>Ga0163111_10000278_pt1 | contig 30779 bp, 30 predicted proteins | sample CRUFie1St18metaG_FD_109645 | JGI IMG/M metagenome (GOLD analysis project Ga0163111, IMG submission 109645) | Marine microbial communities from the Costa Rica Dome - CRUD Field 142mm St18 metaG | ecosystem: Environmental > Aquatic > Marine > Oceanic > Photic zone | place: Costa Rica: the Eastern... | reverse complement strand
TGGTGAGTTATTAAATATTTTGGACAGAATTGCGTCAGCTTTTTCAAAGTTACCAACCATTGCTAACGCCAGCCCTAGATGATTTTGTGACATATATCCTAACTGTTTAGCATATTCTGAATCTTCAAAATAATTTAAACCTTTTTGAATATTGCCCGAGCCTATTTCTACCCAACCCATTAGTATAGCCTTTAAAAAGAAATTAAATTGATCTGGTTTTTCAAGCAAATTTTTTGCTCTCTTGAAATTTTCTTTCTTAATTTCATTGGCTAGCATGACCAGGGACGAGATAGGTGCCTGCGTACCAATTTTTAATAAATGTTTTGACCATAATGTAGCATTTTCAATCTCTCCACTACTTATGCTTGATCTTATTGCACCAATTAGAAGCTTGGGGTTGGAAGGTTCAATTTGTAGACCGTCATTATAGAATTTAGAAGCTGATACAAAATCAAAGTTTTTCTCAGCATGAATTGCGGATAAATAAGAGCCAAAGTGACTGTTTGCTGAAGCAATAGACAAACTGGTTAGCCAAAAGACTATTACATAACTGATATAATTTTTCCCTAATCTCAAAGTCTAACCCTATTCCTTCTCAGAAGAAGTAGCGTTCTAACTATCTCAAATCAAGAATATTGTTTAGTTATATCAGAATATTACAAATTTTCACATATTTGGATAATTTGGGCCCTCGCCTCCTTGAGGAGTTACCCATGTGATATTCTGACTTGGATCTTTTATATCACAAGTTTTACAATGCACGCAGTTTTGTGAGTTAATTTGAAAAACTGGATCAGAACCATTTTCTTTTCTTATAACTTCATAAACACCCGCTGGACAATATCTTTGGGCTGGCTCATCAAACTTTGGTAGATTGATTTCAATTGGGATTTTCACGTTACTTAGTTGCAAATGGCAAGGTTGCTCTTCTTCATGATTAGTAGCTGAGAAGCTGACATTTGTTAGTCGGTCAAAGCTAATTTTTCCATCTGGACGAGGGTAGTTTAAAATTTTGTGATCGGAAGCTTCCTGAGTTGACTCTGCATCATTTTTACCATGCTTTAGAGTACCAAGTGGGTTCCAACCGGTTAAGTTTGCAACCCACATATCAAAACCACCTAATATAAGTGATGGTATTAGGCCAAATTTTGACCATAAAGGTTTAACATTTTTCACCCTTTTTAGATCTTTCGCAATTGGGCCAGAGCGTAATTTTGACTCGTACTCATTCAGCTCATCACCATATCTACCTGAGCTAATTGCTGTCGCTGCAGCTTCTGCAGCAAATATACCTGACAGCATGGCATTATGATTTCCTTTAATTCTAGGAACATTAACCAATCCTGCAGAACAACCTAATAATGCTCCACCAGGAAATACTACCTTTGGTATTGATTGCCACCCTCCTTCGGTTATTGCTCTAGCGCCATAAGCAACTCGTTTCCCACCTTCTAATAATTTTTTAATTTTAGGGTGGTGCTTAAATCTCTGAAACTCCATATATGGAAATAGATAAGGATTTTTATAGTTCAAGTGAACGACAAAGCCTATGTATATTTGATTGTTATCTAGATGATAAATGAAAGAGCCTCCTCCTGCATTATTTCCTAAGGGCCAACCCATTGTATGAGTAACAGTACCTTCTTCATGATTTTCAGGAGAAATTTCCCATATTTCCTTCATTCCAAGGCCAAATTTTGGAACATCTGAATTCTTATCTAATGAATATTTTTTTATAACTTGCTTTGAAAGAGATCCTCTGACCCCCTCAGAAAGAAAGATATATTTCCCTAGTAATTCCATGCCAGGCTCGTAGCCATCACCAACCGATCCATCTTTAGATTTACCAAACTCACCAGCAACCACACCTGTTAACTCATTGTTATCGCCAAAAATTAAATCTGAGCATGACATACCTGGAAAAATTTCAACTCCAAGTTCTTCTGCCTGCTCAGCCATCCATCTGCAAACATTTGCCATTGATACAATATAATTACCGTGATTATTCATTAAGGGGGGCATTGGGAAATTAGGAAGTCTTATGCTACCAGCTTCTCCTAAAATAAGAAAATTATCTTTTTTTACCGGTACTTTTATGGGCGCACCTTTCTGCTTCCATTCAGGGATAAGTAAATCTAATCCACAAGTATCTAAAACCGCACCTGACAGTATGTGAGCGCCAACTTCAGAACCTTTTTCAAGGACTACCACGTTTAGATCTTCATTTATTTGCTTTAACCTGATAGCTGCAGACAGACCTGCTGGTCCTGCCCCTACGATTACTACGTCATAGTCCATGCTCTCGCGTTCGATTTCTGACATTTATTCTAACCTTTTTTTAAAACCAACCTGAATGATCTTTCATTATAGTCTCTAGAGCAATGTTGTAGATAACACCAATAAATATGTTGCTTCATCAAGTCGCATCTCTTTTTGCTAATATGTGAATCACCTCTGAAATATTAATCCTTTTAATGGTTCGCTTGACTTTAACGTTAATGCAAATGATAAAATAAAGGTATTATAAAATTTAAGAAAGTTAATTTCAATCATGGAAAAAATTCCTATGACATTGTCTGGTTATAACGACTTAGACATGGAACTAAAAAAACTCCGTAGTTTGGAACGTCCTGCGGTCATCAAAGCAATAGCCGAAGCCAGAGAGCATGGAGATTTATCTGAAAATGCTGAGTATCATTCGGCTAGGGAAAAACAGAGTTTTATAGAAGGTAGAATAAAAGAACTAGAATCTTTGATTGGATTGGCAGAAATTATAGATATCACTAAATTATCAGGTCCTATAAAATTTGGGGCTTCTGTAACATTGATTGATGAAGATACAGAGGTTGAAATTACTTATAAATTTGTGGGGGAGTTTGAGGCTGATCTTGAAAAGAACCTACTAAATATAAAATCTCCTTTGGCAAGGGCATTAATTGGAAAGGATGTAGGTGATAGTGTGGATGTAAAAACTCCAGGGGGGTTGAAAAGCTACGAAGTGATTAAGGTTGATTATGTCTGACTTAAATCAGCCAATCAAAAAATTTCCTGAAAAATTTTCAGATTCAAAATTAGATCTTGGAATTTATGGAAAGGAAAATAAATCTAACTCCCTTATAATTGATATTAGCACGATATTGATAGGTATAGCATGGGTTATTTTTAGTATAATTTTTCTTACCTTCGGAAAAGGCCAAGATGTAAATAGCGGAGAAAATTCGAACTTTCTTCTAAATTGCCTAATTGTATTCATTCCTGTCCTTGTGATTGCAACTTTTTCTGTCGTTTTAAAGCTGTCTGGAAGAGTAAATAGAGAGGTGTTGAACCTTCAAACAGAAATTGATGCTATGCGGAGAACCTATGTTACCCAACAACAAGTTTCTGGTTTAACAATAAGACCTGGTATCGAAAAAAAGATAAGTGAAATCGAAGCAGCTCAAAAGAAAACACAAAATGAAGTTGCTAAGTTCTCAACTAGACGTGAAATAAACGAGAGTTCCGATCAAAAAGCTGCGATATCAAAAAGTAAACCAACTTTTAAAAATGATGAGCCAACCTTACCATTTGGAGCTAAAGAGAGTGACGGTGAAAAACAAAATTTGTCAATTTCGATCAGTGATTTTGTCAAAGCAGCTGATTTACCAAATGGGGCAGATGACAAACAAGGTCTGGCCGCGCTAAGAAAAGCTTTGGAGGATAGAGACTTAGCTAAGCTTCTAAATGCAACCCAAGATACATTGCAAATTTTATCAAAAGAAGGAGTTTATTTAGACTCTTTAGATTTTGAGCTAGGTGAATTAAAGTTTTGGCGCGATTTTGGAAAAGGAAAAAGAGGAAAATCGCTTTCAGGTATTGTTCAATTTTCTGATTATGAAGTCATAGAGAAAATAAATGTGCGTTTTCGTACCGATACGGTGTTTAAAGATGTGGTGCATCATTTTTTAAGGCAGTTTGATGGTGTGTTTACTGAGTTTAATAAAAATGCTTCGGACAATGATATTGCCGCGTTCTCAAATACGAGAACAGCTGTAACATTTTTAATTTTGGCCAGTGTTGCAGGAACCTTTGATTGATTTTTAATCGTCATAAGGGATATAAATTATGATCTTACTAATCTTTCATATTCATCTGAGATATCTTTTGTTAGTTTTCCAACGGTAAATTTATGAGGTCCAATTTGGCCTACAGGGGTTACTTCTGCTGCAGTGCCCGTTAACCAGCATTGTTCAAAGCCATTTAATTCATTTGGTAGTATGTGACGTTGGTGAACGGTAATTCCTTTTTGGTTTAATAGATCGATTACAGTTTGCCGTGTAATACCGTTCAGAAACGTATCTGCAATAGGGGTATGCACTTCGTTGTTCTTAACAAAAAAGATGTTTGCACCAGTAGCCTCAGCTACATATCCACGGTGGTCATACATCATAGAGTCTGAGCAACCTTTAGCTTCTGCATCATGTTTTGACATGGTACAAATCATGTACAAACCTGAAGCTTTTGCATGGCATGGAATTGTTTCAGGCGATGGTCGTTTCCATTTTGATATGTCTAATTTTGCCCCTTTCATTTTTGCATCACCGTAGTATGCGCCCCATTTCCAAACTGCTATCGCCATGCGAACAGGGTTTGCTGCTGAAGCTACTCCCATATCTGTACCAGAACCTCGCCAACAGATGACCCTGACGTAAGCATCAGACAAGCCACTAATTCTTAATATCTCATATTTTGCTTCTTCAATTTCCTCTAAACTATAAGGTATTGGCATATCTAACATCTTGCCACTTTCAAGCAATCTTTCCGAATGTTTTACGCTCTTAAATATTTTACCATTGTAAGCACGTTCACCTTCAAAAACGGAGCTAGCATAATGTAATGCGTGGGTGAGAACGTGTACCTTTGCATCACGCCATGGAGTAATTTTTCCATCCAACCAGATAAAACCATCACGGTCATCATATGATTTTTCCATTTTTTTTCCTTTGCTTTAAAATTGCATCTAAACTGATGTGTGGATAAAGCCCAAACTTTTTAGTCTCAAAGACCTTGATTTTTGCATTCAACTCTTGGAAAGTCAATAAGACTGACTTAACATCGACTTTATTTAGGTGAGAAAAATGAGTGTTAATAAGTCAAATCAGCAAATATTATTTCTGACAGATGAACAATTACGACTAGGAATTGAGGCAATGTTTTTTGCCTATAAAGGTTTTACGTCTGATCCAGATAAAATTTTAGAAAATTATTCTTACGGGCGCGCCCATCACCGTGCAATTCATTTTATAAATCGATACCCTGAAACTACAGTTAATAATTTAATGGATATTTTGGGAGTTACAAAGCAATCTTTGAATAGAGTTCTTAAAACTTTGATAGCTGATGATTTGGTGAACGTAGGGATAGGAAATAATGATAGGAGAAAGAGAAATTTATCATTAACTGAAAAAGGAAAAATTTTAGAAAAAGAATTATCTACCGCTCAAAGAAATCGAATGAGGTTGGCCTATAAATTTGCTGGACCAGACGCTGTGTCTGGTTTCAGGATTGTGTTAGATTATATTATCAACCCTCATAGTTCAGAAAATGACCCTCATAATGTGCAAGATGAAAAAACATTAAGATGATCGATAAAAAGATTCACTTGTTAATCATAGATGATGACAAACGAATATGTCTTTTACTGAAGAAATTTCTCTGCAGAGAAGGCTATAGAGTTACAGTGGCTTACGGTTCATCACAAGCCAGGCAGCTTTTGAAAAGTATGAGTTTTGATTTGTTGGTTTGTGATGTAATGATGCCTGATGAAGATGGTATTTCATTAACTAAGTTTGTTACAGACTCATTTACTGTGCCAATTATATTATTAACAGCAAAGGGGGATATTGGAGATCGCATTAAGGGTTTAGAAGCAGGTTCTGATGATTATATTTCTAAGCCTTTTGAGCCTCAAGAGTTATTATTAAGAATACAAGCAATTTTGCGAAGGGTTCCATATGATGTTGAAAAAGGAACTATAAATAAAATTATAAAAATTGGGAAACTTGTATATAAAATGGATCGTGGTGAACTTTGGCATGGATCAGATATAATAAGATTAACAACCACTGAAATAATGTTGATGAAAATTTTTTCTAAAAACCCGAATGTTCCTATTGATCGAACAAAATTAGTAGCGGAGTTAGGAAGAGATCGAGGGCAAGCTCAAGAAAGAGCTATAGATGTTCAAATTACTAGGTTAAGAAGAAAAATCGAAATTGATCCGAAGGCACCTAGATATTTGCAAACAATCAGAAGTGCTGGCTATATGTTTGTTCCAGATTAATTTGTTTCCCACAAATGGGTTATTAGCTGATTTATATTACCCTTTCTTTTATCTAGCATAGCGCCAATCTCAGTTTTTTCTGATGAACTAACATTTATTCCTTCAATGAAAAGATTAAACATTTTAGGTTTACCATCCTTACTTGCCACAAGCCATCTAACTTCAAAGGGGGCTTGATTGGCCAGCTCGACAACGGAAATTACTTCAAAAACTGAGTTTACTTTTCTTGACTCAGTAACCGTAATAACTCCACCAAGAAATTCTCTAAATCGCTTTCCGTATTTAATGCTGATGTAGTGTTCAAATGCTTTTTGAAAATCCAGTCTTTGTTTTACAGTCGCCCGACGCCAATCTATCCCTAACACTTTTTGTGCCATAATTTTTGTATCTCCATATTTTGTAAGTATGGTTTTAAAATCGAGGTACATGTAAGTAGGAGATTTATTTGAATTGATTATTAAATTTATATCTTCAACTAAAGATGAAATTAGTTTTGTTGCTTGTTTCGTTGTTAAAGCATTAACTTCATAAGTAATTAGTAAAAATGATAAAAGACAAAACCCGAAGAGTTTTTTAATCTGATTCATATGGATCCTCATAAACTCTGTCATCCAATTTTCCTTTTAAATTGAATCTCATTCGTTCAAGATAAATTTGTCTACTTTGAGCGTAACTATCATCACTCTCATAAAGTACGCCTTCGATCGCATCTGAATACTTATGTCGTTTGCCCATCAAGTCTAATATCTTGGCGCTAACTGGGATAATATCTCTGGCTCCGGTAAAGACACCTTTATATGGGTTTACTGCAAAATTTAAAACTAGACCCGCTGAACTTCTTTCGGTATTTGAGCTAAAAAATGGTAATTCAGTATAAGCACCTTCCCCAATTCCATAAGTGTAGAGCGTCTCATTAAAATCAGTATTTTTACCAAAAATTTGTAGACTAGATGCAATATCAAATATACCTATCAGGCCAACTGACGAATTTATCAGGAACCGCCCTGTATTTGTTGATGCTCCTTCAAGGTCTAACTGTAATAAATTATTAAGAATCATAACTGGCAGTTCTAGATTAGATGAGAAATTTGATACACCAGTTATAACAGGCTCAGGTATAATAGCAGCGTAAGTATTAGATGCAGGCCTTAAAAGAGTTTTATCTAAACTTTTATTAAAGGAATGTATCTTTCTATTGTTTTGCTCGTATGGATCGAAAATAACGGCATTAGTCGTATTACTAGTACATCCAGTCAGAGCAAGGACAACTAAGAGAATAACCATCGAAAGAGTTATTTTAATATTTATATACATTAGGTACCAATTACTTTCCTTTTTTACATTATCAAGGCCGCAAGATAAAAGAAAAGAAAAATGTACCTAAAAAGTACATATTGTTTCAATAAATATCTCAAGTGTGGTATTTTACCAAAAAATATAGATTGCTTTTCATAGAAGGAGCAATAAATTATAACTGTCTTAGAGCGAAAGTTTTGTAATAATCAATTATATCGAGGCAAGGGATATCAATGAGCAATATTGAGAAAAAATTAAATAAAATGGGTATAATTCTGCCAGACGCTCCACCACCCGCAGCTAATTATTTACCATTTGTTGTGGTTGACAAACTTGTTTATGTATCGGGGCAAATATCAACCGACTCTTGCGGTTTAATAAAAGGACTACTTGGTGACAATATGACAGTAAATGAAGGCAAACATGCAGCCAAGCAATGTGCAATTAATTTGCTGGCCCAAGTTAAAATGGCATGTGATGGAGATCTGAATCTTTTAGATTGTGTTATTAAGCTTGGTGGGTTCGTAAACTCAACTGCTTTATTCTCAGATCAACCAAGTGTTATTAATGGAGCTTCGGATTTTTTTGTTGAAGTTTTGGGCGAAAAAGGGCGTCATTCTAGGACAGCAGTTGGCGCAACACTGCCACTTGGTGTTGCCGTTGAGATTGATGGTATCTTTAAATTGAAATAATGAAACTTGATCCAAAATTTCTTGGTGCCCCGATTGCTCATCGAGGTCTGCATAATATTGATGAAGGATTTCCAGAAAATTCATTTGAAGCAATCGAAAGAGCTCTTATAAAGGGCTATGGCATTGAGATTGATGTACAAATATCCTTGGATAAAAAAGCGTTTGTTTTCCATGATTATGAATTAAAACGTTTAACCAATCAAAAGGGATTGGTGTCAGATACCAATTCTACTGATTTATCAGATGTGAGATTATTGGGAGGACAAACAGGCATACCTCTATTATCTGAAATATTAAATCTAGTTAATGGACGCCAAGCCTTGTTAATAGAGATTAAAGATCAAGATAGAAAAATGGGAAAAAACGTAGGCAAATTAGAAAAAGAGGTTGCTCGCTTATTATCAACCTATAAAGGTCCCGTCGCAGTAATGTCCTTTAATCCAAATTCAATTAATGCATATCGTTTTTTTGCTGGTGAATGCTCTATTGGGTTGGTTACTGACTCATTTGATGAATTAGTATGGCCAAATATACGAAAGAAAGATCTAGTAAAATTGAGAAATATTGAGAGTTTTGATAGAATATCTGCAGATTTTATAAGTCATGATTTTAATGATTTTAATTCACCAGCGGTTGCTAAATTCAGAAAAAAGAAAGTACCTATTTTAAGCTGGACAATAAAATCAGAGGCTGATGAAGCAGTAGCGAGGCAGTTTTCAGATAATATTACTTTTGAAGGATATATGGCAAAGCATGTCAAAAGAAATTAATATTAATATTTCAGTTTATGATAAAATTGATAAGATTAATGAGCTGGATTGGGATAGATGTGCGCAGAACGACAGTGCTCTGATTGCAAAAGATCCTTTTACCACTTTTAGATTCTTTAAAGCTTTGGAAGATAGTGGCAGTGTTGGTGCGCAAAGTGGTTGGGTGCCCAGATATCTTGTTGCAAAAATAGATGGCTTAGTTATTGGCGTCGCTCCAATGTTTGGAAAATCGCATAGTCAAGGAGAGTATGTTTTTGATCATAGTTGGGCTCATGCTTATCAAAGGGCTGGGGGTAATTATTATCCAAAAATTCAAATTGCTGTACCTTTTACACCTGTTACAGGTCGTAGATTTTTAGTTTGTGACGGTTATGAAGAGGTTGGAACTGAAGCATTAATAAATGCTGCGAAGCAAATGTGCTTACAAAATAATCTCAGTGGTGTTCATGTTACTTTTTGTACGGAGTTAGAAGTCGAAATTGGAAAAAAACAGGGTTTTCTACATAGAAAAGGACAGCAATTTCACTGGTTAAATCAAAAATACAGTAAATTTGATGATTTTTTGTATAGTTTGGCTTCAAGAAAAAGAAAAGCGATACGTAAAGAAAGAAGGGTTGCTAACACCTTTGGTGGTGAAATAGTTTGGTTAACCGGAGGTCAGATTAAGCTAATCGATTGGATAGATTTTTGGTCATTTTATCAAGATACGAGTGCTAGGAAATGGGGGCAACCTTATCTCACTAAGGAATTTTTTATAAACTTACATGAATTTATGCGTAAGGATGTTTTGTTGATCATGTGCCGGCGCGGAGGAAAAAATGTTGCGGGTGCACTAAATTTTATTTCGAATGATGTTTTATATGGTCGTTATTGGGGTTGCTTGGAGGACCATTCATTTCTACATTTTGAGGTTTGTTATTATCAGGCAATCGAATATGCAATCAAGAATAAGCTATCAAGGGTTGAAGCTGGGGCGCAAGGCCATCATAAGTTGGCGAGAGGTTATATGCCAGTCTCAACTCATTCACTTCACTGGGTTGTGGATAAAAATTTCAAACTTGCGATCGATGAATTTCTGCAATCAGAAAGAAGTGCGGTAGATGATGAAAATGAAATTTTAACTAATTATGGGCCATTTAAGAAAAATTTTTTGGAGAAATCTAATGAGTAAAAAAATATATGAAAAAGAGTTGAAAGGATTAAAAGAAGCGGGCTGGAAATATATGAAAGAACGAGAGGCCATTTCGAAGAGTTTTAAATTTAAGAATTTTAATGAAGCTTTTTCTTTTATGGCAGGTGTAAGTCTGTATGCTGAAAAGCTTGATCATCACCCCGAATGGTTCAATGTATATTCGCGTGTTGATATTGTTCTTACTACACATGATGTTGGAGGGTTATCTGAATTAGATATTAAATTAGCCAATCATATTGAGAGTTTAAGTGCAAAATTAACTTAAGATCTTTATGAAACCAGGGTTCAAAGAAGTGAAAATATCGTTTCACCTGCGGAAAGATCACACGTCCCAGAGTCTTCGTCCACATTCAATACCGTTATTTTTTTATTTTCTATAATCATTGAAAAACGTTTTGATCTATTGAAAAATCCAATCGGTGCTGCATTAAAATTTAATCCCATTGCTGAGATAAAATCACTGGTGGGGTCACAAAGCATATCTATCCCAGCATCCAATGCTCCGGTTTCTAATCCCCAACTTGCCATCACAAATGGATCGTTCACAGATATACAAATTACTTTGTTCACACCTTTCTCTCTAAATTTTGGCATTATTCTGATAAAACTTGGCAAGTGCTTTTTGGAGCATGTATGAGAGTATGCACCTGGTACACCAAATATAATTGAACGTTTTATGTCAAGAATATCATGTAGCTTTAAATTTTCTAAACCTTTTGTGCCAAATCGGATTAAGGTGTGGTTTGGCAAGATTTCCCCAACACGAATAGTCATAAGAGCCCTTTCAATAATATGTTTTAGCTTGCTTGTGATAATGGTATCTATCATAATTAACAATAGTTTTTAATGAGGTGAATAGATGCCAGGTGTAGTGGTAATAGGAGGTGGACAAGCTGGGGCTTCAGTCGTGATCAAATTACGAAAAATAGGATTTGATGGTAAAATTACGTTAATTAGTGATGAGAATGCTCTACCCTATCAAAGGCCACCTTTGTCAAAAGGATATCTGTTAGGTGAAATTTCTTTAGAAAGGCTATTTTTTAGACCGCAAAGTTATTATGACGAAAATGACATAAATTTAATGTTGGGTTGTAAGGTCAATGCGATCAATCCAGAAAATCAAACAATTGATATTGGTGAAGATCAATTAGAATACAGTAATTTAGTTTTAGCGACTGGTTCACGACCCATTTTGTTGCCCTCTTCAGTTGGTGGTAATCTTAATGGTGTTTACAGCATTAGAAGTTTAAGTGATGTTGACCTTATGGAGCCAGAGTTTAAATGTGGAAAAACAGTTTTGGTGGTTGGCGGTGGTTATATTGGATTAGAGGCAGCAGCCGTTGCGGCTAAAAAGGGCCTGAGAGTTATTCTTGTAGAAATGGCTGATCGAATATTAAAGCGAGTTGCCGCATCAGAAACATCAAATTATTTTAGGCGCTTGCACAAAAATAATAATGTTGATCTTAGGGAAGGGGTTGGGCTCAAAAAGCTGGTTGGAGATGAACGGGTGTCTGGTGCTATTTTAACAGATGATCAAAGGATAAATGTTGATTTTGTAATTTGTGGAATAGGAATAAAACCTAATTCTGATTTAGCGGAAAGCTCAGGTTTAAAAGTGAATAATGGGATTGACACAAACATTTTTGGTGAAACTTCTAAGTCAAATATTTGGGCCGCTGGTGATTGTGCTAATCTGTTATTTAATGGTAGACGCATTCGGTTAGAAAGTGTTCAAAATGCGATCGATCAAGCAGAAATTGTTGCAGAAAATATTCTGGGCGCATCAAAAGAATACAATCCAAAACCTTGGTTCTGGTCAGATCAGTATGACACAAAATTACAAATCGCTGGTTTAAATAGTGGGTATGATCAAATTATTTCGCGAGTAGAAAATGACGAATGTGTATCTTTTTGGTATTATAAAAAGGAGGAGCTTCTGGCGGTTGATGCAATGAATGACCCAAGAAGTTATATGATAGGAAAGAGATTAATAGAAATGAGCTCCTCTCCTCCTAAGCAACATGTTGCAAATAATAGTTTCAACCTGAAAAGTCTTTTGAAAACTTAAACATATTTTAATAGGAGATAGTGCGTCTGTATGCGTATAATTTCTGGAATCAACCGCGGTACAAAATTAGCTGACATAGGTCTTGGAGATATATCGAACAATTTGCGACCAACGTCAGACCGAGTGAAAGAAAATATTTTCAATCTAATCATAAACGGTTTTTTGAACTTATCTTTGGACGGAGTGAGAGTCCTCGATGTTTTTGCTGGATCTGGTTCGTTGGGATTAGAAGCATTAAGCCGAGGCGCTGAATGGGTTACATTCATTGAAAAGAACAAGATAGCCTTAGAAATATTAAAGAAAAATATATTTCTTTGTAAGGCAAACAATTTTATTGAGTTAAGACAAATCGATGTTACAAAAATTGAGAAAAATTCTGGTAAAGAGTTTGATTTAATATTTTTGGACCCTCCTTATGGTACTGATTTAGGAAAACAAGCATTGATAAGATTAAGTCAAGAAAAGTGGTTTTCTAAAGATGCAAATATAGTGTTTGAAAGCGACGAAATAGTATATTTAGAAAAGTTTAGGACCTTGGATTCGCGAAAATATGGGAACACCATAATTAATATCATAAAACCTTATGAGAACTAAAATATCCTAGTTGCTTCTAGTTGTGCAAATTTTAGATGCATCACAAAAAGTATAATTCTTTACTTTTATAACTTTTATAAATTATTAAATTAGTATAATTAATAATTTATTAAATCTGGAACTTAAAATGACTTCAGTCTTACAGATAATTTTGATGGCATTAGACATAGCATGGTTTATCATTCTTATTCATGTTATAATGAGCTGGCTTATAAATTTTAGAGTCCTTAACTTACAACAACCTTTAGTTTTTCAGATATGGCAAGGAATAAATCGACTAATAAACCCAGTGTATAGCAAAATAAGACAATTTTTACCTAACACTGGCGGTCTTGATTTTGCCCCTTTAATCGCTTTATTTGCTGTGTATGCCTTAAGAATAATTATTCAAAATAATTTATATAGTTATTAACTAATATTAAGGAAATGCTTGGACCCCCCAAATTTCTTTGAGTCTTTTATCCCGTCCACAACCTTTTCTATAATATTTATATGCCTTTGATTGTTTAATTAATCCAAACCTACTAAATATTAAATTTTCACCTTTATAGTAGTCTTGGTGTGATTGGTCAGCAGGGTAAAAATTTTCTAGCTTTAAAATGGGAGTTACGATTTCTGCATTAAGCTGTTCTTGAGCATCTAATTTTGAGCTAACTGCAATCTCATTTTCTATATCAGATTTTACAAAAATAGCACTTTGGTAACTTTGGCCTCTATCACAAAATTGACCTTCTCCATCAGTAGGATCTATTGTTCTCCAAAAAATATCGATTAGTTCTTTGTAGCTAATAATGTCAGCATCATAAACAATTTTAACTACTTCAAAATGGCCTGTCTTTCCGGTAACCACTTCTTTGTAGGTTGGGTTTTCTTTATTTCCACCACTGAACCCAGATATCCCTTCAATAACCCCATGAATCTGTTCGAAGTCGGCCTCTACGCACCAAAAACAGCCACCTGCAAATACGGTAAAATCTAAGTTCTTTGACAACAATTGTATTGGCGACATTAGCGTGAATATGACGAGATAAATAAATGTTGGTATTGTTTTCATGTGCTTTTTAATCTTAGTATTAATTTTATTATTATTGATTTAGTATATAAAAGTTTAAAGACAAATTTAAGATCAATTTTCTGAGCTGTTAATTAAAAGAAGGCTATTAACTATGATAGAAAGTATTACTACTCATCAGTCTGAAGAAGATATACGTAATCAATCTATCTTCATATATATAAATGGTGAACTAATACCAAAAGAAAAAGCAACTATCAGTGTTTATGATAGTGGATTTATGCTGGGAGATGGCATTTGGGAAGGCCTTAGGTTGCTAAATGGTTCTTGGGTATTTTTGGAGGAACATTTAGATCGATTATATGAAGCGGCTGTAGCCATCGATTTGGATATACAATTAGATAAAAAGGAACTGGTTAAAGCTTTAGAAATCACCCGAAAAAAAAATAAAATGTATACAGATGCTCATGCCAGATTAATGATAACTCGTGGCGTTAAAGTAAAGCCATTTCAACATCCAAGTTTATCCCAATCCGGTCCTACAATTGTTATTATTATGGAGCACTCAAAAGCTTTGTCCCAGAGACCTATTCGTCTTGCAACCGTGCCTCATATTAGAGGCTTACCAATGACTCAGGATCCAAAGTTGAACTCACATTCAAAATTGAATTGTGTTTTGGCTTGTATAGCCGCAGAAAAAGCTGGCGCAGACGAGGCGTTGATGTTGGATATAAATGGATTTGTTAATACAACAAATGCATGTAATTTTTTTATTGTTAAAAAACATGAAATTTGGACCTCAACTGGAGATTATTGTATGAACGGAATAACCCGGCGCAAAGTTATTGATATTTGCAAGCTCAATAATATCCCGGTATTTGAAAAGAATTTTTCATTAGTAGAAACTTATGGTGCTGATGAAGCTTTTATAACTGGAACATTTGGAGCTCAGACCCAAGTTTCTGAAATAGATGGTAGAATAATTGGTGATGGTAAATTGGGTCCAGTGACAAAGCGAATACAAGATTTATATAAAGAGTTTATTTATAAAGATACAGCAATATGATTATAGCCATGTGGTCAGGTCCGAGAAATCTTTCTACTACTATGATGTATAGTTTTGGCGCACGTCTAGATTTTTCAATTTGGGATGAACCTTATTATGCTGCTTATTTACACAAGACAGGTTTTAATCATCCTATGAGAAAAGAAATCATTGCGAATGGCATTGTGAGTCATCAGCAAGTTCGCGATGCATGCATTGGTAAAACACCAAATGGACGTATCAATTTTTATCAAAAGCATCAAACTCATCACATGCTGCCTGAGTTTGACAGGACATGGATAGTAAAAGTTACAAATGTATTCTTAATAAGACATCCTGCACGTGTGATCGCAAGTTATGAAAAGAAACGAGAGGATCCCACATTGGAAGATTTGGGTTTTAAACAGCAATCTGAAATTTTCGATTATGTTTGTCAAAAAACTGGCAAACAACCACCGATTATAGACAGTTATCTAGTTAGAAAAAATCCAGAAAAAGAGTTGCGGCAGCTATGCTCTAAGATTGGCCTTAAATTTGATCCTAAAATGTTGCAATGGCCTATTGGTGGCCACAATGATGATGGAGTATGGGCGCCACATTGGTATAATTCTGTTTGGAATTCGACAACTTTTATGCCTGAAGAAGGGCCGTTACCTGCTTTGTCAAAAAAAATGCAATTACTTTGTGATAAGGCCATGATATTTTACGAAAAAATGAAGGTTTAATATCTTAATTTATTGTTCTCCAATCTCTACTTTCCCTTCCATATAGGGTCGCGTTTTTCTGCAAAGGCTTTAGCACCCTCTAATTGATCTTCAGATGAATATAGAAAATCAATTGTTGGATACTGTCTTTTTGTAATTTTATTCATAACATCTTGAAATTTTTTATCCTCTGCGTCACGAACAACTTCTTTTATTGCCGCGTACACGAGAGGTGGTCCACTGACTAATAAATTAGCCATCTCCCAGGCTGCATTGGATAATTCTTCTTGCTCCACAATCTTATTGATTAATCCCCAGTTTTTAGCTTCTTTAGCGTCAAACCATCTACCGGTAAGTAGTAATTCCATTGCGATATGATATGGAATTCTTTTTGGTACTTTTATGCTGGCAGCATCAGCAATTGTTCCAGACCTAATCTCAGGTAAGGCAAAAGTAGCAGTATTAGCTGCTATTATTATATCTGCGCTAATAGCTAACTCTAACCCCCCGCCACAGCAAATTCCATTTACCGCAGCTATTATTGGTTTGTTCATATCACGCATTTCTTGGATCCCACCAAAACCGCCTATGCCATAGTCACCATCAACGGCGTCACCTTCTGCAGCAGCTTTTAAATCCCATCCTGGACAAAAAAACTTACTGCCGGCTCCAGTTATAATACCAACACGCAATTGTGCGTTATCTCGGAATTTTTTAAAAACTTCACCTAGCAATTGACTAGTCTTGAGATCAATTGCATTTGCTTTTGGTCTATTAATAGTTACTTCTAAGATCCCGTTTTTTTGACGAGTATGAATAGGTGATTGTAACATCATGAGCTCCTTAATAATACATCTGCTGCAATTGCTTTATCGTGACCACAAATCAATGGGTTTATTTCTACTTCATCGATTGAGCTGGAATTATCTATAACAAATTGCTGAATTGACATTATTGCCTTTATAATCTCTTCAAAATTAGCTTTTGAATTGTTCCGGTAGCCTTTAATTAAACTGTAGATCTTTAGTTTTTTAAGTGCTGATGATATTTTATTTTTGTCAACAGGAATAATCAGAGATGTTGTGTCTTTAATGAGCTCTGTAAAAATCCCTCCAGCTGCAATACTTAAAATAAATCCGTGCACTGGATCACGAACCACGCCAACTAACAACTCGGCGAGATTATCAGTGATCATTTCTTCCATTAAAAAGGAATTTGCGTTAATATCGAAAGCTGCTTTCAAGACTTGCTCTTCACTTAAGAGATTAAGTGCTACAGCATTAGCTTCAGTTTTGTGAGCAAAACCTTCGCCTTTTAAAACTAAAGGAAATCCAACTTCATTCGATTTATCAGCCGCCTCACTTGGCGAATCTACTTGAATTGATTTTGGTACATTTAGTCCATAATTAGATAAGGTTTGTTTTGCCTGTCTTTCCGAAATCAGTTTTATATTTTTTGGCTCCCTAGGTTTTAAAATGGGTGTGATCGATTTTGGAGTTTGAAGCGACGCAGCTTGTGCAGCACTTATTGCCTCTTCAATGCCACACATTGGCACAACTCCTTCTGCAATAAGTGCCATAGAAAATTCCTCGGGAAGTAACTCTGGCAAAGTTGCGACGACTGCAACATTGGTATCAGTGTTTTTCTTTGATGAAATAGCGGCACTAATTGCACATTGCCAATCACTTGCATCGCATCTATCAGTTCGTGGAAAGTCAAGAATAAGAAGTGTTAGTGCGATTTCTGGATCCATGATGGCGCTCCAAGCTAAAGTCATTGCTTTTGTATCTCGCCATATATAGGTGTGGTAATCCAAAGGGTTTGCAAGTGCAACCATCGGTCCTAGAGCTACACGTAAATCATTTGTTTGACGCTTATTAAGTGTAGGAAATTTTACATCATATCCATGAGCAAGATCTGCTACCAAAGATGCTTCACCCCCAGAGCAACTCACAGAAGCTAAGTTTTTTGATTTTAAAGGTCCAGTTACATGTAATAGTTTTAAAGTTTCTAAAAAAATAGGCAGACTTTTTACTCTTGCGATACCAAGACGTTCGAACAAAGCATTTGCTCCTGCATCAGTTCCTGTAAGCGACGCGGTGTGTGATACAGTAGCTAGTTGCGCTTGTTCTGATAATCCAACTTTTAAAACAATTATTCTTTTGTTTAATTTAAGTGCTGTTTTGGCTAGATTTTCAAACGCTAACAAATCTTTTATGCCTTCAATGTGAATACCAAGTGCTGTTATTCTATCATCATTGAGCAAGGTGGATCCAATTGTTGCAATGTCTATTTGTGCCTGATTTCCCGCTGTTATTAATGTAGCAATTGGCAACGCACGATTTTGCATCGATATATTAATTGCAATATTAGAAGACTGGGTTATTATTCCAACACCACTTTCAACTTTTACTCCACCATGTTGGTCGGGCCATAGTAAGACTCCATCAAGATAATTGATAAAGCCGTAGCAATTAGGTCCCAGAATTGGCATATTTCGTGCTGCTTCTAATAATTTTAATTGTAAATCTTCTGCATCATTGTCTTCAGTTTTGGCTTCTAAATAACCACTTGCAAAACAAACTGCTCCACCAGCGCCAAGTAATGATAATTCTTTTACTATCTCTATTGTTTTAAATCTATTTACACCAATAAAAGTGGCATCGGGTGCATGAGGTAAATGATTAACAGTTTTGAATGACTTTATATTACCGACTGATTCCCTTTTTGGATGGATAGGCCAAATTTGGTGGGTAAATTCAATATTTACCAATTGTTTAATTACCGCTTCACACCATGCGCCGCCGCCAATTACAGCGATCGATTTTGGTCTGAATAATCTACTAAGGTCTTTCATCTATTTACCTTAAAATCGTCATGCACCTAAAGGTCTTAATAGGTCACGGCTAATTATATGCCTTTGAATTTCAGAAGTACCGTCCCAAATTCTCTCAACTCTAGCATCACGCCAAAATCTCTCGAGAGGATAGTCATCCATAAGTCCCATTCCACCATGAATCTGAATTGCTGTATCAGTTACTCTTGCGAGCATTTCTGTTGAATATAGCTTTGCGCTTGCAATTTCTCGATTTGATGGCAGGCCTTTATCCAAACGGTCTGCCGCTGCTAAAGTCAAAAAGTCTGCCGCGTCAATTTCAGTAATCATATCAGCTATTTGAAAACCTACACCTTGGAATTTACCAATTTTTTGCCCAAATTGCTCCCTCTCAGCTGAGTAGCTAAGGGCATAATCAAAAACTCTTCTAGCGCGCCCCACGCAATTTGTAGCTACTGTCAAACGCGTTGCATAGAGCCAGGTGTTCATCACAGCAAAACCACCGTCTACTTCCCCTAAAACCTGGGCATTAGGAATACGACATTCATCAAATTCCAGAATCATATTTTTGTAACCTCTATGGCTCACTGATTTGTATCCCTCGCGTATAGTAAAACCATCTGTTCCTCTATCAACTAAAAATGTCGTTATCCTTTTTTTGGGGCCTTTTGGTGTTTGGTCTTCACCAGTAGCCACAAACACAATTACGAAATCAGCATGTTCAGCACCACTGATAAAATGTTTTGTTCCATTTATAATCCAGTCATCACCATTTTTCGTTGCATAACATTTCATTCCTCTAACGTCAGAACCAGCATTTGGTTCTGTCATAGCTAGTGCATCCATTTTTTCACCTTTGATGGCCGGCAAGAGATAGCGTTCTCTTTGTTCAGCGTTACAGGCCATCAGAATATTTTGTGGTCGGCCAAAAAAATGACATAAAGCCATTGAACCTCTACCCAATTCTCTTTCTACGAGTGTAAATTCTTTATGATTAAGGCCAGCGCCACCAACTTCTTCTGGAAAGTTACAAGCATAAAATCCTAAATTAATTGTTTTTTGTTTGATTTCTTGGGCTATTTCTTTTGGTACGGAACCTGTTGTTTCAACCAATTCTTCATGGGGATAAATTTCTTTTTCTACAAATGATCTTACCGTTGAGACAATCATTTCCTGTTCTTCATTTAAACCATACTGCATTTATATAATTCCAATCTTTATAGAAACGGTAGAGCCACTAGTTCACATTTGCACTCGCCATTTACTGTTTTAACAATAGCATATTCACCAATTTTTACATTTATATCAATTAAACCAAAGCCAATATTTTTTTCTAGGCGGCGAGACCAAACTCCACTGGTCATCGAGCCTATTTTTTTTCCATTTTGTTCAATGTCTAACCACTCTGCAACGACTTCAGAGGGAGCGTTGCCTTCCAGTATTAAGCCAACTTGATGTCGCTTTGGACCATCAGATGCAATTTTTCTTAATTCTTGTATGCCTATTGTATCGTCGGGAATATCCAAATCCACATATTTTCCCATACGAATTTCAAAAGGGTTAGTATTATCGTCAGTATCTGAACCATAAGACAGTAATCCGCTTTCGATCCGTTCACTCATGTTTGGGTTTCCTGGCCCAATCCCCCAGGGTTTACCAGCTTCTTTAACCAGATTCCAAAGTTCAGATGCTTTACTACCATCCATTAGGTATAATTCAAACCCGCCTTGTTTGGACCATCCAGACCTTGCTACTTGAAGAGGTATTCCGTTTATTATTGTTTCTTTAAACCAGAAATATTTTAATTCTCTTACCCAGTCACCAAAGATGCTTGCAATCACATTTTCTGCGTTTGGTCCTTGTACTGCTAAAGGAGAGACATCAGGTTCAAATATTTCAACATTTAGGTTTCGTTCTGCCGCAATGGCTCTTGCGAATAGAACTATATTATTATCAGCAATCGATAACCAAAAACGATTTTGTGAAAGTTTTAAGACAATTGGGTCATTAATTATCACTCCATTATGATTGCATAATGCAACGTATTTTCCTTGCCCTTCATTAAATTTTTGTAAATTTCTTGGACAAAGAATTTGCACTAATTTTTCAGCATCTGTACCAATTATCTCTACTTGTCGCTCAACTGCTACATCCCACATTGAAACTCCATTTATGATTCGCCAGTATTCTTCTTCTGGTTGTCCAAACCCAGTGGGCATTAGCATATTATTATAAGGATAAAATCCAGTGACGCCTTCTTGTACAGTCGCTTCAAAAAAAGGTGATCGTCTTAAACGGGTTGTGGGGCTAATTTCAAATTTTTTAGTCATAAAACTTTTCTCATCAATCAATTGAATCATATATCTTATAAGGTCATTAAAATTAATATTCTGAATGTCAATTTATAATCATCACTTAGCTTTAATTTTAGCCTTCGACGTTTCGTGACAATTGTACGGTTATTATTCCAATTGAGATTATTGCAACACCAATGTAATCTGATCTAGTTATGTTTTCTCCTAAAATCATGTAGGCGATTAAAACGCCAAAAAATGGATTAAGAAAGTGAAAAGAAGCACCCTTTATAGCTCCTACTTCAGAAACTATTATAAACCAAATCCAAGTAGCTAATAAGCCTGGTATTAAGGTAGTGTAAAAGAATGCTATGATTAGTGGCGTAGACCAAATTACATTTATGTCATCAAACATAAGTGCAAAAGGTATAAGGGCTAGACTTCCAATTATCATTTGATAGCCGACAATTATCCATAAATTTCCCCCTGAAGTTGCATTTCTTAGAGAAAGTGTTGCGATTGCCAGTGAAATAGCACCAATAGCGCAAAATAATATTCCCAGAAGGTTATAAATATTTTCAATACGAGTATTTATTATCAAATAAACACCAGCCATACCTAGCACTAATCCTAAAATAGTGATTAATTTAGGCTTTTCTTTAAATAGAACCCACCCTAAAAATGCAACAATTAATGGCATGGTACTGGCTATAACAGCCGCAATAGCAGCTTCAACTTTTTGCATCGCAACAAAATTAAGCCCTAAATAGATTGAATTTTGGCATATTCCAAAAAGTAATGTTGCTTTCCACTGGCTGGTATTAAGTCTTAGTGATTGACCCAACATCCATCCGATACTAATTGCTATAAGTCCTGAGATGATAAATCGAATTGATAAAGTGTATAGTGGGGGGGCATTTTCAACAATTATTTTTGCTGATGTGAAGGCGCTTGACCACATAAAAGCAAATATTATACCTAAAATTGAAGCTCGCAAGGGAGTTAAAAACCTTTAAAATAAAAAGGCCGCTTTAGTAGCGACCTTTTTTTTATTAAATTTCAGCTAAAATGTTAAAAAAGTTAGCTATTTACGCTATCTTTAAGCGCTTTTGCGATTGTCATTTTAACAACTTTATCAGCATCTTTGTGCATTTGCTCGCCAGTGGCAGGGTTTCTAACCATTCTTGCGGGACGGGCTCGGCAGTAGATTTTCCCAACACCAGGAAGAGACACTGCTCCTCCACCGGATACTTCACTTGTAATAAGTGAACATAGTGCATCCAATGATGCTCCTGCTGATTTTTTGTCTGAACCTGTTGCTTCTGCCAAGGTGGCGATCAACTGCGATTTTGTCATAGGCTTCTGTGCCATATAGCTGCTCCCTAAAGTTAGGTCTCAAAAATGAGACAATTTAAATATGTAAAACTGCATTATTTGTCTTGTAACACAATTTGTATGCTTAGATACCAATAAAATAAAGAGTTTTTTTTCATCTAAAGGCAGTTTCTTCAAAACTTCTCAATTTTCGTGAGTGTAGTTGTTCTAAAGGCATTACTTTTAGAGCTTCCATTGCTTTGATGCCTATACTCAAATGTCTTTTGACTTGCGTATTGTAAAATTGATTTGCCATACCTGGTAATTTTAATTCACCATGTAAGGGGCGATCTGAAATACAAAGTAATGTACCGTATGGTACTCTGAATCGAAATCCGTTGGCAGCTATGGTTGCGCTTTCCATATCAAGAGCGATGGCTCTACTCTGGGAAAGACGTTGTACTGGGCCTGACTGATCACGTAGCTCCCAATTTCTATTATCTATTGTAGCAACAGTTCCTGTTCGCATAATATTTTTTAGCTCAAATCCTGATAATTTTGTAATATCTCTTACCGCATTTTCCATTGCTATTTGAACTTCTGCCAGCGCAGGTATTGGCACCCAAACGGGAATGTCTTCGTCCAACACATGATCTTCTCGGACATATGCATGGGCAAGAACATAATCCCCCAACCTTTGCGAGGCTCTTAATCCGGCACAATGACCTAACATTATCCATGCGTGAGGTCTTAAAACTGAAACATGGTCGGTCGCTGTTTTTGCGTTTGACGGCCCCACTCCGATGTTTATGAGAGTTATTCCATTTCCGCTGGGAGTTTTGAGATGGTATGTAGGCATTTGTGGTAATTTTTTGCTGGGTGTTTTTGAATTTGGTGTTTTTTCAATTAATTCATTTCCAGGGCCCACTAATTCACAGTAATCATTAACATTATCTTTTATTGCTGAGGTTCCGTAAGAAATAAATTCGTCAACATAAAATTGATAATTGGTGAACAAAATATGACTTTGAAAATGTTTTGGTTCAGTTGCGGTATAATGCTCTATTCTAGCCAATGAATAGTCAATTCGTTGAGCTGTGAACGGTGCCAAAGGATTATTTTTGGCCACTTTTAATGTTCCATTTACAATATCGTCGTTGGTATTTGATAAGTTTGGCACATCAAAAAAATCTCTCAATGTAAAGTTTAGGTTAGCAGTATGGAAATTTTGGTTTATTTCTTGTTTAAGTGCGAAATGTATAGGAATTGGAGTATTGGAGTACTCTATTTGAATTGGAACATTATGGTTTTTGATTAATAATGATAGCTGTTGTATTAAATAGTCCTCAAATAGTTCTGGTCTTGTAATAGTTGTCGTATAAGTTCCAGGACCATTCACATGGCCAAATGCTAAGCGAGTATCAGTTTCCAAAAAGCTGTTAATTTTTATTGTGATTTGTGGATAGTATTCTTGAAATTTCTTTTTTGGTTTAGAATTTTTTATTGCAATTTTAAATGCTTGGCGAAGATTTGTTATTGATTGATTATACAATCGTTTCAATTCATTTACCGCTTCTTCTGCATTATCAAAGATGTAATTTTTCTTTTTAGAGGTCATAAATTATCAACCAATTCCGTAATTTCAAATTTTGTTACATCTACTAAACCTAAATCTGAAATACGAAGTTCTGGGATTACAACTAATCCAAGTAGCGAATGTTGCATGTAGCCATTGTTAATACTACAACCACACTCCTGCATTGCGGAAACCATATTATTTGCGAGATTCGCAACTTTTATTGCAGAAGAATCTGACATCAATCCAGCTATTTTTAATGGCACAGTTGCAAGCTCTACTCCGTCTTTAAATATTGTAACGCCACCACCAATTGACGCTAAATGATTTCCTGCTGATGCCATATTTTCTTGATCTGTACCAACAATAATCATGTGATGACTATCGTGTGCCACTGTAGAGGCGATCGCACATTTCTTATTATACCCAAAGCCAGACACAAACCCATTTACAATTTTTCCTGTCCCTTTATGCCGTTCCACTAAAGCAACATTACAGATATCTTTTGAAAGATCGTTGCAAATATATCCATTTTCAATTTGCAAGGTATCATACAATAATTTTGTGGGAGCTTGGTTCTCAACAACGCCAATTATTTTTACTTTAACGCTGATTTTGTTTGTAGGAGCAGTAATTAAAAAGTCTTTATAATTTAATTTATTCTTAAGTTTGACAGTGTTTTTTACTGAATTTGGCCATTTTATAAGTTTTGGTTCTATTAAGGTTTTACCTTCTTTTGCTACAATCTCCCCACGTGCCATTACAAGCTCTATTGGAAGTTTTGTTAAATTGCTTGTTAGTATTAGGTCTGCTCTTCTACCAGGTGCAATTGATCCAATTTCTCGCTCTAGGCCAAAATGAGTAGAGGTATTTATTGAAGCCATTTGAATAGCTTCAATTGGATTACATCCACATTCTATTGCATGCCGAACTACTCTATTCATATGTCCATCATGTACTATGGTTCCGGAGTGACAATCATCTGTGCAAAGAATGAAGTTTCTAGAGTCTAGTTTTTTTTCAGTTATTGCTGTAATTTGACGCTTTACATCATACCATGCAGAACCTAGCCTCATCATGGGTTTTATTCCCTGCCTTGCTCTTGCTATGGCATCTTCTTCAGAGGTTCCTTCATGATCGTCTGAAACTCCACTCGCTATGTATGCATGAAAGTTGATGCCTAAGTCAGTGCTTGCGTAGTGTCCGCCGACTGTTTTTTTGGCAGCTTGAGTGGCTGCTATCTCTGATAAAAGTTTGTTGTCACGTCGAATAACACCGGGAAAATTCATCATTTCACCCAGTCCGATTATTCCAGGCCATTTCATTGCTTCTTCAACATCCTTTGGAGTTATTTCAAACCCTGTAGTTTCGAGGCCTGGAGCAGAGGGAGCACACGAAGGCATTTGGGTGAAGATATTTATGGGTTGTAAAAGAGCTTCATCATGCATCATTTTTACACCTTTTAAGCCTAAAACGTTTGCAATTTCATGAGGATCTGTGAACATCGTAGTTGTTCCATGGGCAATTACAGCATTGGTAAATTGACCAGGTGTTAACATACCACTTTCAATATGCATATGAGCGTCACAAAGCCCAGGAATAGCAAATTTATCATGAGCTTCTATTATTTTAGTGCTTTCTCCAATACAGTGTTTTATTTCAGGGCCACAGTAAGCGAATCTGCCATTCTTGATCGCAATATTATAATTTGGCACTATTTCCCTAGTATGAACATTTACCCAGCTACAATCTTTTATAACCACGTCAGCGGATTTTTCCCCAGCCGCTACGGCAATTAGGTCAGCTGCACTGTCAGCCCAAGACATTAAATTAATATTTTCCATAAATAATTTTGGCATGGGTTTTTATTTTATACAACCCACGAATGAAATAGCAGCTTTAAATTAAAATCTAGACTATAGATATTTATTGTGAAATATTAGAACAAAAAGTGAACAAATTATAATGCAAAAACGTTTTTTATCGCTATATTTTCCATATTTAGGAGTCGAGCATATTTTTCGCTCAAAAAGTGACTTAAATAAAACTCCTTATGCAGTTGTATCAAAAAATAATAATGTACTTTTTATTAATAGCATATCTTTTTTTGCTAAAGATAAAGGTCTTTATATTGGTCAATCATTGAATGATGCTCAAGTTTTGTGTCCCAATTTGCATGTTAAAGAAGTAGATTTTTTTACAGAAAACCGTTTTCTAAAAGTTTTACAACGATGGGCAAAAAAATTTTCTCCTTTAGTGAGTATAGATGGTAAAACGAGTTTAATATTAGATATTACAGGGTGTGGAAATTTATTTAGGGGAGAGGGTAATTTAATTAGAAAAATTGAACAAGATAGCATCGATATGAAGTTAACCGTTATAATAGGTGTTGCTGATACAATAGGTGCTGCCTGGGCTTTGGCTCATTATGAAGTCTCAAAGAATCGATCATACCGTAATGGTGATTTGATTGATCAAGAGGCAAGAGCTACTAGATCTCGTTCTTTTAAGAGAAAGATAGAATCTAACTTAATTTGTAGTGCAGTAGATGTAATATTTTTGTCAAATAAAAGAATATCAAAACCTGGCAATACTAGTGATATTTTAAATGGATTGCCAATATCATTGTTGCGACTTCCACAGAAAGAAGTATCTGAATTGGTGAAACTTGGTATTTATAATATAAAAGAGCTAGATAGCCTGCCTCGTGGACCATTGGAGCGTCGTTTTGGGTTAAATATTTTAAAAAGGTTAGATCAAGCTTTTGGCAGATGCTCTGAGCCAATATCGACTGTAGACTCGAATATATACCTTGGTGTCAGAATGACTTTTCCAGAGCCAATTGTATTAAAAAAAGATATTCTTTATGTAATAGAACGCTTATTAAAATCTTTGGGCAAAAAAATAAGTAAGAGCGGTAGAACCATTAGAAGATTACAGCTGTATTTTTATCTTACTAATCATGAAGAAAAGATAATAGAAGTTAGTTTATCTAAAGCTACTGTGAATGTGAAAAAAATCTTTAATCTATTTGAATTACAGGTAGAAAAACTTGTCTTACCTTTTGGTATTGATCGTATAAGAATCTGTGCATCTGAGGTAGAACTAGTTAATTTAAAACAAAAGAATATGTCTTTAGACAATAAAATGACTTCAAATTATAGCATGAAGATGGATGTTCTTTTTCATGATTTAATTACACGTATAGGAGCGCGAATTGGTCTTAATAGAATTGTAAGATTAGGGCCCGCAGATAGTAATATTCCTGAGAAGACAGCAAATATTTTTGCAGCAGCATGGTCAAAACCAATACTGGATTGGCCTAGGAGTTTTTTATCTCGCCCAATTTATATTTTTCAGCCAGAGCATATTGTTCCAATTTACTTAAATCGTAGTTTAAAGGCTTTTCGGTGGCGTTCAGTAGATTTTGAAATTATGCATGCCCGTGGGCCTGAGCGTATTTCACCAGAATGGTGGTTAGATGATAAAAACTGGAGAACAGGGGTCAGGGACTATTGGAAAGTTATTACAAATAGTGGTGAAGCCCTTTGGTTGTACAAAGCCCATCGAGGCATAGTTTCTAAAGAATGGTTTTGTCATGGAAATTTTGGTTAATGTTGTTTAAAGTACTATTTGATTAATGAGATAATGTTAATTTAGATGAATTTAATTGGAGGTTTTCGTGTTAGTAGTAATATCACCAGCAAAAAAATTAAATTGGGATCCGGTTGATTTAAGAAATGTAACTGCACCAATCTTTGAACATAAAGCTTACGAGCTTAGTCAAATAGCAAAAGATTTAAACCAGCAAGAATTAAGTGATTTAATGGGTATTAGTGCCAATCTTGCAAAATTAAATCATGACCGATTCAATTCTTTTACAAATAATGCTTCTGACAGAAACACTCGCCCAGCAGCAATAGCGTTTGCGGGGGATACGTACTCTGGTTTAGAAGCGAAAACATTGGATTTAGATTCCTCCAGATATGCTCAAGACCATTTGAGGATCTTATCGGGGCTGTATGGGCTTTTAAGGCCTTTTGATTTAATTCAGCCATATAGATTGGAAATGGGTAGTAAGTTAAAAACCAAGAAGGGTAATTCTCTTTATGAATATTGGGGGGATACGATTTCTAATGAGTTAAATAATCAAGCAAAAAAAGTTAATTCAACTATATTACTAAACTGTGCTTCAAATGAGTATTTTAGTGCGGTGGATAGAAAAAAATTAAAGTTGAAAGTAATTAATCCAGTTTTTTTGGAAAACAAAGACGGGAAAGCTAAGATTATTAGTTTTTTTGCGAAAAAGGCAAGAGGTGCAATGGCAAGATTTGTTGTGGAGCAAAGGGTGAACGATGTTACGGGTATAAAAGATTTTGATAGTGGGGGTTATAAATTTCAACCAAAAGAATCTACCAATGATAAGATGGTGTTTTTGCGTAATCATACTACTTAACTAACACTTGCAAGTTGAAGCATTTTGAAAAACAGAAATAAGTTTCAAATTTACAGATATTTAGCGTCGTCTCTTATCTTAGTGTTCATATTTATTATGCCACTAGATGTTTTTTCAAAAACTGTAGAGAAGAGCCTCATACCTAAATTTTTGGTTCAGGACTATTCTATTTTATCAAAGCAAGATTCAGAAAAAATTCAGTTAGAATTTATGAATTGGATCGCCAGTTTCAGAGAAAAGGCTTTAGCGAATGGTATTTCTTCTAAACTTTTTGATAGCTTAATGCCTGAAATAAAATATAATGAAAATTTAATAAAATTGGATCGCAAACAATCCGAATTTACAAAGCAGATATGGGAATATTTAGATATAGCTGTATCTAATCGTAGAATTGAAAACGGTAAAAAAGCATATCAAAAGAATAAGACAATTATTCGAGAAATAGAAGACTATTACAATGTCGATGCTAAAACAATTATTGGAATATGGGGTTTGGAAAGTTCCTATGGAGTCCAGAAAGGAGACACAAAAACTATTCAAGCGTTAGCTACGTTGGCTTTTGATGGACGGCGGCGGCTTTTTTTTGAAGAACAACTTATAGCGGCATTAATGATTTTAGAGCGAGGGGATATATCATTCAATGATATGAAAGGTAGTTGGGCTGGTGCGATGGGACACACTCAATTTATACCAACATCCTATTTAACTTATGCACAAGATTTCAATGATGATGGCCGAGCAGAGATTTGGTCTAGTGACCCTACTGACGCCCTCGCATCTACTGCTAATTATTTGAATAAACATGGTTGGGTAAAGGGACATCCCTGGGGTTTAGAAGTGAAACTGCCGGACACTTTTGATTATCATTTGATTGGAAAGAAAAAAAAGAAGAGTATAATTTATTGGTCTTCACTTGGTGTTAAGTTAGTGAATGGTGATAGTTTGCCTGATTATGGTGACGCCTCAATTATTTTGCCAGCAGGTCATACTGGTGTAGCTCTAATTATTTTTGATAACTTTCACGTTTTGGAAAAATATAACACTTCTTTGGCTTATGTTTTGGGTGTGGGGCATTTGGGCGATAGAATTATGAATGGAGAATCATTTCAAAATAAGTGGCCGAGAGATGAAAAGGCTTTATCGACTGAAGAAAAAAAGGAGTTACAAGAATTTTTGTTACGAAATGGTTACAATATTGGTAAAGTTGATGGAATGATTGGGTCAAAGACAATTGGAGCAATTAGATCTGTACAAAGTAAATTGGGACAAATTCCCGATGGGTTTGCTACTCAAAAATTTTTAAATTCACTGAAAAAATGACATGTATTTAGGTTTTGGGCTTTAATTGATATTTCATTTTGTTAAGATCGACTTAATTTTTTAATTAGAGGACCTTATGTCAGATATCTTACATCAACCGTCACTGGCTTTTTCTACGAATGCTCATTTAAATAAACCTCAATATGACGTTATGTATGAGGAGTCGATAACCGATCCAGAAGGGTTTTGGTATAAGCATGGGAAAAGGCTGGATTGGATAAAAGATTATTCAAAAATAAAAGATGTCTCATTTGAACATCCGAATGTATATATAAAATGGTTTGAAGATGGCATTTTAAATGTGAGTGCAAATTGTATTGATAGACATTTAAGTACACGAGGAGAGCAGACAGCTATTATTTGGGAGGGGGACAGTCCATCAGACGAAAAACATATTACTTATTCAGAATTGCATGATAAAGTTTGTCGATTGGCTAACGTATATAAATCATTAGGAATTGGAAAAGGTGACCGAATAGTTTTGTATATGCCTATGATTCCTGAAGCAGCATACGCAATGCTTGCTTGTGCTAGAATTGGGGCTGTTCATTCAATTGTTTTTGGCGGTTTCTCTCCAGATGCTTTGGCATCTAGAATTACTGATTGCTCCGCTTCACTTGTAGTGACTGCTGATCAAGGACCGAGAGGAGGCTCTCTAATTCCTTTGAAAGAGAACGTTGATAAGGCTTTAGAAATCAGTGGTGATGTGAAGGTTTTAATGGTTGAGCGAACAGAAGCTGAAGTAAATTTAAAAGACGGCAGAGATTTTTCTTATAATAAATTAATGGTTGAAGCTTCAGCTAATTGTGATCCAGAACCAATGGCGGCTGAAGATCCACTATTTATTCTTTATACTTCTGGCTCCACTGGTAAACCAAAAGGGGTGCTTCACACTAGTGGAGGTTACCTGGTGTATGCTTCAATGACCCATCAGTATACTTTTGACTATCATGATGGTGATATATTTTGGTGTACTGCTGATGTTGGTTGGATAACAGGTCATAGCTATATTGTTTATGGACCGCTTGCTAATGGAGCTACAACCTTGATGTTTGAGGGTATCCCCACTTTTCCAGATGTTGGAAGGTTTTGGGCGGTATGTGAAAAACATAAAGTTAATCAGTTTTATACAGCTCCGACCGCAATTAGAGCATTAATGGCTCACGGAAATACACCTGTAGAAAAATATAATTTGGATAGCATTAAAGTACTTGGTACAGTTGGGGAACCAATAAATCCTGAAGCATGGAATTGGTATAATGATATCGTTGGTAAGGGACAAAAGCCCATT
>Ga0163111_10000277_pt1 | contig 30795 bp, 40 predicted proteins | sample CRUFie1St18metaG_FD_109645 | JGI IMG/M metagenome (GOLD analysis project Ga0163111, IMG submission 109645) | Marine microbial communities from the Costa Rica Dome - CRUD Field 142mm St18 metaG | ecosystem: Environmental > Aquatic > Marine > Oceanic > Photic zone | place: Costa Rica: the Eastern... | reverse complement strand
TGACTTTACTTTGGAAACAGCTACTGCTGGCAACAAAGACACAGTTAGTAAGTTTGATGATTTATTTAATGAGTAATGGCAAAGAAGAAAGAAGTACAACAAAGAGCGACCTCTGCAGTACGTAAGTCGTTCAACTTAAGCAATTTTAAAAAGAAGAAAGGTTTTTCAAACGCTTCTGTAAAGTTTAAAGAACAAGGTTGGATACCTTTATCTAAAGCTTTTCAAGATATTACTTCCCTACCCGGTATACCTACCGGTCACATCACTCTTTTAAGAGGACACAGTGATACGGGCAAAACAACTGCCCTAATAGAAGCTGCGGTGAGTGCTCAAAAATTGGGCATTCTCCCAGTCTTCATTATTACTGAGATGAAGTGGTCTTGGGAACATGCTAAGGAAATGGGATTAGAAGTTAACGAAGTTACTGATGCAAATGGTACTATCGTTGATTACGAAGGTCATTTCTTATATGCAGACAGAGGTACTTTAAATACTATAGAAGATGTAGCAGTATATATAGCAGATCTTATGGATGAACAAGCAAAAGGTAATCTTCCTTTTGATATGTGTTTCTTATGGGATTCTATTGGTTCTGTTCCTTGTGATCTATCAGTACGTTCTAATAAGAATAATAATGAATGGAATGCAGGAGCTATGTCTACTCAGTTTGGAAATAACCTAAATCAAAAGATTCTTTTATCTAGGAAAGAAAACTCACCTTATACGAATACTTTAGTAGCAATTAATAAAGTATGGACTATGAAACCTGAATCACCTATGGGTATGCCTAAATTACAGAATAAAGGAGGTATGTCTATGTGGTATGATGCAACTTTAGTAGTTACCTTTGGTAATATTACTAATCCAGGTACGTCTAAAATTAAAGCTATTAAAAATGGTATGCAAGTAGAGTTTGCTAAAAGAACTAACGTTCAGATAGAAAAGAACCATATCGGAGGAGTACAGTCTAGAGGTAGAGTTGTTATGACTCAGCATGGTTTTATACCAGATGATAAAAGAGCGATTGATAAGTACAAAGATCAGTACAAAGATCACTGGTTAAAATTAGTTGGTAGCTTAGATTTCGATCTAGTCGAAGAAGGAGATTTAGAAGAAGAAAAAATTACTACTAATTTACTTGACTAGTGGCGTACGATAATATACTAAAGAACTTAAAGCAGACCCCACCCCGAGAGCTAAATGATCACATTATGGTGATCGATGCTATGAATATGTTAATTCGTAGCTTTTCCCTGCTCAAAGCAATGAGCCCAACAGGTCACCACATAGGAGGCCTGGTTGGCTTCTTGCGATCTTTAGGATATGTTACTAGAATATTTGATCCTACTAGAGTTATCATAGTATGGGACGGTAAAGGAGGTTCCGGAAATCGTCAAAATATTAATCCTGATTATAAAGCTCATAGAGCTACCAATAGAATAACACATTGGGGATTATATGATACTAAACAGGAAGAAACTGAAGCACTAGTAGGTCAATTATTTAGAACTAAGGATTATCTTGAATGCCTTCCAATACATCAAATAATGATGGAAAAATTAGAGGCAGATGATATTATAGCTTACTTAGCTCAAGAAGCTACAAATAATAAAAAGAAATTAACAATTATTTCTTCTGATAAAGATTTTTTACAGATGATTAATAAGCATGTAGAAGTGTATGCACCTGTAAAGAAAAAAGTATATACTATAGAAAATACTAAAGAAGAAATAAAAGTAATACCAGAGAATTATAATGTTGTTAAAGCACTACTAGGGGATAATTCAGACGGTTTGAGTGGAGTAAAAGGTTTAGGTATAAAAACTATAGTTTCAGAATTTCCTGATATAGTAGATAAACCTAATACTACATTAGATTACATATTTGAAGTATGTGAAAAAAATCTAGAAGGTAAAAAAATATTCTCTAAAATTATACATCAATGGGATAAAGTTGAGACTAATTTTAAGTTAATGAATTTACACGAAAGTGTGTTGGATAATAGAGAAAAAAATACTATATTAGATATTATTAAAAGTGATGTACCTGACCTTCAAGCAGGAGCCTTTTTACATCTATTAGATTCTGATAGAATAGAAGGTATAACTAAAAATACTGAAGGTTGGTTAGAGAACTTTAGGGGTTTAACGGTTTTTAAAAAATAGGTTATTATGACATTAAAAAGTCTTCAACAGTACGGTAAAGCATTTCAATTAAAAGTGCTAGGGTCGTTACTTACTGATAAAAAATTCTTACTTAACGTTAGAGATGTATTATATCCAGATTATTTTGATGCAGATTCTCATAAATGGATTATTACACAAATTATAGAATACTTTGATCAATACCATACTATTGTTACTATGGATGTTCTTAAAGTAGAACTTCATAAAGTAGAAAATGAGGTATTACAAGTAGCGTTGAAAGAAGAGTTAAGAAATTCTTATGCAGCTTCTCAAGATGATCTTGATTATATTCAAGAAGAGTTTACTAATTTTTGTAAAAATCAAGAGATGAAAAATGCTATTTTAAATTCTGCTGATTTACTTAAATTAGGAGATTTTGATGGTATAAGAAACTTAGTAGAGAAAGCTATCAAAGCAGGAATGGATAAAAATATAGGACATGAATATAATAAAGATATTGAAACTAGGTATAGGGTTGATTACAGGCCTACTATTCCTTCTCCTTGGCCGATACTTAATGAAGGAATTCAAGGAGGCTTCGGACCGGGGGACTTAGGAATAGTTTTTGGTAGTCCGGGAGGAGGTAAATCTTGGACTATGGTTGCAATAGCTGCACATGCAGTTCAATTAGGATATAAAGTTAATTACTATACTTTAGAGTTAGGAGAAGATTATGTCGGTAAAAGATTTGATTGTTATTTCACTGGATATAATATTGACGAAATAAATAAACATAGAGAAGACGTTCAAACCTACGTTAATAATTTAAAAGGTAAGTTAATAGTAAAAGAATACCCTCCTAAAGGAGCATCTATTTCTACTATTAAAGCTCACGTACAGAAATGTATAGATATGGATCATAAACCTGATATGATTATTATTGATTATGTAGACTATTTAAGAGCTCCATCTAAGAGTAAATACTCAGAACGTAAAGATGAAATTGATGATAATTTTATAGCTACTAAAGGTTTAGCTAAAGATTTAAAAATACCAATCTTAACACCTTCTCAAGTAAATAGAATGGGTGCTAGAGATTCAGTTATTGAAGGAGATAAAGCAGCAGGATCTTACGATAAGATGATGGTTGCTGATATGTGTTTATCTTTATCTAGAATGAAGGAAGATAAAGTACTGGGAACTGGTAGAATACATGTTATGAAAAATAGGTATGGTCAAGATGGTATGACTTATAATATTAAGATGGATACTAATAATGGTCATATTGAATTTGAAGGTAAAGCCGACCCTTCTGAATTAGTACCTGACGAGTCAAAACCTGCGTTTAATTTAGATAGCGCAACTATGTCAAAAATATTTGAAAAAAAGTAAAAAAAAATATCCAGGAACATGAATATATATGATATTTATTTGAGAGTCCTTGATAGAATCCTATCAGGGATCTTTTTATCTAACCCACTTTTAAATAAGAAATATATATGAAAAAAAACATATTCGAACCCAGCGAAGATGTTAGAGGAAATGATTACCCTCATTTGCTAAGGTATGCAAATGTTATATGGGAAGCTTTCTGGACACCTGAACATTTTGACTACGATAGAGATGTAAGAGATTTTAAAACTAAGTTTAAACCTCACGAACAGGAAGCTATGAAAAGATCAATGCTTTGTATAGGAGTAGTTGAAAATAAAGTTAAAACATCCTGGGCTAGAGTAGATATTAGATTACCAAAAACTGAAATAGCTGATGCAGGATTTGTATTTGCTGGTAATGAAGTAGTACATAGAAGAACTTATAAACAGGGATTAGATTTATTAGGATTAGAAGATGTTTTTGAAAACGTAATGGATATACCGCAAATTGCCGGTAGAGTAAAATACTTAAATAGATACCTAGAAGGGTATACTTCCAGATCTAATAAAGAGTTTACTAAATCCTTAATTCTTTTTTCGTTATTAGTAGAAAATGCAAGTTTATTATCTAACTTTTTAACTATATCAGCATTTGGTAAATATAAGAATATGTTTACTAACTTTACAACTGTAGTTAATGCTACAAGTAAAGAAGAAGCAATCCATGCGCAGTTTGGTGCTGAACTAATTAAGATAATTAAAGAAGAAAATCCTGAGTGGTTCGATCAAGAAATGGAAGACAAAATTAGAAGAAATATCAGAAAAGCTTACAAAGCAGAAGAAGAATTAATAGATTGGGTATTTGAAAAAGGAGAATTAGACTTTATGCCTAAAGCTATAATAAAAGAATATACTAAACAAAGATTAAACCACGGATTAGAGTTGATAGGTTATGAAAAAGAATATGAAGTTGATAAAGAATTATTAAAACCGACTGAATATTTTGATAGAATGGCTAAAGCTCCAATAGCATTTGATTTTTTCGCACAAAAAAGCACCGATTATAATAAACAAAATTTAATTACAGAAGACGCATGGGACTAAAGTTACAGTGGCTCAGAGATACTGAGCAAAAAGAAATGTTACAAAGAGGTTATTTGGAGAAAGATGAATCTCCAGAGCAAAGATTTCAAACTATATGTGATACAGTCCAAAAATACTCTAATAAATTAGCTACTACAGACGAAGCAAGAGAATATTTAAAAGATATAGGTAAAAGATTTGAAAAGTATGTTTCTAAAGGATGGACTTCTTTTTCTACTCCTGTCTTAAGGTCTTTTGGTTCTGAATATAATTTACCTATCAGTTGCAACCATTCAATTATAGAAGATTCTATAGACGGCATATACAGAAGATTTTATGAAACTGGTATATTAGCTAGTAGAGGAGCAGGTACTGCTGTAAACGTTTCTGACATAAGAGAGATAGGGTCTCCTATAAGATCAGGAGGTGAAGCAAATAGTATAATGGAATGGATTGAGCTTTACGCAGATATGATGAGTAAAACTGCTCAAAATTCTCAAAGAAGAGGGTTTATAACATTTTACTGTAATGCAGATCATCCTGAAATTATGGATTTCTTAGATATTGGTACTGAAAGAATACCTAAAGATAAACAAAGATTTTTAACAACAGTTACTACAGCAGTAGTTTTACCTAAAGGTTTTAGAGAAGCATTAAAATCAGGAGATAAAGAAAAAAGAAAAATATTTACCAAGATACTTAATACTAGAAAAGAAGCAGGTTTTCCTTATATCTTAGATGTAGAAAATTCTAATAAAGGAATATGTAAAGCTTATGAGGATAAAGGATTAGAAATACGTAATGCTAATATTTGTGCTGAAGCAATAGAATATGCTGATTATGAGAAAACTTTTGCTTGTTGTTTATCTTCTATAGTTGCTTATTACTGGGATGAGATAAAAGAAGATCCTAACTTTTTATTCGATATGAATATTATGTTAGATTGCGTAATTGAAGAGTATATAGAAAAAGGAAAGAATATACCTGGAATAGGTCCTGCTATCAAATTTGCAGAAGAACATAGAGCTATAGGATTAGGAATATCAGCATTCCATTCTTATTTACAGAAAAACTTAGTAGAATTTGGTTCTTTAGAATCTATGAAAATTAATAACGATATTTTTTCTAAAATGAGAGCCGAAGGAGATAGAGCTTCTAAATGGATGGCTAAACATTTCGGAGAACCTAAGATGTTAGTAGGTTATGGAGAACGTAATACAAGTAGAATGGCTCAAGCACCTAAAAAGTCTACTAGTTTTATAGATGGAGGAGTAACTATGGCTTTTAGCGAAGGTATAGAACCACATAAAATAAACTACGGCGAAAAAATGGTAGCTAAAATTCAAGTTGAATGGAAAAATCGAGAATTAGAAGCGCTACTTAAAGAAAAAGGTAAAGATACTCAAAAAGTTTGGGATAGTATACTACGCTATGGTGGTTCAGTGCAACATTTAGACTTTTTAACTGAACATGAAAAAGCAGTTTTTAAAGTGTTTCATGAAATATCGCAAATAGATGTAATTAATTTAGCTGCTCAAAGACAAAAACATATAGATATGGGACAGTCTATCAACTTAGCCGTACATCCATCAGCACCTCCTAGAGATGTTATTAAATTACATTTAGAGGCTTTTGATAAAGGAATTAAATCCCTTTACTATCAGTATAATTTGAATGCTGCACAACAATTTTCTCAAGAGCTACTTACATGTAGTTCATGTGAAGGGTAATTTACTGTTAAGTTGGATAATAAAAATTAATTTCGTATATTTAGTAAGAAAAGTTATGAAAAAATTAAAAGGACTAGGAGATGTGATATTTATAATAACAAAGTACACCGGAATAAGGTGGCTTGTTAAAAAGGTATGGGGAGAAGATTGTGGTTGTGATGAAAGGCAGGAAGTTCTTAATGATTTAGTACCTTTTAAAGATAAAGATAGAGTTATAGAAAAACCGAAACCGACACCAAAGTTATGACAATTAAAAATGGTACAATATTTGTACAAATTGCAAGTTATAGAGATCCAGAATTAAAACCAACATTAGTCGATTTATTAGATAAGGCTGATAATCCTGATAGATTAAAAGTTTGTATAGCATGGCAACATACCCCTGAAGATGAATGGGATACGTTAGATGAATATTTAGATGATGATAGATTTATTATCATTGATATACCTCATACTGAAACTAATGGTACTTGCTGGGCTAGAAATACTATACAACAAAAGTATAACGGAGAAGATTATACTTTACAGTTAGATTCTCATCATAGATTCGTAAAAGGATGGGATAGTAAATGTATAAGAATGTTAAAACAGTTACAGAAAAAAGGACACAAAAAACCTTTATTAACTGGTTATATACCTTCTTATAACCCTAAGAATGATCCTGAAGAAAGAGTCGATTCTCCTTGGAAAATGGATTTTGATAGATTTACACCCGAAGGAGTTATATTTTTCTTACCAGCTACTATTGATGATTGGAAAGAAAGAAACGAACCAGTACCTGCCAGATTCTTTTCAGCTCACTTTACATTTACTTTAGGTATATTTTGTAATGAAGTACAACACGATCCTAAATATTATTTTCATGGAGAAGAAATTGCATTAGCAGTAAGAGCATATACTCACGGTTATGATTTATTTCACCCTCATAGAATAATTGCATGGCATGAATATACTAGAGTAGGAAGATCTAAACATTGGGATGATGATGATTCATGGGTAGATAGAAATAAAACTACCTTTTATAGACTTAAAGGACTATTAGGTACTGATGGTACTGTATGTACTCCTTGTATGAAAAAACAATTAGTTCCTTATTACTTAGGTGAAGAAAGAACACTAGCAGATTATGAAAAATATGCAGGTATAAGATTTAATGATAGAGGAATACAGCAGTATACTTTAGATAAGGTTGGATATCCTCCTAATCCAGAAGTAGAAGATTATGAAAATTCATTTCATAAAGTATTTAGACATTGTATCGATATACATACTAATGATGTGCCTGAAAAAGATTATGACTTTTGGGCAGTAGCATTTCATGATGAAAACGGTAAAGATATATACAGAGAAGATGCTTCAAAAGAAGAAGTAGCTAATCTAATAGCTACACAGAAAGATGGATGGATAAATCTTTGGAGAACTTATACAGGTCCACTTCCTTCAAGTTGGAGTGTATGGCCTTATTCTAAGAGTAAAGAATGGTGTAATAGATTAAGTGGTAATTTAGGAATAGAAAAAAATGGCTAATATAGCGTTTTACGGGTCTCATAATGCTGCTGTAGCTGTAGAACAAAATGGTAAAGTTTTAACAGTTATAGAGATAGAAAGATTTCTAAATACTAAAAATGCAGGGTATGGACAATACCTTATATCATATACTCGTCCAAAATTAATTAATTATATTCTAGATTATATCTATAAAACCTATGGTATAAAAACATACGATACATGTTATTACCAGAATACTGATACAATAGAAGGTGAAAAAGGAAAAGTTCATTACGAAAGATTAATACCTGCTAAAAATTATGTAGACTGTTTACATCATTATAGTCATGCAGCAAGCGGTTTTTATCAAACTGATTACGACAATGCTTTAATAATATCGTTTGATGGAGGAGGAAACGATGGGTATTTTAATATATACCATGCTAAAGATAGAAATAGTATTGAAATACTTTTTAAAGATAATATAGATTTAGGTTTTCCTTATATGATTTTTGGTAATTATTTGAATGATATCAAAATGGAACCTGCTCTTAATATAGGTAATTTAGTTTACTCAGGAAAATTAATGGGATTATGTTCTTACGGTAAAGTAAATAAAGAATGGTTACCACATTTTAAAGAATTTTATTTTTCTAAACCTGATGGTGAAAACTATCTTGGTCTGTTAGAGATATTATCTGAAAAAACTGGAATAAAATTCGATGTTAATAAAAGGTTAGAAGATCAAATAGCTTATGATGTTGCAGCAACTTCTCAAGAAGCATTTGAACAAGCATTTTTTCAGGTTACTAAACCTTATATAGAAAAATATCCTGATATACCTATTATCTTAGTAGGAGGTTGTGCATTAAATATTATACTTAATAGTAAAGTTAAGAAAAAATTCAAAAGAGAAGTATTTGTACCGCCTAATCCTAACGATTGCGGGTTAGCTTCTGGTATGATATTAGATCATATAAAACCTAAAAAAGCTATTGATTTAACTTATTCTGGAATAGAAGTTTTAGATAGAGATATGTTAATGTATCACGTAGAAAACAAAAGAGGAAATGAAGTAGACTTTAAAGAACTATCTAAACATTTAAATGAAGGTAGCATAGTAGGAGTAGTAAGAGGACAAGCAGAACATGGACCTAGAGCATTAGGTAATAGAAGTATTTTATGTAACCCAGGTATTGATAACATGAAAGATCTTCTTAATAAAAAAGTTAAAAATAGAGAATGGTATCGTCCTTTCGCTCCTGTATGCAGATTAGAAGATGTTAATAAGTATTTTAACTTTGAGGGAGAAAGTAGATTTATGAGTTTCTGTCCTACTGTAAAAGCTAAATGGAGAAAAAAACTTTCTTCTATTACTCATGTAGATAATACTGCAAGAATACAGACAGTTACAAAAGAACAAAATGAATGGTTGTATAATTTACTCACTGAGTTTGAAAAAATATCAGGATATGGAGTTTTATTAAATACATCATTTAACGTTAACGGTAAACCTATATTATCAAGCTATTCAGATGCACTAAAAGTATTCTTAGAATCTGAAATGGATAAATTAGTTTTAGAAAATTATTATTTTAAATGGAAACACGTTTAGTAACAGCTTTTTATTTCGATAACTACGGAGGAGATCAGAGACCTCCTTATCATATGCATAGTGCAGTAGCAAGATACCATAGGTACCTCTACTCTATAGTTCAGTTGTCTAGAATGAACCTACCTATAAAATTAGTCTGTGGGAAAAATGTATATGATGCATTAACTATTGAACTTCAACATAACAACGTTAAAAATGTAGAAGTAGAAGTTAGGGATTTAGATAGTTTTAAGTATACAAAAAAAATACAAGACTTAAAAAGTAAATATCCTGATAAGTTTAACTTTTATCATGAAATAGATTGGGCTAAATTAGACTTATTATATGAAGAATCTAAGAAAGGAGCTGATTATACATACTGGATTGACTGTGGGTTAGCCCATAGAGGGTTATGGCCTGATAAATATAGTAAAAACCCTGATACTTTAACTGGGTTTTCACATGATAGACAAAACTATGAATTTGATAAAGTTTTTAACCCCCAGTTTTTTAATAAAATAAATGAATGGGTAGGAGATAAACTAATTGACATAAGAAGTATTATGCAATATCATCCATTCGATGTTATAAATGATTTAGCTGAAGAGTCTATATGCTGTGATGGTCAGACTATAGGAGGAATTTTAGGAGGTAGTAAAAATAGCTTAGACTTTTTTATTGAACAGTTTTATCATTATGCTGATAAATGTATATCTAAAGATAGAGTAATGAATCATGAAGCTATCATATCTGTTATAACACATAAAAATAACGATAAGTTTAAAACGTTTAAATTTGATACTTGGTATCATGAAAATACCGGAGGAATGGATTGGATAACCCCAGAATGGTTAGATACACAAGTTTCATTTTACGAATTTGTTAAAGAAATAGGGCATGAGTAAAAAAGTTACATTAGTTACAGGTCTTTGGGACATTAAGAGAGATACTTTAGAAGCAGGATGGAATAGATCTTTTGAGGATCATTATATAACTAAGTTTAAAGAATTATTAAATGTTCCATGTAATTTAATTATTTTTGGAGAAGAGGAATTAAAAGAAGTAGTATTTAAAATTAGATCTGAAGAAAATACCCAATTTATAGTCAGAAATCAAGACTGGTTTAAAAATGAATTTTACGAAAAAATTCAGTCTATTAGAACTAGTGAGGAATGGAAAAATTTAGCACCTTGGTTACCTGAATCTACTCAAGGTAAATTAGAGATGTATAATCCTTTAGTTATGTCAAAGATGTTTTTACTTAATGACGCAAGGATATTTGATAAATTTGAATCTGAACACTTATACTGGATAGATGCAGCCTTATCTACTACTGTCAGCATGGGGTATTTTACGTCTGACAACGTCTTAGACAAACTCTTAGATAAGATAAGTAAATTTTTATTTATCTGTTTTCCTTATGAGGCAAATACAGAAATTCACGGTTTTGCTTATCCGGAAATAAATACCTATGCTCGTGGGAAAGATATAAAAATGGTAGCAAGAGGTGGATTTTTTGGTGGACCTGTAGATACTATAGGAGAGATAAATGCTAAATACTACGATTTAATGAGTACTACATTAAACGAAGGATATATGGGTACTGAGGAATCTTTATTTTCTTTACTTACCTACCAATTTCCTAATAAAGTATGTTATTCAAAAATTGAAGAAAATGGATTACTTTATTACTTTTTTGAGAAATTAAAAAATGATGAAGTAGTAATAGAATCAGTATTATCTAAAAATGCAATAAATCGTTTAGATTATAGAAAAGTAGCCCTTTATGTAATTACTTATAACTCCCCAGATCAATTTAATACGTTATGTAAGTCTTTTGAACAGTATGATAAAGATTATTTAGACCTACCTAATCGTAAGATATTACTTAATAATTCTATAGATAGATCTACTGATAAGGAATATGATAAATTATGTGAAAAATGGGGCTTTGAACAAATTAAGAAAGATAATATTGGTATATGTGGAGGAAGGCAGTTTATAGCTGAGCATTTTGATGAACAAGAAGATTTAGAGCATTATTTATTTTATGAAGATGATATGTTCTTCTATAATGGCAACGAAACTACATGTAAAAACGGGTTTTTAAGAAAAGTTAGTGGTCTATATAAAAAATCGTTAGAGATTTGTAATGTTGAAAATCTTGATTACTTAAAACTTAATGTAACAGAATTTTTTGGTGATAATTTAAAGCAATGGGCATGGCATAATGTACCTTCTGATAAAAGGAAAGTATATTTTCCTGACCACCCTGTAAAAAATAACCATACTTTTGATTTCCCTAATACAGTATTTAGTCAGATAAAATCACATAAGGGGATACCTTATGCTATAGGTGAAATATACTACTGTAACTGGCCACAAGTTATAACTAGGGAAGGTAGTAAAAAAATGTTTTTAGATACTAAATGGGCTAATCCATTTGAACAGACTTGGATGTCGCATATATTTCAACTGACCAGAGAACAAAAAGTAAGAAATGGAATATTGTTACTAACTCCTACTGAACATGATAGATTCGATCATTACCCTAAAGAAGAAAGAAGAGAAAACTAGTAAAATAGTTGTTTTATAAATAAATTTTAACTATATTATATATTATGAAAGATGTAATTAAATTTCACGCCGAATGGTGTTCTCCATGCAGATATTATAAGACTGTATGGAATGAAGCTAAAGAAAAACATGGAGCTGTCCATAACTTTATCGAAGTAGATATTGATAACGATAATACTGGATTAGCAGAAAAGTTTGGAGTAAGAAGCGTGCCTACTACTGTAGTAGTAAAAGAGAATAAAGATTTTCAAAAGCAGGTAGGAGCTTTAGCATATGGAGATCTAGAAAAATTAATTAAAGGATAATGTTAAGAAAACCAAATTCTATACCAAAAGGAGATACTTTAATAGAGGATCAAGCAATTGAACCTTACTTTTTAGTTAAATCTCAAACAGGAGGATATGTTATTTATAAAAGAGTAGTAAAAGGTGTAAATAATACCCCTTACATTAAGACTATTTGCTACCCAGGAAATTTTAGTCAAGCACTTAAATTAGTAGCAGAAAATATACTTAATGACGGTAATGAAAAAGTTTATAGTTCGTTACAAGATTACATTAGTGAATATAAAAGTATTGAATCTAAAATAGGTTCAGTAAAGGATCAGCCTATATCCTAAAAATACCTGGCAAATTTAATTTTTATATTATTATGGCAAAAAATGCTGTTTTATCATTAAGTGGAGGAATGGATTCTTCTACGTTATTGTTACATTTATTAAGAGAAGGTTATAATGTAACAGCACTCTCTTTTGATTACGGTCAAAAACATAGAGTAGAATTAGAAAGAGCTCAAGCTCTAATTGATTACGTAAATAGTAAATGTAATCAAGTTGTAGGTACAGAACCTGATACAGGTGCAACTATTGCAAAATTAAAATATATGCCTGTAAATTATCAAGTTATTAAACTTGATGGATTAGTTAATTTATTAGATTCGGCTTTAGTGGAAGGAGGAGATGACGTTCCGGAAGGTCACTATGAGCAAGATAATATGAAAGAGACTGTTGTTCCTAATAGAAATAAAATATTCTCTTCTTTAACTCAAGCAGTAGCTTTATCTATTGCTAATAAAACAAAAGAAGATACTTTTATTAGTTTAGGTATTCATGCAGGTGATCATGCAGTATACCCAGATTGTAGGCAAGAATTTAGAGATGCTGATTTTGAGGCATTTAAATTAGGTAACTGGGATGCTGATAGAGTTAAGTTTTTTACTCCTTATTTAGATATTGATAAGTTCGGTATTTTACAAGATGGAGAAGAAAGTTGTAAAAGTTTAAATTTGGAATTTGATGAAGTCTATTCTAGAACTAATACTAGTTATAAGCCTTTTCCTAGTGGCAACAGTGATTATAAGTCTGCTAGCAGTGTTGAACGAATTGAAGCATTTATTAAGCTCGGTAGGCCGGACCCTGTGCAGTATGAAGACGAAACTGGTCCAGTGGATTACGAAGTAGCTAAAGCCCATGTAAAGGAAGTACTTGCTGAATACGCGGGATAATGAAAATTCTATTACTAGCTAATGCTAGAACAGGTTCTACCGTACTTTATACCGCTCTTAGTGAGATATTAGGGTTAAAGAAGTACGGTGAACCTTTTAATTATAATATGCGTAAAAAAGCGGGTACTTTAATTAAAAAATTTCCTATAGCATTAGAAGATAACTGTATAGTCAAAACCCTTACATCTCATATTCCTAAAGAGTATACTGATACCGAAGTTAATTTTTATGATTACTGGAAGAGGTCTTTTGATAAAGTTATTTTATTAGGTAGAAATAATTTACAAGACATATACGAGAGTCAAGTACATTTTAAAAAAGAGGATAAACACTGGCATCAGAAATACTACTACCGGGATAATTATACCTTTGAAAGTAGGTTATGGAAAACTTTAGTTAATTCATATAACTATCTTAATTGGTATAGCAAAAAATCTCATATACCTATTACCTGGTATGAAGATTTATATAGCGGAGATAAAGATAAAATACAAAAGTGTATCGATAAATGGGACTTAGAGGTAGAAGTAGATCAAATTTACAGGTATGTAAACCCAGAATATAGATATAGACAATTTACTAAACAAACAATAATATGATATACTGGCTAACAGGGCAACCAGCCCATGGAAAAACAGTTTTAGGTAACTTATTGAAAGAATATTTAGAACATTCCAGAAATGAAAAAGATCCTAATAAGAGATATAAGGTTTATAGGATAGATGGTGATGATATGAGAGAATTATTTTCTAATAAAGATTATTCTATAAAAGGTAGAGTTGAAAATGTAGGTACAGCTCAAAGAATAGCACACTATTTACATAACCAAGGTAATGATGTTATAGTTTCATTAGTAGCTCCTTATATAGATCAAAGAGAAGATTTTAAAAAACTATTAGGAGAAAATATTACCGAAATATATGTTCATACTACTGAACCTAGAGAAAGAGATCATTTTAAAGCAATAGCTTATACACCACCAGTAAAAAACTTTATAGATATAGATACTACTGATGATGAACCTAAAGAATCACTACTTAAAATCATACAACAAATATGAAAATAGCTATGTGTTTTTATGGTGAGTTAAGAAGTTTAGAATTTTTGAATTCTGACTATACCAATAATACACATTTCGATTTTTTTATTTCTGCAGGAACTGATAGACTATGGGATAATATTAATATAGATTTTAAATATTCCAGCTTTGAATTAGATAATGAACAATCTCCTATTAAAGTAAAAAATTTAGTACATAATAATAGAGTAGCAAAAGCTTGTTACCATATTAATAAAGTTGTAAGATTAAAAGAAAAGTATGAAATAGAAAATAAATTTGCATACGATGTAGTAATTTTATTAAGAACTGATTTTAAATACGATATAGATTACCTACTAAAATATTGTAAAAAAGTATATAAAGTTAGTAATGAAATAGGAATAAAACCAGTATGCTTTGTTAGAGCTCAACCAGAACATTTAAAAGGTAAAGAAGACAAAGGACTGGGAATAGCTCAAGATGATTTGTTTATACATAATAATGAAGGAGCAAACTTACATGCTAATTTATATAATTCTCTTTTCTTACAAAAAAACGCAGATAAAACAAAGGTAAAATTTGATAATATAACTGATAATGGACATTGGGTGCATTGTTTTTTATTAACAAAATATCCTTTTCATATAATATTTGATAATACAGTAAAATGGACAAAAAAAATACTTACTTTGTAGATATAGACGGAACTATATTTAAATACAGAAAGTTTGAGACATATGAAACTTCTCAAGCTGAACCAATAACAAGTACGGTAGAGTACTTAAGAAATAAAAAAGAACACGGTCATATGATAGTACTAACTACAGCAAGACCAGACTGGTTATATGAACATACAGTCAGAGAGTTAAAAGTTAACGATATACCTTTCGATAGATTAGTAATGGGTATAGAAAGAGGACCTAGATTTTTAATTAATGATAAGGACCCTAAAATAAATGAAGATAGAGCAACAGCAATTAATTTAATAAGAGATAAAGGAATATGAAAAAATATAGCATGTTTATTGGAAGATGGCAACCATGGCATAAAGGTCATAGGTGGTTAATCGATCAAAGGTTAAATGAAGGTAAAAACGTTTGGATAGCAATTAGAGATGTTGAACCTAACGAAAATCAACCTTGGACTCCACAAGAAGTAATGGAAAATCTAGAAAATGAATTATCTGACTTAATAAATGAAGGTAGAATATTTATAAGTATAATACCTGATATAGAATCAGTAAATTACGGTAGAGGAGTAGGTTATGAGATTATAGAACATGTCCCACCCCAAACTATAAAAGAAGTATCAGCAACTAAAATTAGAGCTGAGCTAAGACAGAAAGGTAAATTATGATAGGAACTTTTGATAAAGTATTATTATCAAATGAAGAATGCAATATAATTAAATCATTGTACGAAGATAAGTTAGTACTCAGAGAAAGGGAAATAAGAAGACAGAAAAACTACCATGAAATTGAAAATAATTCTTGGTTACATAAAAAAGTAAGTAATTTAATTCAAAAAAATTTAGGTAATAATTATTCTCTTTTAGAAAGAGTAACTATTCTTAAATATGAACCTGGAGATTTTTTTTCTAAGCATATAGACGGATCTTATAATACTAGTTTATCTAAAACTCTTCCTTATCATTTTTATGGTGGAATAGAATTATGTGAACGCGAAGAATTTAAAGGAGGAGAATTTTTTATAAAAGATAAAAATGTTGAATTTAAAAAAGGTAGGCTGTTTACTCATGGTTTTGATGATTCTCACGGAGTTAAAAAAGTAGAAGAAGGAATTAGATGGAGTTTACATTTTTTAATTAAAGAAAAAATTGAAAAAAAATTAATATAATCAATGGTAGCTAAAAAAAGACATATTTTAAAAACAATTACTTGGAGAATAGTTGGTACTTTAGATACTTTTTTACTATCTTGGTTAATAACCGGTAGTGTTAAGATTGGAGCAGCTATAGGTACAGTAGAAATAATAACAAAAATGATATTATACTACTTACACGAAAGAGCTTGGTATAAACTAAGTAAATTTGGTATAAATAAAAACAAATGAAAAACTTCGATATAGTAAGAACATCAGAGTACGTAGTTACTGAAAGTAAACTTGTTGACAGTTTTAAGTCTAAATTCGAAAATTATAAAGTTGAAGTAGATCCTAATAACTATAGGGAAACCTATATTATGAGTAACGGTAATGAACCTGTAATAAGATATCAAATGCAATCACAGGTTAGAATGACTGGGTTAAACCAAATTTTAGTATATTTTAATTTTCCTGTTAGTTTCTTTATAGAAGATATAAGATCTACTCCTTATGGTCATTTTAATTATCAGATAATGAATAGTTTATGTCAAGAATTAGATACTGATAATATTACTTCTGGAGAGTTAACTCATAAAATAAAGGAAACTGATAAAAAATACCCAGCTATAGTAAGAGATTTATACCCTATAGATTACGAATGGAGAGATGACGACATGTATAATTCTATAGCTTGGAGAGATCAGTATGCTCCTGAACAGTACTGGTCTTTTATGAAATATGGACAGTTGGGAATACCTTTATTAGACAGACCTAATGAATTCTTTATAGGATCAGCTCATAGTTTATTTTCAGCACATCTTGCTAAATTTAAAATTATGCCTTTGTATATTCAAGTACCTAAAAATAAGAAGAGTTGGTTTATGAAAATGCCAAGTGCCTTATTTCAAGAAAAACAAAAACCTTTTATAAAAGAAGAATCTAAATTTACTTATTTATTTTATGTTGATTTAGAAAATAAAAATCTTTGGGGTAAGAAATCTTACCATACTAATAGTTCGACAGTTAAGTTAGAAATTCAAGAACAAGAAAAAGATTTAAATACTTATACTAAGTTATTATGATAAAATTAGATGTAAAAATAGGTGACACTATATTAGTAGGACGTTTTAAAAATAAAAGAAGTAAAGTTAAAACTATAGAGTACGATGAATTCGGTATGCCTATAATAAACGGTAGACCTGCATGTACTTTTAGATTAGTAAAAAATCCAAGATAATGATTCAATTAGGAATATCAGCTTTTTACCATGATTCGGCAGCTTGTATAGTCAAGGATGGTAAAGTTTTAGCTGCTGCTGAAGAGGAAAGATTTACTGAAATCAAACACGACTCTTCTTTTCCTGTTAATGCTATAGCCTATGTATTATCGGAAGTAGGAATAGAAGATATAAATAATATAAACGAAGTATGTTGGTATGAAAAACCTAAGGTTAAAAAAGACAGGGTTCTTAAAACGTTTAACAAACATTTTTTCAAAACTCTCAAAAATAGATTTATTTTTCTTTATAACTACTATTTTAATTCTCCTAAAAATTTACTTAAACGTCATTTTAGGTATAAAGGTATAATAAAGTATACTGATCATCATTTATCTCATGCTGCGTTTAGTTATTATTTAAGCCCGTATAAAAAAGCTGCAATACTTACAGTTGATGGAGTAGGAGAATGGGAAACTATAACGATATCTAAGGGAGTAGGAGCTGATATAACTAAAATGTATAGTATAGATTTTCCTAATTCTTTAGGAATGTTATATTCTACTATAACTGCATATTTAGGATTTAAACCTAATGAAGGAGAATATAAAGTAATGGGACTAGCACCTTTTGGAGATCCAGCTAAATTCTTTAATAAACTATCAAAAATATTTGATAAGAGATGGGATTTAGAAATAAATCAAAAATACTTTACTTGGGAATATTCTGAAAGGGTAATGTTTGATTTAGAATTCTGTATGCTTTTAGGTATACCTCCTAGATTAAAAGAAGAGCCTATAACTCAAGATCATAAAGATTTAGCAGCAGCTTTACAAAAAATATACGAAAGAGAGTTTGAAAAGTTAGTTTATAAAGCTAAAGAACTTACCGATAGTCCTAATATTTGTTTAGGTGGAGGATGTGCTTATAATGGAGTAGCAAATGTATTAGCGTACAAACATTTTAAATCTGTATTTATACCTTTTGCTCCTTCCGATGCTGGTTCTGCTATTGGAGCATGTTTAGTGAATGACCCATTATCAGGTTATTCAGTAGATAATAGTACTCCTTACTTAGGTAATGGATACTCATATGATGAAATAAAAAAGATTTTAATTAATTATAAACATAAAGTTACTGCTGAATATTTTGATTATGACAAACTCGTAGTAAAGACAGCTGAGATAATTAATAATCAAAAGATAGTAGCTTGGTTTCAAGGTAGAATGGAATTTGGAGCAAGAGCATTAGGAAATCGTTCTATATTAGCTTCTCCTAGAGATGCAAGTATGAGAGATAAACTAAATAAAGTAATAAAGAAGAGAGAAGGTTTTAGACCTTTCGCTCCTTCTGTTACTGTTAATCAAGCATCAAAATGGTTTGATTTAAAACAAAGTGTACCTTATATGAATATAGTACTTCAAGCTAAAACTAATAAGTTTAAAGCAGCAACTCATATAGACGGATCATGTAGAGTTCAGACAGTTGATAAATACCAAAATAAACTTTACTATAATTTGTTAAAAGAGTTAGGAAAAATCTCCGGTGCAGAAGTAGTATTAAATACCTCTTTTAATTTAAAAGATCAAACAATAACTAGAACACCTGAACAAGCTGTAGAAAGATTTTTAGATTCAGATATAGATCATTTAGTAATAGATAAACTAATACTTACTAAAAAATGAAAATAGCGATATTATTAGCAGGTCAAGTTAGAAGCTGGAATGTATGTTCTAAGGTATTTGAATTATATAATAATATATTTCCGGATATAGAATTTGATTTTTTCTTATCTACTTGGGATGATAATTACGATGAAGTTAAGTATGATATGGATTCTTATTCATTTATTACTAAATATGAATTCCATGATCAAAAAGAAGTTAGTTATACTGAACAACTCTTATGTCATGCTTATTTATGTCAACATGCAAATAATCTTAAAAATAAATACGCAAAAGAACATAATATTGAATACGATTGTGTTATAGCTACACGTCCTGATATTTTCTTTTCATTAGATATATTAAGTAATGCTAGAGATTTAATACTTAGATCTAAAAATTATAAAAAAGCTGATAAGTTTATTTTAAATAAAAACGTTGTATATACCGGTACAGGAGTATCTCCATACAGAAAAATAGATCCTGACGGTAACGAAGTAGAATTTGCTTATATGAGTGACCTTTTTGTACTTGGAACTAATTATTCTGTAGATAAATTTTCCAATTTTTATGATAATATTTCCAAATATAAATTTAATAACAGAGTTATAGGACATGTTTCTGGTGCTACTTATCTTGTTGATCAGAAAATAATGAACTGCCGTATTGAAGGATTCAATCAAATTATTCGACCAGTTCATAATGAGTTAATATTAAATTTATATAAAAATAATAAACTACAAAATATTTATGATAGTTCAAAAGACTTTCGTTATGATTTTGAAGAACAATTAAGAGAACTTAAAACTAAAAAATTTGATAAAAGTACAATAAAAATGATTAACCCTTATACAAATGAGATTAACTGGAACTGAAAACGTAAGAATTATAGGTATACCAAAAAACGGTAGTCAATCTATAAAAAGAATAGGTAAAGATAATCCTAATATACATAATTGGGAAGTAGATGACGATGTTGAAGGACATAAACTTTTTGATCCAAAAGAATATTATAATAAGAACTTAACTCTAATTTTTCCTGTTCGAGATGAATGGAGTAGAATTAAAAGCGAATTTATACAGTCCTTTAGAGATCACTTAGAACTTATTGGAGCATTTTCAGGTGATGACAAAGAACTTATGTTTGAAAGAGTTTTTTATTATATCAAAAAAGAATTTTTAAGACCTGAATATAATATAGAAAAAATTCCTAGTGCCTTTCACTTTCAAACTAAGTTAAATAGTAGATTAAATTATTCTAACGAACCTGTATTCAAATTTTGGATAGATAATATTTATAATAATCCTGAATGGAAGGGTATGAAATTAATTTTCATAGATTTAGCTTCATTAAGAAAAAAAAGCTTTATACCTTGGTTAGTTTCATTAGATAAAAGGTTTGAAGGATGTACTGTTCCAGATGTAAATGTCACTAATACGCATAAACAAAAAAAGATAGTTGTTAAAGCTTTTTATGAGGCAAAATTACTTGGTAAATATTTAGATTATGAAAGACAAGATGATTATGAATTTAATGTTAAATCAAAAATAGATTACTGGTATTATATCTGGTCGATGATCAAAAATAGTAAATATTATAAAAAAATATAATGGAAAAGAAAAAAACTAAAGAAGAAATAGCTAAAGAAAAAAAATTAGAAGAAGAATTTCAAAAGAAATTAGCAGAACTTAAAAAAAGAGATCCTTTTATTTATAAAAACTTTTAACTTTAGTTGGATATAAGAATATTTATTACTATATTAGTATATATTAGTGTCGTAGCACCACTTTAAAAACACAAGAATGAAAAAAAACGTATTAAAGGTTATAGAACAAGAACTCTACGATAGAGATCTTAGATACGCTTCAAACAAAAGCGATAGTTTAAAAACTCAACCTACACAAACTGAATACCCAGATGCAAAATTGCATCAAATAGTATCATTTATTAAATCTGGTATTAGAATCGCAGCATGTATTGCTGGCGCAATGGGGTACTTATGGATAGGTTTTATAGGCTTAGCTGTTGCTGAAGTAGTAGGTATAATAGAAGAATTAGTTTAGTTATGAAGAAAAATAAATTTACATCAACAAAAGTATTTGACGGCTATAGTACAGTATTTCGTCAATGGAAAGCAGAAACTACTCATTGTAAATATTTACATGGATATGGAGTTTCATTTAAAATATGGTTCGAAGGAGAATTGGATGAAAGAAACTGGGTATGGGACTTTGGAGGTATGAAAAGAGCTAAAGGTACTATAGAAGGTATGTCTCCAAAAAAATGGTTTGATTATATGTTTGATCATACATTTATAGTAGCAGATGATGATCCATATGTAGAATCATTTAATAAAATGGATCATGCTAAAGTAGCTCAAGTAAGAATAGTAGAAGCGACAGGAGCAGAAAAATTTGCAGAATTAGTCTATAATAAAGTTAATGATTTTATAACTGAAGAGACTGAAGGAAGAGTAAAAGTATCAAAAGTAGAATTTAGAGAGCACGATAGAAATAGTGCTATATTTGAACCTGGTGAGTAAAAGATGTTAGGTAGAGTAAAGAACTATGATAAAAATTTACCTATAGTTGAACTATATACTGCTGTTCAATCTGAAGGTAGTAGAGCTGGGTATCCTACAGTAGTAATTAGAACTACTGGATGTACTCATAGATGCTATTTTGGAGAAGGTGGATGGTGTGATTCTTGGTATACTAGTATTCATGCAGAAAAAGGTAAGTATACCTTTAACGATATAATAAAAATGTATGACGATAATCCTCAAATATCAGAAATGATGTTAACTGGAGGTTCTCCTACTATGCATAAAAAATTAGTAAACGAATTAACACATTTTGCACATGAAAGAAATATTTTTATCACTATTGAGACTGAAGGTAGCCATTTTCTTCCTACTGATTACCCTATTAACTTGCTTTCTATTAGTCCCAAGCTTAGTAATAGCATCCCCGTACTTGGTGTACTTACACCTCAAGGGGCAGTAACAGATCAGAATATGATTGATAGGCATAATAAATATAGATTAAATTATGATGCTATCTCTAAACAAATTAACTATCATTCAGATTACCATATTAAACCTGTATGGGATGGTAAAGATGAACATGCGTTAAACGAAATATTAGATTTTATAAAAGAATTAAAGATACCTAACGAAAAAGTTTGGTTTATGCCTGCTGGTGATAGCAGAGAAGCGTTATTAAAATCTTACCCTGTATTATTTGATTGGGTTAGAGATAATGGTTATAGAATGACTTGGAGGCCTCATATTATAGCTTTCGAGGATAAAAGAGAAGTTTAGTGAATAAAGTTTATATTACATGGAATCAAGTAAATAAACTACTTGATAAAATACATGAACAAGCTCAAGATATAGATTACGTAGCTGGTATACCGAGAGGAGGAATAATCTTAGCAGTCTTATACTCTCATAGATTTGGAGTTCAGTATATGGAAAATCCAAGTAATCACTATCCTCACTTATTGATATTAGATGATATAGCAGATACTGGTGAAACGTTAAAAAAGTGGAAAGAGGAACTTCATGTACCTTACTATGCTACTCTTCATTATAAAAGAAGTTCATGCATAGAACCAGATTTTTACGGCAGAAAAATGATAAAAGAAGACAATTGGATAGTATATCCTTGGGAAAGAAAAGACTCAAAAACAATACAAAATTATTTGGAAAATTGATAAAAATTACTTATATTAATAGATGTGTATGAAAGATATAGAATTAGTTAAAGAAGGATTTGCAAATGGAGTTTCTCCTAACTTTCCTTTAAGTGAAAAAGATAAAGAAAAGATGATTAAGAAAGCTACTAAAGCCTATGCTAGGTTTTTAGAAGCATTAGATTGTGATTGGCAAAATGATCCTAATTCTAATGATACTCCTAGAAGAGTAGCTAAAGCTTATGTAAATGATTTATGGGCTGGTAGATATAGCCCTATGAGTAATATTACAGCTTTTCCTTCTGATGGTTATGACGGTATAGTTCAAGAAAGTAATATACCTCTAACTTCTATGTGTTCTCATCATCACCAGACTATTGGAGGTAGAGTAAGTATTGCGTATGTACCTTCTAAAGATGGATTAGTAGTAGGATTATCTAAACTTAATAGACTTGTAGAGCACTTTGGAAGGAGGGGAGCGATACAAGAACAACTTACAGTTGCAATTCATAATGCAGTAGATAAGATATGTGAAGGTAATATTGGAGTAGCAGTAATGATAGATGCAACTCATAATTGTGTTAGCTGTAGAGGAGTTAAGCATCAAGGTGCTTCAATGCAAACAGCTAAATTAAGTGGATGCTTTTTAGAAGAAGAAGCAGCAAGAGCAGAGTTTTATAAAAATATAGAATTGGCAGGTAAATGTCACAAATAGAAGATTTAAAAAAATTAAGTGCTGAATTAAAAAGTTTGATTGAGCATACTTTTGATGAAGTTAAAAGCGATAAGTACTCTAAGTACCATACAGCTTTAAACTCTTTTATTGATAATTACGAAATAGATCATAGACCATGGGGTAAGTATGAAGTTTTATACTCTAGCCCTTTTGTAAAAGTAAAAAGAATAACAGTTAAACCTCAAGGTATCTTATCTTACCAGTATCATGATCAGAGAACTGAAGACTGGATAGTAACAAGAGGAAGTGCTAAAATAGTTTTAGATGATGAAGAAGTATGGAGAACTGAAGGAGAAAAAATTAGAATTAAAGTAGGTCAAAAACATAGAGTTAGTAATCCTAGTTTTGATAATATACTAGAGTTTATTGAAGTACAAACAGGTACTTATTTCGGAGAAGATGATATAGTAAGGATAGACGATGATTACGGTAGAGGAGATTATGAACATCTTAAAGATTGGGTAGATATTAAAGAAGATCAATTAAAAAATAAAACCGATTGGTGGAAAAGAATGAGCAATGAAAAATAAAAGTTTAGCAGAATATATAGTAGAAATAGACGGTAAGCAGTACGTACCTTACAGTAAAGCTGTAGAGGCAATAATGCAATCAGTAAGTAGAGAAGTTAGAGAAGCTTTAGATGAGGTTTCTTCCGGAATGAAAGATGTAAATAATTTATTAGAAGATAATGATTAAAATAGCGCACGAATCACCTAAGAGTATTTTTGATGATGTACAGAAAGTAACTGACTACGATTATGCTTTAGTACATTTATTAGAAGAAGATGAACAGTACTTACAGCATTTTCAAAAAGCTATTAAGAAAGGAAGAGAGGTTATATTAGATAATTCTATTTTTGAATTAGAAGAAGCTTTTGAAGCTGATAAGTTTGCATATTGGGTAGAAAAAATAAGACCTGAATGGTATATAGTACCAGATGCTTTAGAGAACTCTCTTTTAACTATGGCTCAGATGGAGAAATGGAATGCTGAGTATAAAGATCTTCCTGGTAAAAAAATTGGAGTAGTTCAAGGTCAAACTTATCAATCTATTATAGACTGTTATAAGTATATGGATTATGTAGCTAATGTAGATATGATAGCTATATCATTCGATTACTCTTACTATAACGAATCAGTTCCTCATGCTAATAAGTATGTAAGTTGGATGTTAGGTAGAATAAAACTATTAGGAGACTTACTTAAGCATGGTATAATAAATAAAAATAAACCTCATCATTTATTAGGATGTGGATTACCTCAAGAGTTTAGCTTTTATAAACATTCAGATTATGATTGGATTTACTCTTTAGATACCTCTAACCCAGTAGTTCACGGTATTAAAGGTATTAGATATGGAGATGATGGTTTATGGAATAAAGAATCTCAAAAACTTTATGAGTTAATAAATTATGAAGTTGAGGATACTAATATAATAATGAATAATATTCAAAAATTTAGATGGTTAACTAATGGGAGACACAAAGTGGATAGCGTTCTTTAGTCAGACGGGTTCTGAAATAGCTGATATATCTGAAGCATTAGGTCAAGCACCTGATGTTATTATTACTAATGATAGACCTGAGCATCTTAGAACTATAGATGAGAGAATAGAAAAGCAAGGATATTTTACTTGGGCTAATAAACCTACTGAAGAAGATTATATTAGTTTATTAGAAGCTTATCCTGACGCTATAGTTACTTTGCATGGATGGTTAAGAATAGTTCCTCCTTATGTTTGTGAACGTTCTAAAATTTATAATGGTCATCCTGGTCTAATAACTAAGTACCCAGTACTAAAGGGAAAGGATCCTCAAGAAAAAGCTTTTAAATTAAATCATGAAGTTATGGGATGTGTACTTCACGAGGTTTCTCCTGGAGTAGATGAAGGAAAAATAATAATGGAAGAAAGATTTAACTCTCATGGGTTGGATCTTAACGGAGTTTTTCGTACATTAAGAGATAGAAGTTTATATATGTGGATTAAATTCTTAAGAATAGCTTTAGTTCATAAAAATTATTATAATGATAACTAGAATAGCATTAGTAGGAGCAAGCAGTACAGGTAAAACTACTGTATATGAGATATTAAAAAATAAATTACCTAAGTATGAATTTATTAATGAATCTACTCGTACTATTAAAGAGTATGGTTTTCCTATAAACGAAGGAGGAACCGATGCTACTCAGTTAGCTATAAGTAGTTTTCATTTAGAAGCTTTACTTCAACCTTATAATTTAGTATTAGATAGATGTTATATGGATGTAGTAGTTTATTCTAAATTTATGGAAAACTTAAGAGCTAGAACTTACAATTATATAGAAGATACTTGGAATAGAGTTAAAAAAGAATATACGCATTATATCTACTTCCCTATTGAATTCGATTCAGTTGACGATGGAGTAAGAAGTATTAATGAAACTTGGAGAAAAGATATAGATGATGAATTTAGAGCAGTCTTAGATGGAGTACGTAAACCTTATTTAACTGTTACTGGATCTCCGATGCAGAGAGTAGAACAAATATTAAAATTTATAAATGAGTAAAGAAAAATATGTACCGTTTGTTTCTGAAGTAGAAACGTTTAATAAGACTTTTGGTAAACCTAATAATTATGAACCAGTTATTCCAGAGAAAAAAGAATGGCAATTCGTCTATGACTTTATTCTCGAAGAACTTGAAGAGTATAGAGAAGCTTGCGAAAGAGGAGACATCGTCGAAGTTTTGGATGCTCTTTGCGATATTGCTTACGTTTCCATTGGGAACGGCACTATGCTACATGGCCTTAAGGATAAGATATGGCCCGCTTATGAAGAGGTACAAGCGTCTAATATGTCTAAAGCTTGTAAAACTGAAGAAGAAGCAAAAGAAACTGTCACCGTTAGATCTAAAGAACAAGGTGAAGAGTGTTATTATGAAAAAGTAGGAGACTATTATATAGTTTACCGAAAGAGAGATAAAAAGGTTATGAAATCTATAAATTATTTCAGACCTAATTTAAAACAATTTATTAACAATGTATAAATACGGAGCAAAATTAGTTAGAGTAGTCGATGGAGATACAGCAGATGTAATGATCGACTTAGGTTTTGATACTTGGGTAAAGGCTAGATTAAGATTTAAAGGAGTTGATACCTGGGAGAAAAGAACTAGAAATAAAGAAGAAAAAGTTAAAGGTATAGCAGCATCAGCTTTTACTAAAGAACATTTAGAGAGAAATAAAGGTAACTTTATTATCCAGTCTTATGGTAAAGGTAAGTACGGTAGAGTACTAGCTGAGATCTTTATAGATGGAGAAGATAAATCTCTTAATCAGTTATTAATAGAAAATGGTCATGCGTATATTTACGAAGGCGGTAAAAAACAAGTATTCAATGGATAATCAAAGTAAAGTAAAAGAAATAGCAGGTAAACACTTAGGTAAAGTTGGTGGAGCCGGCTATAGCGATCAGTATAATAGAGATTTATTAGTAAAAGTTCCTAGAAAGTTAAATAGAGAAACTTATAATCTTTCTGGAAACGAATTTGTAGGAGTAGATACATGGAATGCATATGAAGTATCTGCTATTACTACTAAAGGTCAACCTGTAGCGGGTATGTTAAAAATAGTATGTCCTTCTAACTCTGAATTTCACGTTGAATCTAAGTCAATTAAGTTATATTTAAATTCTCTTAATATGACTAAAATAGGAGATACGGCTAAAGATTGTATCAAAGGTATAGAAGCTACAGTTAAAAGAGATTTAGATGAATTATTAGAAACTTATACTACAGTATCATTTTATGCTACCGATTCAGAAACAACTCCTCTATCTTTTAAAGATTATGAAGATGTAGCTGAAATTGCTAATTTAGATGAAATTGATTTTACTTCTTTTAAATCAGATGCTTCTCAATTAGAAGCTCAAGATAATGACGAAGTAGAAGAATTAAGATATAGCTCTAACTTATTAAGATCTAATTGTAGAGTAACTAATCAACCTGATTGGGGTGATGTATTTATTTATCTTAGAGGTAAAAAATTACCTACTGCAGCTTCATTAGCGAAGTATATAGTAAGTCATAGAACTGTAAGTCACTTTCATGAAGAGATATGTGAAATGGTATTTGCTCATTTATCTGAAGCATTTCAACCGGATCAATTAATGGTTGCATGTTTATATACTAGAAGAGGAGGTTTAGATATTAATCCTATTAGAGCTACTCATTCTAGCTTAATACCAGAATTCTTTACTAATCCTGATTTTACTATTCAAAAAACTTTAAGACAGTAATGGCAAAAGAAGTAATTGAAAAATTAGAACTTATAGCATCAAGAGTACCTCCTGGAGATCAATGGGAGTTAGTTATTGATAAAGAGAACGTTATAGATGGTTTAGTTCAAACATTAACTCAATATATGCGTAAAACTAAATTTAAAGGACATTATAGATTAGAACCTTTGAATAGTAAGTTATATGCTATCAAAACTGAAGAAGTTGATGTTAAAGAACCAGAACCAGAAAAGTGGGACCTTTACGGAGAATATTAAGAAAATAGTTGGATTTCTGGTATATTCTTCTTATATTAAGTTAATAAAACGGTTATATGGATAAAGTTCATCATTGGTTAGAAGAAGGGTTTACTCAAGCTGGTACCTTCTTTGTTTCCGGTAAATATACTCAAGGTGTTGATGTAGAGTTTATAGTAGATAGAAAAGATTGGTATATTCCTGGAGTATATATCTTTGCTGATAAAAAAGGTAATGTCTTAAAAATAGGTGAAAGTAATAAACTTGCTGATAGATTCTTTAATCAGTATAAGTGTATTAGTAATACTACTAATAATCGTATTAGAGAAAGCTTAAAAACTGACTATGAAAAAGTTCATTTCTTTTTCTTTCCAGTTCCTCAAGCAACTGAAACTATAATGAATAGAGAGATTACTGGAGCTTTCCATAAACAGCTAGAAGAGCAATTGTTAAAAGAATATTGGAAAAATACTGGTAAACTTCCTGTTTGGAACGAAATGAGAAAATAATATATGCAATTAGAAAAAAAGTACTATACCGTTCAAGATAATGAAACTCTTGAATTACTCTATAACCATATTGATAGCTGTGATATTATAGCTGTTGATACTGAAACCTCTGGTCTTAATCCTCGTAAAGATAAGATAGTAGGTTGGTCTGTATCTGGTGATGAAGGAGTTGGTTTTTACCTACCTACCTTAGTTTGGAACTTCGATAAAGATGAATTAGAACTTCAGACTATTAATGGTAAGTCTACGGAGGTTATTTCTAAGAACCTTCTTAAGATGTTAAAGGGTAAGAAGTTAGTATTTCATAATGCATCGTTTGACTGTCAGTTTATTAAAAATTACTTTGGTGTAGATTTAATCGAAGATATATGGGTAGATACTGGTTTACTAGTTCATACTGTATATGAAGAAGGTGCTTTTGGATACGGTGCTCCTTTTGCTCTTAAATCTATCGCTATAATGAATCAAGAGGCTTTAGGTTTAGATATAGAAAAAGCCGCTAACGAAGAGCAGTTAGAACTAAAAGGCTCTATAAAAAAGAACGGTGGTCAGACTACTAAATTGCTATTTGAGATTTATAAAGCTGATCTTGATATACTATCTAAGTATGCTTCTGCTGATACCGATTTAACTTTACGTATATGTAATTTATATCTTGAAAAACTTAAAGAAGAGAAACTTGAAAAGTTCTTCTTTGAAGATGAGGTAATGCCGATATATAGAGAAGTAACTGTCCCTATGGAAGCTGCTGGTGTAGACTTAGATGTAGATCTTATAGAAAAGACTCATAAAGAGATATCAGAAGACTTAATTAAGAATAAAGAGATAGTAATGAAGTCTTTATTATCTATTTCTGAAGTAAAGGAGTGGGTACTAGCTACTGCTTTAACTAACTACCCTGTATCTCATAAAGGTAACTGGGCTCAGAATTTAGTAACTCGTTATTCTCTTCCTTTACCTAAGTCTGAAAAAACTGGTAAGTATTCTCTTACTACTAAAAATATAGAAGAATTAGAAGATTCTAATGTAAAAGAGTTCTTACTAACTGGTAATGCTGATTTGATAGAAGATGTAGAAAAAGCTCGTATATCGATGGCTATGTGGAAAGAAACTAACGATGGCGAGTATATTAATATTCAGTCTAAAAAGCATTTAGGTGAAATAGTATTTAAGTATATGGGTATTAAACCTAAAGTTGCTGGTGCTAATACTAAATCTGGTAGAGCTAAGTTTGATATGGATATGGTTGAAGAACTAGCGAAAGAATATCCTTGGGCTGAAAACTTAAGAATATATAATAAACTACTTAAGATTAAATCTACTTATGTAGATAGATTTAGAGATAGAAATGAAGATGGTAAATATTATTTTTACTTTAAGCAGAACGGTACTGTATCTGGTCGATATGGATCTGATGCTCAACAGTTACCTAAGCCTTTAGAAGAAGGTGAAGATGCTCCTATCATTATGAAGTATGTTAATATAGTAAGAGCTTTCTTAGTAGCTGGTAAAGGTAGAAAGGTAATTGATGCTGATTACGAGTCATTAGAACCTCATTGCTTTGCATCAGTATCTGGTGATGAAAAACTACAAGAGATATTTGATAATGGTTGGGACTTTTATTCTTACGTTGCTATTCAGACTGAAAAGTTAGAAGGAGTATCTGCTGATAAGAAAGCTGATAATTATCTTAAAAAGTTAGATCCTGTAAAACGTAATAAAGCAAAAGCTTATTCGTTAGGAGTTGCATACGGCATGGAGGCTTATGCTCTTAAAATGACTTTAGGAGTAGATCAAAAGACTGCTGAAAGCCTTATTAAAGGTTACTTAGATGGTTTTCCTGGTCTAAGAGATTGGAGAGAAAACTCTCGTAGGCAGATTAAAGATCATGGGTATATAAAAAATTATGTAGGCCGTATAAGACATTTACCTAAGGTTCAAAGAATATACTCTAAATTTGGTGAGAAGATGATGGACTGGAGGTTTAGAAAAGGATTAGAAGATCAAGGATATAAAAGAGACGATGTAATCAAAGTATATAGAGACTACCGAAACGGTTTAAATAACTGTTTAAACTTTCAACTACAATCATTAGCAGCTGCGGTAGTTAATAGAGCTGCTGTAGT
>Ga0163111_10000275_pt1 | contig 30835 bp, 45 predicted proteins | sample CRUFie1St18metaG_FD_109645 | JGI IMG/M metagenome (GOLD analysis project Ga0163111, IMG submission 109645) | Marine microbial communities from the Costa Rica Dome - CRUD Field 142mm St18 metaG | ecosystem: Environmental > Aquatic > Marine > Oceanic > Photic zone | place: Costa Rica: the Eastern... | reverse complement strand
TCTAACCATTCTATCTTATCCAAACCAAACAATACATCACCTAAATGTATAACTGTGTCTTCAGGCTTAACTGTATCTGCCCAGTTATCTAACATAACTTGGTTCATTTCATCTACGTTAGAAAAAGGTCTGATAGATCTTCCGCCTTGCGTAAATTCAAGGATCTTACTGTGATTAAAATGTGTATCACTTATTAACCATATATCTTTTGCCATCATACTCTCCTAACTAATTTATATACATTATAACTGGTTTTACCAGTTCTGTCAACCAAAATTTTGGAGTGGACGACAGGACTCGAACCTGTATACGAGGAGTTGCAATCCTCTGCGTAACCAATTCCGCCACGCCCACAAAGTGGAGGCCTTTCTCGAGGGCGCCTCCTATTCCCGCCTGATCTTGTATGTAGGGGTCAGGCCTAACCACGTTTTTACTCGTTCCCTATTGGCACCGGTTGTAGGATTCGAACCTACTAATCTTTAAGAACTGGTTTTGGAGACCAGCGTACCTCTCCTACTGTACCGAACCGGCATAAACTAAAAAACCCCCGTAAGCATTTCTACTTCGGGGGTCTAAACTCATTGTTGAAACAATGCCTACAAGATGCCCCCTGGTGGTTCACAACCACACCATTCATATTTTTTTGTAAACTTCATATTCATTGTTTCGTTTCCTTATTTTCTATATTTAGTATACTTTCTTTTACTACCCTTGTCAACCACTATTTTGTTTCTGTTGTTGTGTAGTGTGTAAAAGCACCTTTAATATTTGAAAAAAGATTAGCAATTGATTCTTTGTTTTTTGCTAATTGATCTTTACCTTGTTGCCAATTCTTCTTTTGATACGCAACAATTTCATTTTTCTCGTTAATAAAAAATTGTGTAACTTTATTATTAACTGCTTTGTCTTTCACAGTTTCTACCGTATCTATAATTGGGTTCTCATTTGTTTCATTAGCACTAGCATTAGATACTAACAAAATAAATGCTACTGTGATTACTGCTACTATTGTACCTGCTGTTCTTGCCTTCATTTTGCCTCTCCGTTGTTATTTTGGCCTGCTCGGGAGGATTCGAACCTCCGACCTTTGGTTCCGCAAACCAATGTTCTATCCAACTGAACTACGAGCAGATTGTTTCTCATATATAACTTAACTATATATGGTAAAACCTAATTTGTCAACCGGAATAATCGTCCAATTTAATATGTGCAAGTAACTTCAGCACCAGGCTGAACATGACGTTCAATTTCTTCCAATAAACTTGTTTCTTGTTTATCTTCGGATGGTTTTGGATTTTTGTTTTGTGCTACTGTTGGATTTGCATTACAGTTGTCCATTTTGAATGAACAAGACATCAGCATTGTTGCAAGGACTATTATAGAAATGTAACGCATGGTTGTATTTATTTGTACTTTGGTCCTAATGCCCAAACTACCATGCTTTTTCTTGTACCTTCTGTAACTGGTAAAACTCTATGAGGAATAGTTGAACTAAAGATAACCATGTCTCCAATTCCTCCTAGTTTTACAATTTCTGTTTTGCGTTCGTTGTGTTCCATGCCACCGTCTAATTCAAATCCTCCACCTGTGTATTCGGTTGGATCGTTCATTAGTACTGTAGCACTTAACTTTCGTAATTTGCCCGGGAAGGCAGTATCGTCACCATATGGCCATGGGTGGGCATCATAGTGCCAATCGTAGTGTCCCTGCTCATGCCCGTGATATACAGTGTATTGACAATCTTCAAATTGATCAATGTGTAAATCCCATTGACATTCTTGATTGGCAGTTACAAACATCTGTTGTAACCGTTCGTATACCCACGGTTCTTGGAAGAACCAAAGATCGCTTCTGCGTATATCCGCATTTGGTATTCCACTGAAAGTTTCTTCATGAGCAGGGTCTTTAGTTTGAAATCCAGTCATACCTCGTTGGTTATGACCCTTTTTGGCCAACTGTTCTATTTCTCTACACTCTTCTGGTGTAAAGACTTTTAAGTACGTCTGAAATAGAATAGGTGAATTGAGCATTAGAAATATTTGTTAAGCATTTCGAGTCTATCGTGTGCAGTAGCCATTTTATCTAATTCTTTTTGAATTGTTTCGATAATATCACTATGCTCTCCTATGCCAACAACCTGTTGCATATAGACTTCAATATTTGCTTTGTGCAAATCAATCTCTGCTTCAGCGTGTTTCTTTGCCGCCGCTATTAGAGTATCCTTCAACATAAAACCCCTTCCTTGTTTATGGTGCTGATGGAGAGACTCGAACTCCCAACCTACTGATTACAAATCAGTTGCACTACCAATTGTGCTACATCAGCAATTACTTATACTATACTTATTTTTGATTGTAAAGTCAACCTATTTTTTGACTGGATTAACCTGATAGAATACTTCTGGATCTTGTGTTGGTATAATAGCAGGAATGCTAGAAGCCAATGCACCGCCAGCATTTAATTTTGCTAGATCTGCACCACTTGTTGCAGTTACCATACCACCAGCACCTAAACCGATACTAGTTAAGAACTGCCATTCGCCACCCATGTCTGGATTTTGTTTATACCAATCAAAGTTTGTTTCAATGTATTTGTCTAGTACTGCTTTTGGAGCCGCACCTGGTGTTTTGAAAACTTCGGTTACATTAGAACCTAGTGATCCAAATACATTATTGAATACTGCTTTACCAATTGCTTCTCTTCTATCCTGCGGAAGTTTGACTGAATTACAAATTCTAACAAAGTCAACTAGGTTAACACTTTTTTGTGGTTTGTCTGGCTTACCACGGCTTTTAATAAATTCGTCATCACCTTGATGTCCACCTGTTGCATAATTGTTCAATGCATCAGTTAGATCCTCAAATCCTGATATTAATGTTTTTGCAACTTCAGGACTTACACCACCTTCACCTAAACGTCCACTACCTTTTGTTGTAGCAATTTTAAGTTCAACTGGAACATCATTTACATTAAGATCACCTTTGCCTAATTGTGTGATGTTTTTACTTAGGATTGCAAACGCATGTTCGCCTTTTCCTGCTCTGGCTTTTCCTACACCAAAGTCTAAAAATTCTAAAAACATTTGATAGTTTTCGTTACTACCATAAAATAAATCACTTACACTGTAGTGACCGCTCTTTAAGAACATTTTGTGATCAACACATTTGTTTGCTTGTAGGTTTTCTATAAATTTGTTTTTTTGTGCTAGATTTAATCTTGTGCTTGATACAATTTGTTTACTGATCGATTCAATAGTTTCTTCTTTGTATTCATTCTGTAGTGTGTCATCTACAACAGGTTTAAATCTATCAACAACACCAGAACCTGCTACAATAGAATATACTCTATCTAACAGCGTTTGTGTTTCTTCATCGTTGATATCCATGTCGCTAACACGTTTAAGGATTTCACGTTTTGCGTCCTCGGGATCTTTGTATTCTCTTAAAAACTCTAATGCTCTCATAGCAATATTTATACCTTTTTAGGGAATAGCATATCAGTGCAAAACTTCTCTACATCTGCTTCATTAAGTCCTAATGACTTCATTACACGTGGTGTATGTGGATTTTGTTGCTGATTGTGACAGTACCAATTTTGTCCTTCTAGTACTGCATCTGGATCACCTGTGTTGTTGTGATCTCCTATAACATCTAAGTATACTTTTAGATTGTTCTGTGCTAGGTCTATAATAGTATCTGCTTCTTCCATGTCGCTTACATTACCTGCGGCAACCATACTACCACTAAAAATGTTTAATGCCCATTCCGGTAGTTCACGTTTTTTACTTGGCACAAATTCACTAACAGTATCTTCAAACCATTCTACCATATTATGATTAGCACCTGCTCCATTAGGACCACCTAAAGGACTATAATCATGAAACGCACCTGTCATTTTGTTTTTACCTGCAATAACATCAAATCCGTAAATAGGACCGTTGTTATGAAGTTGTGGAAAAATACAAACATGCATCATCCATAGACCTTTTGTTGCAGTTGCATTTACAACATCAATATGGGCTCTACGTAAATTATCATTTTGCCATACTCTGTTGATCCAACCATTGTCAGGTTGATTAAAATAATCTAAACCTTCTTCAGCATATTCAGTTCCGTACTGATCAAACATTTCAATAATGTTGTGCTGACAGTCTATAAGTTTATCCCAAAGTTCACTCACTGCTTAATTCCTTGAATAATTCTGTTGCAAATTTAAAACATTCAATTGCTTCATCAACAAACAATTCTTCTTTGCCTTCAAGTCTACTACGTACTTCTGCAATAAGTTCTTTTTCTTTACCATGAAATTCATAATATGCTCCACTGCCTGGAACACGTTTACGAATCATTTGACCACCGTGTAAGTCGCCAAAGTGTCTAACATATATATGAGCAAGTAATTGCTCTGGACTAAAGTCTGCAAGTTTATATAAATGTTCTGCGTATTTCTTTGCACTCTCTTTGACAGTGAATCCTTCTACACCTAATTCATTCATGTCTTTGTTAAGTGCTTCTGTTCTACAAATATCTTCTATTCCTTTTAGGATACCAGCGTATCTTGCCCAGTTTTCTAGTTCATTGTAAACATAATGTTGATTGAAAAGATATTCAGCATATTGTTTTTCTGTGAGTTGGCCTTTGAGAAGTTTACGAGCAAAGTCGCTACGTTCAGCGGATTTATGAAATTCCCATGTTAATTCTTTAAGTGTTGCCATACTGGTATTTAACCAGAAAAGTTTATGTTGCCACTAACAGTGATTCTATAGTCATCGCTAGTATAAAAAGGATATACAGTGTGTGGCATTGCACTAGGAAAAATACAAATCTTTCCGTTGAATTTTTTATCTGCAGGAATAGGTAAAGTAGTGTGTTCACCTAATGTATTTCTAAATGCAAATTCAAAATGTCCTGCAAGATTGTTATTGCTTTTATGTCCAGGCCCATTAGTTAATTCGTCATTTATATCATACGGTACATCTAACCATATAACAAAACTAAAAAGTCCTGTATGATTATGTACAGGATTAAATTCATGTTTGCTTTGGAAGTTAATCCAAAAGTCTTTTAGTACTATAGGCGATTGTCTTACTATCTGTGGTTTGTATGCAGGATAGTTTTCTTTATAAAATTTACAAGCATTTAAAATAAAAGGCTCGCATTGTGCTTTGATATCCGATAGGTCGAATTCTTTTTTAATGTTGCCTGCAAGGTTATTATTGTAGTCTATACCTTGTGTAAAATTTTGTTTGAGTGTGTTTGCTTTATCTTTAAGAATACTTAAGACGCTATCATCAACGTCAGTAATTACATATCCTATATTTGCAAATTGATAGGCATCCATTATGCAAGGTCTACTTTGACCTGAAGTGGGTATCCGTTTTCTCTAGCAAGTACACTTGTCTCAACACCTTTTTGTTCTGCAATTTCAAAAGTGTAGATACCTGCAACACCTTGACCGTTTTGGTGTATTTGTTGCATTATTGCATTTGCTCTATCTGCATTGTGTTTAAAAATTTCCATAAGCACTTGTACAACAAAATCCATAGGTGTAACATTGTCATTGAAGAATGTTACTTTGTACATGCCTGGTTCTTTAACGGCAGATGTCTGTTTTGTTTTAGTTACTGTTTCTGCTTGAGTTGTCATATTTCTTTAACCCTTTGTAATATTTATAGTATAATATACACTAGAATTTGAATATTTGCAAGTAGGGAGAGTGCCAAAACACCCTCCCATTTTGCTACGTGTTACTTCGCTTCTAGAACTTCAATCTTACGAGGTTTAAGTGCCTCTGGGATTTCTTTTTCTAAAGTTACAGTAAGGATGCCGTTTTTCATTTCAGCACCTTTCACTTCCACGTGATCAGCCAATTTGAACACTCTTTTAAATGCTCTTCCGGCAATGCCTTTGTGCATGTAATTACGAGTGTCGCCTTCTTCTTTGCCTTCTGTGTTACCAGAAATAACAAGATCTCCTTGGTCGATCTCAATGTCAACATCTTTACGGTCAAATCCAGCAAGTGCTAACTCAATAGCATATTTGCCTTCATCTTCTTTGATGATGTTGTATGGTGGATATGATGTGCCGTTTACTGCATTACCAGTAAAGAAGCGGTTTTCTAACTCATCAAATAATGAATCAAATCCTACTGTTGCACGATGAAATGGGGTTAGATCAAATGTATTAGTCATTTTAGTTTCCTCCTATGTTTAGCAAGGTTTGTACCTTGGTTATTTTAACCCAATAATTGTAGAACCCATTATGGCCTTCTACAACTTTATTTATAACAGTTTTATCTGTTACATATATTATATAAGCATTAATAATAAAAAGTCAAGTCAATTTGGAAATATTTTTGTCCAAAGGCTATAAGATAAATAATATACGTACTTAATAGGATATAAAATGATTAATGATAAAAGACTAAATCTGTTAGAAAAGAAAGTTGATTTGATTATGGAAAAGTTGAACCTGACTTTAGAACAAAAGCCAGCGACAGTATCTGTTCCAGTAAATGATGATTCAAATATCAGACTTGAAATTCAAAAACTTAAGAACGAAATTAGAACACTTAAGATCAAGTTTAGAAAGTTACCTATGAAAAGTCCTGTTAGGCAGGAGACGTTAGATAACATTGAAAAACTACTACAACATCAAACTGACTTAGAAGCAGAACTAAATGCAACACACTGATAAATTTGAGAAAGCAATACAAGATCTTAAAGATGAAGGCAGATATCGTGTGTTCAATGACATCTTGCGAGAGTGTGGAGATTTTCCACAAGCAATTTGGTATTCAAAATATGCTATCAAAAAGATTGTAAACTGGTGCTCCAATGATTACTTGGGTATGGGACAACATCAGTTTGTGCTTGATAGTATGCGAACAGCACTAGAAACAGCAGGTGCTGGAAGCGGAGGAACAAGAAACATATCAGGTACTACACACTACCATGTAGCACTTGAATTAGAACTAGCACGTTTACATGAAAAAGAATCTGCACTTCTTTTTACAAGCGCCTTTAATGCAAACGAAACAACATTAGAAACAGTTGCGAAAATTATACCAGATATAACTTTTATAAGTGATAGTAATAATCATAGTTCACTTATACAAGGAATAAGGCATAGTCGTGCTAACAAAGTAATTTGGACACACAACGACTTAGAAGAATTAGAATTAAAACTAAAACAGATCCAAGGACCAAAAATGGTTGTGTTTGAATCTGTATACAGTATGGACGGTGATATAGCACCTGTAAAAGACATTGTAAAATTATGTAAGAAGTATGATGCTATGAGTTACATTGACGAAGTCCATGCAGTAGGATTGTATGGTCCAAATGGCGGAGGCGTATGCGAAGACAGAGGTGTTAAGCCTGATATAATCAACGGCACCCTTGCAAAAGCATACGGAGTACAAGGCGGATATATTGCCGCAAGTAAAACTTTTATAGATGCAATTCGCAGTTATGCACCTGCATTTATTTTTACAACATCATTATCTCCTGTTTTATGTGCAGGAGCATTAGCAAGTGTAAAGTATGTCAAAGAACATGCAGAGTTACGCATGATGTTACAAGTAAAGTCGGAAGAACTAAAAAGAAAATTCAAAGAAAACGATATTCCGATACTAGAGAATAATAGTCATATTGTTCCAGTGATGATAAAAGATCCTGTTAAGTGCAAACAAATATCAGATGATTTGTTATACAAAGACGGAATCTATGTACAACCAATCAATTATCCTACTGTAGAAAAAGGTACTGAACGTTTAAGATTTTGTCCAGGGCCAAACCATTCATCAGCAATGATGGACGATCTTGTGGATAAATTACTTATAGTGTTAGAAAGGCACAAAATATTATGAATACAATAAAAAGATACATCTACATGGGAATAGGATTTCTCTGTGTGGGTTTGGCATACATTGGTGTAGTAACACCAGGAATACCTTTTTCAATCTTCCTAGTCATTGCGGCATGGGCATTTGCAAAGAGTTCACCAAAGATGGAAAAATGGTTATACAACCATCCGTGGTTTGGTAAGTTCCTTACTAACTGGAATAAGAAACGTGTATTCCCAACAAAAGGAAAATACGCAATGGTTGCTGTAATGGCTTCTACACTTGCGTTTACTTTTTATGCAACAGGCAATCTAAAAGCAGTTGCGTGGAGTGGTGCATTTATGTTAGGTGTAGCAATATGGGCATGGAGATATCCAGGTTCAGTTGAAGAACACAAACGTAGAGTTGATAACGGATTAAGAGTTGCATGGCTGAAATAGACTATACTCAAATGGATGGTCTACAAGTCCTATGGCACTTACTAACAACAGAACCCTTCTTTTGGGTTTTGTTGACCGTAGGTTTTGTTGCTATGGGATTTAGTTTTTGGTTTGACAGATGGGAAGACAGTGAACATGTCAAACACTATGATGATTCACATCATATAAACAGATAAAGGAAAGTAAGTTGGACGTAACATTAACAAAAAAGCCAATAGTATTAGATCCATTCTTACCAGAAGAATGGCTACACATTAGAATAAAAAAAGAAATAGAGTTTCAAGGTTTTCCTTGGCACTATCCAGGTATTGCAGTAATAGATGACCCTGATCCTTATGCTACTTGTTTCGCTACACAGTTTTACGATAAACCTACAGGCGATGACAAGTGGCATTTAGCACCTAGCCTTACTCATGCGTTTGATAGTTTTGCATGGCACAATCGCAGTTGGTTACAAATAGATCATCTTATGCGATGCAGAGCAAACATGTATGCACCAGGACAAGTAACAAGTCCACATATAGACAATGAAAACGAAAATCGTTGGAGTTTGTTGTATTATCTAAATGATGCAGATGGTGGAACTGTTATTGATGGAAAAGAATATTACCACAAAGAAAACACTGCTGTATTTTTTGATGCTAGATTAAATCATCACCCAATCAAATCTACAACGCCCAGCCGTATCAGTGTAAACTGGATATTGGCCGGACGTTATAAACAAGATACTGTCAAACTTTAAAATTTAAATCCTAAACTAGTTCCAAAAAACATTTCTGTTTTATCAAAGTTTTTATCTAAGTCTGCTTGTACAAACATATTAAGAGTTGTTTGTTCATTAATTTTATGTTTGAAACCAATCTTAGTTTGATATTCATCAACTGATAAATCGTTGCTATATCCACTACCTAATCTTAACATTGGAGTAAGTTCTACATATGCTTTGTTTACTCTAAAACCTAATGCTGATCTTACACGCCAATAGTCATTTCTAGGACCTTCGTAGTATCTATATTCTATTCTTGGTTTAATAAAGAAAGACCCGTTATCATATAGTTTATAATCTATACGTGGCCTGTGTTCTATTTTATTTCCGTTTTCATCATATCTATATGCAAACTTCCACTTGCCTACGTATCGTTCTAATTGTATATGGGCTCTATCACTTTGTGTGTATTGTCTTGCTTCTATACCATAATTTGAATTTTGTACTTTAAGTGTAAATTGATTGCTTTTGAAATCGTCTGCCCATGCTAACATAGGTAAACATAATATGAATGTAATGATAAATTTTTTCATTGTGTTGAATAGGCGGATTATTTGCCCGCCTATATCCTAATTTTTATGATTGTAATTAAACTATTAGTGTTACTGCACCTGCACCAACAAGTAAAAATATCCAACTGCCTAAAGCATTGAAATATCGTTTCCATGGCGTACCAAAATACATTTTACCAATTGCCATGCACTTGTGCATTGGGGATATTAAATATCCTGCATAGTCTAAAGCAAAGAACCAAACAAAGTACTCCACTCCATATACTAATGATAGGATAGTTGTTATCGCCGCAAACCTACTACTTGATCCAAATGCAAACGCAGAAGCGAATGCAATAGCACTAATAGTAGCAAAGCCTTGTACAGTATTAATATCAAATGCAGTACCTTCAAGGTATGCTTTAACATCATTTGTATGTTCTCTAGCAAAGTTTGCCATGATAATAATAATTGCAACCCAAGCAATTAGTCTAAAGTCTACGTAACCTAGTAACTTCTTATAATCCCATGTCATAGTTAAAACCATGTAATAGAATAAAAGTCCACCAAACACTAGCCAAGGATCTAATCCTCCAACTGGTTTCAAAGCAAGTATAATTGCAAATAAGAAAGGTACTACGTTTCTTAATACATTAGATACTTTAAAATGTGTTTTTTGTGTATTGAGTTCTATGTCATCTTCTTTAACAAAGAATACAATATAAGTGAACACTAGTCCTAGTGATACAATTAATAGTGGCAATAGTGAATAAACTATTGCACCATAGGTGACACTAAATGCGGCCATTGGAATAAGAATTGTCTTTTCCAACGGTGACCAAACATAATAGTGATGAGTCGACAAATAGTCGATGATGCCAAATTTCTCACGTCCTTTTGATCCTTTAGGAGGAGCGAGAGTATCCAGCATACCAGCCGAGATTGTTACTCGACCTGATACGGGTAGGATACCTGTAAATGCACTCATAAGTGCGACAATAACACGTTTAGATTTAAAAACTTTTTGAATGTAGGCGTATGCACCTGCGAACAAACTATGTTCTTTAATCAAACCCGCAACCATCATTATGAATGCAATAAACAATAGGTATTCTTGCCCCTTGTACAGCAAGTTAAAATTTTCCAAGGTATATTCTCCTGTTGTTTACTGCTTCGATAACTTATCTAAGCGGTTTTTTAGTTATAAAAAAACTGTTAGGAACACCGTGCCCCTAACAGTTCTATTTAAGTTAATGTAAACTCTGTGATGCTTACTCTGGTGTTGATGCAGTCTGTAAGTAAGTCATCATATTTTCTGGTGTTGTTTCAATATAAGGATCATTGTCTGAACCATCATTATTGATACCAGGCTCTTGCCACCATTGTTCTACAACGCCGTCATTAATTACAGCCATGTATCTCCAACTTCTGTTTCCAAAGCCTCTATGATTCTTTCCAATTAACATACCCATGTAACGTGTAAAGTTTCCTGAACCATCTGGAATAACTTTTACATTTTGTACCTTAAGAATTTCTGCCCAAGCATTCATTACAAAAGTATCATTTACTGAACAACAATAAACTTCGTCAATTCCCATCTCTTTGATTTTATCATAATTTTCTTCAAACGATGGTAATTGTGTTGATGTGCATGTAGGTGTAAATGCACCTGGTAAACTGAATAACACTACACGTTTACCTTTAAAGTAATCGTCTGTAGTAATTTCAGTCCACTTACCTTCATCAAAACTACATCCGTCATCAAGGACAGAATCACCGTGTCTTACTTTGAAGGTTGCGTGAGGTATTTTAAAACCTTTGATCATATGTGTGTCTCCTTTCTAATTATTTGCGTAGACGCTATTGAATTGTTGAGTACATCTAACAAAAGTTGTACAACGCATTAGATGTTTCAACCTAATAGCACCAGCATATGTACAAGTACTACGTAACCCGCCTAGTATATCTTGTACAGTTGAAGCAACGTTGCCCCTATAAGGAACAAGTACTTCTCTTCCTTCAGATGAACGATAGTCTTTAAGTCCACCAAAGTGTTTTTCATTCGCGGCATTACTACTCATACCGTAAAATTGAACGAAATGCTTTTCTTCATAATGTGGCAAGTAGTTGCCATTTTCTAATAGTGTTGCTTCACCGTTGGCAAAATGCTTTTTAATTACATCTCCGCCACCTTCATCATGTCCTGCCAACATTCCGCCCAGCATAACATAATCTGCTCCGCCAGCGAATGCCTTAGCAATATCACCTGGACAAGTACAACCCCCGTCAGCAATAACGTGACCGCCAAGTCCATGGGCGGCATCTGCACATTCGATGACCGCAGATAACTGCGGATATCCAACACCAGTTTGTATCCTAGTAGTACAAACACTACCAGGACCAATACCAACTTTAACAATATCGGCACCTGCTAATATTAACTCCTCTGTCATTTCGCCTGTAACAACATTACCTGCGATGATTACAATATCAGGATATGTATTACGCATACCCCTTACAAATTCTACAAAACGTTGACTATATCCATTTGCAACATCAATACAAACATATTTTAGTTTGTCTCCAACTTGTTCGTATACGTCACGAAACTTTTTATGATCATTGTCTGTGATACCAATACTCATTGCAACGTATTCTGTTCTAGCAGGATCATGTGATTTATCATCGTGATCAAAATATCCTACTAGGTCATTTACACTGTAAGTCTTAACTAGGCAAGTCATCATACCTTGTAGTGCTAAAACATCTGCCATAGCAAAAGTACCAACACCGTCCATGTTTGATGCCATGATAGGTATACCACGCCAATGCCTATAATTTTCTTTGTCACCTTCGTAGTTGCGGAAAGTAAATCCTCTTTCTAAATCTACTTCTTTACGACTACCTAGTGTTGAACGTTTAGGACGTATAAGAACATCCTTATAATCTAACTTCATATCTTCTTCAATTCGCATTTAACTTTAACTCCTTGTATGCAGTCTGAACAGACAGTGCTTGATAATAACAATCAGCCAATGCATTGTGTGCCTCTTGCTGAATTGCTTTACGTGGATCTTTAGGAAGTAAACTAAACAATGTTCTACTATCTCTTATTTGCCAAAAGTTCCATGGGATAGGCAGTTTCAATTGCCTGTATAAATCTTCTAATATAACAACATCAAATGCAGGACCTTGTGCCCAAAGAACATCAACACCAACAAGAAACTTGTTTATCTCTTTGGTCATTGTATCTAAACTAATACGGCCGCTTTCAGTAAATGCTTCTTCTTGCACACTTTTACTTTGTTTACCCCACCATTCAATTGTACTGTCGTCTTGTGTACGACCTAATTGATCTTGTTCGTCTATGTTTATTTTTTGGTAGATACCACTGTGCGGTTCTTCGTTTGTGAAAGGATTAAACTTGATTGCACCTAGTGTAAGTATAACGCAATCTGGTTTAGTGCCTAGAGTTTCTAGGTCTATCATTGCATGTGTTGCCATCTAAATTGCCTTGTTGCCTGTTAATAGTTGTTCTTGTTTTCTTCATTAGCACGTTTTTGTCTACGAATTGCCTGCTTCTTAGCCTTGCGTTTTTTATCGCTTGGCTTTTCATAGTACTGACGATCTCTATAATCGTTGATGATTCCACTTTCTGCAACCTTGCGTTTGAACTTACGCATTGCCTTCAGAAATTCTTGTGGACTATCACCTCGCACTACTACACTCAGTCCGGCTTCATTCGGATCTTTCATTTGTGCCATTGTCCTTGTCCTAATCTTTTTTCCCATTTTTCCTTTTGTTTCTATATACCAACAACGGTGTGTCGTTATTAGTTATCGTTTCCTTCTGTATTGTTATAGTATCCAAACCATCTGTTGCTAAATCTTCTGCATCATATTGATACTGTAACAGTGCCTCTTCAATAATCTTTTTAAGTCCACGTGCACCTGTTTTTAATTCAGTTGCCTTTTTAGCAATCGCTTTGATTGCCTCTTCTGTGAACTCTAAGTTTATCTTGTCTAATTGAAACAAATACTTATATTGCTTAACTAAACTGTTCTTAGGCTCTTTTATAATACTACATAGTTGTTCTTCTGTCAACTGATTTACATATGTAATTAAACCAAAACGACCAATAAACTCAGGAATGAATCCATATTTGATTAAGTCTTCAGGAAGTATTTTGGACAAGTCTGCTTCTGCATTTGGATCTTGTATATCAGCACCAAAACCCATTCCGTTTTGATTTGTACGTTCTGATATTAGTTTATCCAATCCTACAAATGCACCACCAACTACAAATAAAATGTTTGTTGTATCAACATCTACCATTTCTGCACCTGGGTGTTTACGTTTGTTTTGCGAAGCATTTACTCTTACTTTAGTTCCTTCAATAATTTTAAGTAACCCTTGTTGTACACCTTCGCCACTTACATCTCTAGTAATGCTAACGTTTTGTGATTTCTTTGTGATCTTATCAATTTCGTCAACAAAGATAATACCACGTTGTGCTAGATCAATGTTACCATCTGCTTCTGTAACCAATCTTGTAATAATACTTTCAACATCATCTCCAACGTATCCTGCTTCTGTAAGTGTAGTTGCATCACAGATTGCAAATGGTACATCTAAATAATCAGCAATACTTTGTGCAATAAGAGTTTTACCTGACCCTGTTGGACCCATTACCATTACATTAGTTTTATCTAACTTCAAGTCTGGATTTGGATTATCAAGTTTTTTATAGTGTTGTGCAACTGCTACACTCATTGCAAGTTTGGCATCTTCTTGGCCAATTACATGTTCATCTAAATATTGTTTGATACTCTTAGGATTAAGTTTAGTTGTATCTACTGTTCTTTCTTCTGATAGGGTTTGTATTTTCTCTTTGTTAAGTATGTTGACACAAAGTTCAATGCACTCATTACAAATAGCACTATCGTCACCAACTATTAGTTTGGCTACTTCCTTTTTATCTTTGCCACAAAAATGACAATGATGACTTCTTTCCTTATTGCTCATTATATACCTTATCTAAAAAATTATCGATTCCTGTTACACTGTTTGCACTTATAAGACTATACATATCTTTCTTATTTTGATCTTCTGTATAGTAATAAACATTGCTCAGGCTTAACATGTAACTTATATATTGTACACTAATATCGACGGTATTGTCAAGATTAATATAGGTGTTAATTTTGCCGTTTACTTTATTAAGTAACCAAGTAGGATTGCTTTCATTTGTATAGGCAAACAAGTTTATTTCTCTATCGTCTTGTTGTTTGCTTAGATAGTTACTAATCTTTTCTTTTTCTTCGTCTGTAGTATTTACAACACTTAACGTAAAGTTGTTGTTATGTAAATTATCAGGTGGAGTTATTAAATTAATCTTATTTGGCATATTTTAATTCTTATCTAAAAGTTTGGTAATCTTAGTTGCTTCATTTTCTGTCAAGTCGTCAACTTTAATTAGTCCGTCCTTTAACCGCTCGATAAGAGATATGATATGCTTTTGACTTGCATCTCTATACTGTTCTTCTGTGATTTCTAGTTCTTTAATCTTATTAGGATCAAAGTTAATTCTTGCTTTGTTTATCTTATTGAAAACACTGTTTTCATTTTGTTCTGAGTTTTGTTCAAAACTTTCTGGATTCTTTTCTGCTTCTTCGTTTGCTTTTTCTACCCAATTATTCCATGCATCCAAATCGTCAATCTTTTCAAGTTGTTCACTAACTGCTTGTTGTGATTCTTTAGTTGCTTTGTCTGGCCATTCACCTTCTGCTTTCATATTACTAATTGTTTCGTCAATATCATCTTTGACAGGTTCATTAGCAAAGAAAAATGGATTAATTGTTTTTACATATTGCTTACCTTCAGCATCAAAGTTTAATTCACCTTGATCTGGATCAACAATTTTCTGCGGATTAGTTTCTTCTTTTTCTACAGTTTCTTGCGGTTCAGGATCTATGTCTTCCCATAGGAGAAACTGGTCAGTCTTTTTTTTTGAAAGAATTGGATCTTTATCTTCCGCTTCTTCTTCTAATGCAAGTTGTTTTTGTTCTTCTTCAAAACCTTCCATTAGCATTTCGTGAGTTGTTTTTTCTTTTTCTTCTTCAAAGTCTGGTGGAACATTTTGACTAATCTTATTAGCACGATCTATCTCATAGTTGATCCTATGTGCTTCGTTCCATTCTTCTTCTGTGTAAGGTGGAGTGTTATCCGGCTCTGTGTCCGGTTCTGGCTTTGGGGGCAAACTACCGCCCTCTTTACGCCAATGGAATGTGTACTGTGAAGCAATCAATAATAATACTGCTAGTGGATCAAATACAAAAATAATAATGATTATTACCCAACGCACTGCTTCTTCTAACATATTTTGTGTAGCATCTTCGCCATACACAAATTCAGCAATGTATTTGATAGGTCCTACTTCTGCTTCTAGTTTACGGTATTCACCTTCTATAGCATACTTTTCTTCCGTAAGTATATCTATTTGACTGTTTGCATTTTTAATTCTGTCATTTTGTTCATCAACTTGTGAATCAATATCAGCAATCTTACTAGTGTCGCCTAGTTGTTTACGTAATCTATCTATTAGTTCATTTGACTGTGCAATTTGATCCTCTACACTTTTACGTAAACGTTTGATTTCTTCACGTGCCGCTTGTGCTTGTGGATTATTACTTGCTTGTTCTATTTTAGAAATAAGTTCAATACGTTCTGCTTGTTTGGCTTCTTGCCAGTCACCAATTTTGTCAGCAGTCTTTTTACCAAATATGCCGTCTGCACTAGCACCAATCATCTGTTGTGCTTTTTTAGTATCTCCACTATCAATATAGCCTTGTAATACTTTTAGTTCTTCATCTATTTTAGCAAGTTCACTTTTATATAAGTCTGCTTGACTGTCAATAATTTTTTGTTGTTCATCGATAGCAGGTTGAATACGTACATATGCTTTGTCAATACGTTCTTGCTCTGCATCTATTTGTGCTTGAATATTAGCATCACTTCCTGTGTTGCTTGTTTCTAATTTTTTAATTTTGTTTTCTGCTCTAGTAATTACATCTTCGTAACGTGTAATTTCATTTTCTATACGTTCTACTTGTGCAACACTTTCTTCACCAGCACTTGTTTGCTCTATATGTGCTTTACTTAAAAAGCCAAAAATACCCATGCTTGTAATAAACATGAGTACAACGACTGCGGTAGTTAGATAAGTTTTAAGCCACCATGTTGCTCGTTGCCAATACTTGTGCAACCAAACTGCGGTTACAAGTTTACCAACCTCTAGTGCAGTACCCATAACGATAATAGGTATAGCCGCGGCCGCGAATATAGCAACCAATCCTGCTATAGAATAGTAAATTGCTACTGCCGATATTGCTAGGGCAGATAAAAGTGTAAGTATTCCAAATAACATAGTCTAGTATTTAACCCCGTATTATGTGTTAGTTAACCTTGTGGTTATCTTATGCAGGTCTAAAAGACCAAGACTCACCACCGTCTGTAGAACATGCATACTCACTCAAGTTTCTAGTTTTAGTTTCATACCAAACTTGACTGTTTACAAGTCTACAATAAGAACCACCGTATGTGTTTGTCATTACAATCTTAACACTTCCAACTGTGTTAGACTTTTCGTCTTGCCAAGACATTGTATCACCATCGGTCAAATTATTAATTGCAAAGTAAATTGTTTGAGTGTGTTTACTTGCCGCCTCTGGTGGCATACGCCATACTGTGTTTTCTATAATTCTTTTAATAGAACTGCCTGTACTATTCCCTATGTGATTGTAGTTACTGTTGACGCTCATATTACTACTTACAGGACTATTGTAAGTGTGTGTAGAACAAGCACCTAATAGTAAAACAATACTACTGAGCAATAACATTCGGTACATAAGTCCAACTCCCATCTTGTAGTTGACAAGCCATTGTGTAACTTGTAACTAGTTTTCCTCCCACAGGATAACTTTGTCTTGCCCAGCCACATTTACTTTCATCGTAGCCATGCTTTTGCCATACTGCTTTTGGATTTGGTTTATCTGTACATTCAACTACTGTCTCACTCGAACTTGTAGTTTGATCTTTGAGTACTGTTGTACTTGATGTATGACAGTACTGTGTTTGATCAACTACCATCTTATGAGTACTTGAGCAACCTGTAAGAACGACGAATCCTAAGACGATTGCCAAGTACTTCATTAGTCTGTTCTCTTAGACTTAGATTCTGCCACCAATGCATCAAACACATCTTTTGGCATTCTTAGTTTTACGAAAGTATATTGTTTACCCGCATAAACATAAGTTGCTCTTTCTTCTTCAATGTGCTGTGTAATAGGTGTATCTTTAACTTTGTAAGAAATAAATGTATTAGTTTTCTTACTGTCGTTTTTGAACTCAATAGTAGTTTCTGAGTTTACATTACCGTTGATACGTTTTGCAAAGTTGTTCATTGCAATAGCATACATCTGCTCTTCAGCGGCCTGTTGGTAGATAGATTCACCAGCACCACACGCATATGCATACTCTTTTTCCCACCAGAACCAACCTTCAGTTCCTTCTTGGGCACACTTCGCATACCATTTAGGTTGTGCGTAGTCGTCACGTTCTGCAATAGTAGTCATTGTTGAACAAGCACCTAGTGTACTTGCAAGAACACCTGCCATTGCCAATTTAAATAAGCCTTTCATTCCTAGCCTCCTTTGTTAGCCTTTTTGCCTATATATACATAATAACATCGTTACCGGTTTTGTCAATAGGTAAATTTACCAAAATGATCAACCAGTTCCTCCGCCAGTACCTACAAGTTTCATTTCCATTCCGGCCTGCATTACTACAACCTCGTTGTTTGGAAATAAACTTTGGAATTGTTTTTGAACTTTAATCCTATCGCCTGTTGCTAAAGGAAGTTTATGTTCAATTACAATTACATCACCTGCCTTAGGTGAAATCTTTTTTACTTCGCCCAAAATTTGATATGCAAGTTTGGACGTCTTTAGTGCTGGATCAGCCATTAGTTTCTCCTCATTTGTGCGATCTCTGTCGCTTGTTTTTGTCCTGTTTTGTCGTCATCGTCCGCAAACACAGGAACAAGATTGGACTTATGCATCATTGCAATACCAACCAATTTACGTTCTCCTGAATATACCATAGGTTCTTTTCTAGTTGCTGGAGAAAAACTATGTTCACTATTCGCACTTGGAATATGTTTTGTTTCTCTACGCATAGGCCCAGAATAGTGCCAAGGTGTATTCATAACTGTTTCTGTTCTCTTCTTAGGTTTATATGTACCTCTACAATAAGCAATGTAATCATCTAGTTTTTCAAACTGATGTTCATGCAAATGTTTTTTACGCATTTCTTTATTGTGTTTTCTCCACTGAACTTCATACTTGTTACGTTGTCCTTCAGTAAGTTTCTTTACCTTACGTTTTTTTGTATTAAGGGTAGTAAGGCCCCTTGCTAGATGCATAGTCATAATGTTTATTGTAACTCCATTTATGGTAATTGTCTAGTAATAATTGCATCAAAAACTATGCCTGCGTATTTTGGATTGGTACTCCAAGCATCTAGTTTTTCAAGCAACTCTCTGTAATTCCAATTTCCGTTTGTATACTGTAAATGTCTTTCTTTTCTAAATTCTTTGTATGCAGAATGATTGTTGATTGTATCAATCATATTTTGTACACTTTCACATTTAGTTTTGTATACTCGGACACCAAATCTTGCATTAGGTAATTCTAAAGGTTTCAATTGTGGTGTGTCCGGATCCCAAGTTCTTATACCAAATAGATTATTTCCGTCTACTGCAAATCTACTAGTACCCCAGCCTGATTCAATTCCTGCCATTCCAATTATGATTGCACTAGGAATACGTTTGCTAGGTTCTGTTTTGAAGTTAATGTAATCTATACAATTCTTCAAAGCGTAAACAAAGGTTTCTTCATTGTTGTATTCAAATGCAGGTTCATGTAAACCAAAACTGTGTGCAGTTTCTACTACTTCTGCTTCTACTTGATGAATTATCCTATTCTTTACAAATGAGTTAGGTTTAAAAGTTCCATATACAAAGGCTGTTGCTACAACAAAACAAACTGCTATAGTTAAGTAAACCTTAGGTAGAAACTTTTTGAATCTATTTTTCGTGGACACGATTTATGCTCAATAGGTTAAGTTGTTGAACTAATTGTCTCCTGACTCGTCCCCAAAACTCTAACTGCCAGCCAGTGTCTGCTCTTTGTAAAACTTTATCACAACTTTCTAATCGTGACATCCAAAGAGCCATTCGGTCATCTCTTGTCATATGTGTACAAGCCTTTTGAAAGATCATTTTACTCTCCGTTGTGACCGTTTGTACTTTTTGCTAACTCACTTGCTTCTTTTTGGAATCGTCTTGGTAGTCCTGTCCAACGTGATACTTCACCGTCGGAGTTAATTTTAAAACTACCTGCAACTGTATAGATTTCGTTGCCGTCTTTGTCCTCTGCAACAAATTTACGTACAACACCATTGATTATGCCATTGCCTGTATCTCTGCCTACTTCCCATTTATATTTGCCTGATGGTCCTTCATACACCGATTCATCGCCCCACTCATTGCGGCAGATTGTCTTGATGTTTTCAAGGACTTCTGTACTTTTTGCCATTGTTTGCCTCCTTAAGCCATTTCTATTAATAATACCAGTTTTACCAGTATGTTTATTAATATACACTGTATCAGAGGTTTTGTCAATTGTTGATTTTACCAATTTTACCACTTTTGTGGTTGACGTGTCCGGATTGGACAAAGATGGTTGTGTGTTGTTAAAAGTCATGCCTTTACTCCTTTTTTATATGCCTTTGTGCCTAAGTTGCCTTAGTGTAAGTGTATTTATTAAACTGGATAGTGTCCGTTTATTAAAATTTCCATTCCGCTGTCCGAAATGTCACTAAATGACTGTGTACTGTCCGTGCCGTTAGCGTCTACAGTGACAATAGTAAAGAAACTGTTGCCTTCATTAATTTGGGCATGTACAGTTACGCCTCCACTAAATCCTGAAACGTTGTATAGCATAATTGGAAAGCCAGTCTGTCCACCTTGATCTGTTAAATCTTTACATGCAAATGGTAGACTAATTCTTATATCACCTGCTGGTAATGCTTGTCCGTTTGAAGTTTGTAACTTACCACTAATGAAACAACGATTTCCAATTTTAGTATAACTCATTTTTTGGAAACCTGTAGTAGTTGTTAAACTTCCACTTGATGATCCTGTAATAGTATAATCATGTAATCCTTCTGCATATGTGTCAAGTTGTGCAGTTGCTACTTTACCTGTACCACCATCGATGATCATTGTAGAATCATCTGCAAACACACTACCTCTTACGTCACCTTTAAGTGTTCCGTTAAGTGTACCATGTAGTTGTCCTGTTAATCCATCTAGTACTAATGTACTGTTATCACTAAACACACTACCAGTAAAGTTACCAAGCATAGAATCGCCTGCTTTGTAATAACCTGTGTCATTTGTAAGCACACTTATATTATCGCCTGCTTGTAAGAAACTTGTTCCGTCAATAGTAACAGTTGGAGTAGTTTGATCTTGTGCGGCAGTTACCGTAACACCATTAGCACCTATAAATTGGAATGTACCTTGGTTGGCCATGTTAAAGCCTGTTGAATCATCTCCAACAATATTAAAGTTAATTGCTTGTTCATTTGTAAGATAACCTGCGTCATTAGTTAATCTACTAATGTTATCTCCGTCAGTCATGTAATCTATAAGTGTAGCACTTTGAACTACACCTTTTGTATCAACAGTTACTCTATTATAAGTTCCTGGAGCAACAGGACTGTCTGCTAGTGAAACATTTATTGATGTTGTACCAGTACCTGTTACATCTCCAAACAATGTAATAGTTTCGTTTCCACCATCAATGGTAATGTTACCTTCTGCATCAGTTGTAGTTGTAATATTACCTGTACCAGCAAATTTAATTGTTTCGTCTTTGACTACTGTTCTAACTGTACTGTCGTCACCTGTTACATATAATTTTTGTATGTATCCTGCATCATTTACAAGTTCACTTACATTGTCACCTGTTTCTAAACCTGAGGTAATGTAACCTGGATTAACAAAGTTTACAGTTATGTTTCCTTCAGCATCACTTGAGGTTGTTAAGTTTGTTCCTCCAAGTATCTTAATGTTTTCACTTTGTTTAACAACACGCATAGTAGAGTCATCTGCTCCAATGCTAAACAAGTTGTTTTCAATGTTTGCAAATCTATTTGTAACTGTTGTTCCAAAGTTTCCATCGTCATTAAGTGCCGCGGCTAATTCATTTAAAGTGTTTAATTGTTCAGGGGCACTGTCTACTACTGCCGCTACCTTAACGTCTACTTGTGCTTTAGTGTAAGCGTCTGTGATACCATAGCCTGCTATTGTAGTTGGTGTTCCTGTAATACTACCCCAAGTAAAGTCTTGTGCGACACCTGTGATTGTAATATTACCTTCGGCATCACTTGCTGTTGTAATTGCAGTTCCGCCTATAACTTTAACATCTTCACCTGAACTGACTGTACGCATTGTACTATCATCTGCACCTATACGGAAGTTATATGTTGATCCTACTTGATCGGCTGTTACGTAACCTGCATTGTTTGTAAATTCTGTTATGTTTGCACCACTAGAAACAAAGTTGCTATCGTTAGTAAATGAACTAACTGCTGTAGGTGCTCCGCTTAAAACACTGTAAGGTATTGATCCACTTACACCGTCAACAAGTAATGTACTATCATCTGCAAATACTGAACCTTTTAAATCTGTGTTAATTAAATTTTCTAAACTTATTGATAAAGCAAAAGCCGCCGCATCAACTTTAATTTGTCCTGTTGTTCCTAGTACTGTAAACGTATCACCTACGGCAATACTACCTGAACCTGTGTTACCTGCTGTTGCTATTGCTTGTTGGTATGTAGTTAATGTTGGACCTGTAATTGTAATATTGCCTTCAGCATCACTTGCTGTTGTAATATTTGTACCACCAAGTATTTTAAAACCTTCACCTGCTTTAATGTCACGCATGGTTGAATCATCTGCACCTACATTCAATGTAAAATTATTTGGAATATCTGCAAGTGTAACATACCCTGCATTATTTGTCCACTGAGTAATGTTACCTGATTTGTTTACCAGTGTGTCTGATGAAGTTGCAGTAATAAATCCTGTGTCGTTTGTAAGGTCTGAAACGTTAGCAGGTCCTGTAATAGTAAGTGCACCAGTACCTGTGTTAACACTAGTTGAAATACTGTTAGCACCTAAAATTTGTATTGTTGAATCTGTTGTTACTTCATAACTTGCAGAAGCATCATCTGCAATGTTCCATTTGTATGTTCCTGCTAAACTAGGTTTATTAATTAAGTCTGCATAGTCACCTGATGTCGCTACAGTTGCATATGCTGTATTACTTGCACTTGTTACAAGTCCTTTTGCATTTACTGTTACAGTATTAAATGTTCCAACATTTGAGTTTACTGTATCAAGTGTTAGTGTAACTGTACTTGCATTTGCGGCAATGGCTCCACCTGTGTTACCACTCATGTCTCCGTCAAATGTTATGCTAGGTCTTCCAGTTAGATCACCATAAGCACCACTTGTTGCTACTCCGGCAAATCCTGCTTCAGTAATTGTTTGGTTGATCCATGCACCTGTACCTGAATCGTATTGTAATAATTCGTTGTCAGTAATAGATGTAAGATTTACATCAGCAAGTGTGCCTAAATTGTCTCCACTAACGTCAGTAATAAAAGCAGATGTTGCGTTATTGTATTGTGATAAATCTGTGTTAGCACTAATGGTTATATCACCTTCAGCATTTGAGGCAGTACTAATTACTCCTCCGTCACCTAAGATACCTAAGTTTTCTCCACCCTGTACAATACGAACTGTGGAGTCGTCCGCTCTTAATTCAACTCTTCCGATTGCACTTGCTACAATATCTTCTGCACTTTGTAGACTTAATGTAACAGCATCTGAATTTGGATCAACAGTAAAATTAACACCAGGACCACCAATTACTGTAAGTGTATCATTGTCTGCATCTGCAACCACTTGTCCTACACTAGATCCTGCCTTTTGAAAGGCCATTATACGGAATGAATCGATTACTTTTACTGACATATTTTATGGTTCTCCTACGTGTATTTACCGTAATAATAGAATAGGAGCATTGTTTCCAACACTCCTATTGCTACTTTAAATGTACTTTTTATAATGTAGTCGCCTATGGCGTGGATAAATCCGTTTACTATCAGGTTCTTTTTGTTATGATAAAGTGCTTTGTTGTACTATATTATTTATTGCACTGTTATTAGTACGCAACTTTTCTGTTGCCAGGTAAGTTGCCAACCCCGTTAGCCTAAACTAGGCCGCAAGTGCTAGATTTTCATCTGCATTTGTAGTTTTCTTCGCGGTAACGGCGCTTAGATCCCGGTAACTCCACTTTCCTACTTATCTATCAGTCGATCCTGTTTCAGGCCCATCATAAAGACATTGATCCTACAGGCTTACAAATATATTCTACTGTATCCCAATCACCATCTGCTGGCATTGTTTGATACACATTCAACATATCTGTACATTCCACTTTGGATTCAAACCATTGTACGTCTTGTTCTAGGCAGGTCGAGCCTAAACAAACTGTAAGTAAAATGTGCCAAATGACTTCCATATCAATGTCCTTATGGTGGACCTGCTCGGTACTGCCCCGAGGTCCTGTCTAGTGTTTGAATTGCTTCAACATTACATATATAGTTATACTATCTTTTAACCAAAAAGTCAACCTTTTTCTCCAGATCCTATTAGTTTGTATCTATTACGTAATAACTAATGCTCAAGAAAATACTCAATATTAACAATGGAGAGTTATGACAGATGATAGATCAGTTGACGCAACTTATGAAAACGAAGGTAGCACTGTAACGATTCCTCTTAAGGAATACGACAAACTTCGTGAACGCCAAAAATACATTACAGATAAAAGCCTAATATCAGTTATCGATAAGATCGAGGAACTAGTTAGAGCCTTACGAAAACATATTGTAAGAACGGATATAGAATAGGAGAGTTATGGCCAAAATGAGAACATATACTTTCTACGATGGAGAAAATGTAGAAACAAAAGAAGCAACAAGTTACAAGAAAGCAGTAAAAAGTTTTCAAGGTAACACAAAAAGTAAATCAGTTAGAGTAGAATGGGAAGCCAAAAAAGGTGGACTATACGAAATGACACAACGACTACCAATGGGTAGAAGTAAAAAACTAGGAAGATAATATGAAAATACACAAGTCATTTGAAGGTCATATATCACAACCTAAAAAAACAAGTCAAGCAGGTAAAAAGGCACGTTGTAAATTTAGTTCAATGAACAAAGCAAAGAAACGTAGTCATAAATTTTACAAAGGACAGGGAAGATAATGGCTGGAATAAAAGCACGTGGTGTAATCACTAACCACATGAAAAGATATCATAAGGAAAAAGAAATTGTACCTTGCAAATATATTGCTGATGGCAAAGGCAAAGGTATAATGGTTGCCCAATATAAGGAAAGTAGAGATCTAGTAGTAGATGATCTAGGTAAACCTATTCCTTGGGGAATGGCTTAACCTCCTGCAAAACAATTAGCACTACCGGCGGCAACTGATGTGCATCCGCTGATGCCATCGCCTATCCTACCACAACCCAAACCGTTTACGAATACTGTAGTTGAACCAACTGCTATTGGAGCCGCATGAGCCGGACAAGGAACACCAGGTAACAAGTGTGTTGTGTTTACATCACTTTGTCTACTAATACCAATACCATTAGCAAATACATTGCCACTACCTACTGCTCTTGTCATTCCTGAACAGTGTGCAACATCTGCGTCACCTATTCTAGTTATTGCTGGCATTACGTTCAATCTCCATAAGTTGTTCTAACCTTGCAGGCCATTGTTCTATTTCTGCATGTTGTTCTTCTGTATGTGGTGGTTCAGGTATCTGTGGAACAAATTTAATTACATGATCAAACTTGCTAGGAACATCTTCCCATTTATTCACAGTTACCTGTTTACCATCGATAAGAAATGTAAACTCGTGCATACGAGTATTTATTTTACTTTACTTGGAGATTTGGCGGTGCAGTTACAATACCAGATGTTTGTTGCTGATAAAGGTCTGCAAATTGTTTAATAGTTTTAGTGATAACCATTAAACTTTCTTTTTTGAATGTGTATGCTTTGTCAGGCTCACCAGTAAACAAATACTGTTGTAATCCTAATCCTTTGCCACCCATTACAAGTGTAAGTGGAGTTTTAATTTTTACGTTGTTATCACTTTCTTCTGTAAGTTTACCTACAAGTTCTTCACCTGAAGTAAGTTTAAAAGTTACAACATCTCCAACTTTATATGGTGCTTCGATTAACATTATATTGTGTGTCCAGTTCCGTTGTAGCCAGTGTCTTCAACATATTTTACTAGGTTTTCGTAACCACCAATCTTCTGACTGTTAATAATAATTTGTGGTACGGTTCTTGCAGTTGGAAATTGTTCCAACAGTTCTTCTCTTGTGTAGTCTGTGCCTAAAGATTTGTATTCATATTTTAATTGTCTAGATTCACAGAACTGTTTTGCCTTTGTGCATGATGGACATGCAGGTTTGCCATAGATTTGTATCATAGTTTAAAGTCCTTAAATGTATCTTTACTGATGTCTTGTTTTACTCCGCCGACAATATAACTTTCTACTTCAGTTTCTTGAGGAGCAACTTGTAGTCCTGCACTTGATAGCCAGTGTTGTGTCCACGGTAGTGGGTTTGTGTTTAATGGACGATCATAAATTGTTTTAAGACCTAATGCTTTTAGTCTTTTGTTTGCAATAAACTCAACATAAGCATGTAAAAGATTAGCATTCAAACCAATCATACTTCCATCTTTAAACAAATAATCTGCCCAACGCTTTTCTTCTTCAACACATTCACGCCATAGGTCATAAACTTCATCTTCAAGTTCAACTGCGATCTTTTTCATATCTGGATCATCATCACCTTTGGCCCAGTGTTTAAGAATATGTGTACTTAGGTTAAGGTGTGTTGCTTCATCTCTAGCAATAAGTGAAATAATCTTTGCAGATCCTTCCATCATCTTAAGTTCGCCAAATGCAAATGTACATGCAAATGAAACATAAAAACGCAATCCTTCTAAAATGTTTACAGTCATCATTGCTTTATACAATGCTTTCTTTACATCATAGATATCACCTTTACCTTTGTTAAAATAATTGTTTGCAATATCGTTGAATTCGTCATAGTATTTTGTAACACTAATTGCACGTTCGATAATTTTTTCGTCATCAAGAATAGTATCAAATACTTCACTTGGATTTGAATAAACATTTTTTACAATGTGTGTATATGAACGTGAGTGAATAGTTTCAAAAAAGTCCCAAGCAATAATACAACCTTCTAGTTCTGGATTAGAACAGTAAGGTAAAAATGATAAACAAGGACCGCGACCTTGTACACTATCTAATAGTGTTTGATATTTTAAATTACTTGTAAAGATATGCTTTTGTTCATCACGAAGTTGTTGATAGTCACCTCTATCTTTTTGTAGACTAACTTCTTCTGGTCTCCAAAAGTAACCCAGCATAGTTTGATTAAGTTTATCATACTCTGGATATTTGAATATGTCATATCTCTGTGTGTTTTGATCAGCACCAAAGAACATGTACTCTTTAGTGAAGTCAACTTTCTCGCGGTTAAAAACTGTTTTTGTCATTTTTTTATTACTACCCTTCTGCTTCCTCGTCATAAAGTCCTATATCGCACACGCATCACAGTGTTCATCATCCTGTTCAACTGTTTGCGTATCACCGTTGCTTTGGCCATTTGTATGACCGTTTGTTCCATTAACTATAGCACCATTTGATTCTGTGTCAACCTTTGTTTCTTCCGTTTCAACATCATCTTCGGCACCTTTAAAGTCATAAGTGTTTTGATAGTAACTTGTTTTCCAACCCATCTTGTAAGTTGTCAACATGTCTTTCATCATAACACTCATTGGTACTTCGTTGTTATCATACTGTAATGGATTGTATGACCAGTTACCACTAATGGCTTGGTCGAAAAACTTTTGCATTACAGCGACGATATTTATGTAACCTTCGTTACCTTTCATGTCCCAGAGTAGGGTATAAAAATTCTTTAGTTGACTATACTGCGGAACAATCTGCTTAAGAGGCCCTTTTTTCGACTTCTTAACGGACAAGTAGCCTCTAGGCGGTTCGATTCCATTGGTAGCGTTCGACACAACGGAACTGCTCTCCGAAGGCATCTGTGCGGACAATGTGCTGTGCCTAAGACCATGTTGTTTGATGTTCTTGCGTAAAGCAGACCAATCATGATTTAGTTTCTTTCCGACGATTTCGTCAACATCTTCTTTGTAAGTATCAATTGGCAGTATGCCATCTGAGTATTTAGTGCGGTCAAAATATTCACATGCACCGCGTTCTTGTGCTAATTTATTACTTGCTTTTAACAAGTTGTACTGGAAACTTTCTGTTAGTCCATGTACAAGTTTCCATGCTTCTTTATCGGCATAATTTACTTTGTGTTTTGCTAGGTAATGTGCTAGGCCGATGTAACCAATACCTAATGAGCGTCGAGCCTTTGTGCTGATCTCAGCGGCTTTTACAGGATAACCTTGATACTCAATAATTTCCTCTAATGCTCGAACGGACAAATCACACAGTTCTTCAAGTTCTTCATTTTCTTTGTTTAGTGTAAGTGCACCTACATTAATAGCACTTAAAATACACAACGCAATTTCACCATTCTCATCATCAATGTGTTGAATAGGTTTTGTAGGTAGTGTAATTTCTTGACACAAGTTACTCATGTAAACAGGATCTTTAAATGAACTATGTGTGTTTGCATGATCTACATTCATAATATAGATACGTCCTGTTTCTGCACGTTCTTTTAATAGTGCAGAGAATAATTCGTGTGCATCAATTTTCTTTTTACGAATAGATGTTTTTCTTTCATACTGTTCGTACAATTCTTTAAATTTATCATTGTCGCCTGAATAGAATGCTTCATATAAACCTGGCACATCGTGTGGCGAGAATAGGGTTACATCTCCACCGGACAATAACCTTTCATACATTAATTTGTTAAGTTGAATTGAATAATCTAATTTACGAACTCTGTTATCATCTGTACCTTTGTTATTTTTTAGTACAAGGATGTCTTCAATTTCATAATGCCAAAGTGGGAAATGCGTAGTAGCACTACCACCACGTACACCATTCTGTGTACAACTTCTTACTGTTGCTTCGTATACTTTTAGAAAAGGAACAACACCTGTGTGTGCTACTTCACCGCCTCTGATTTTCGAGTTAATCGCTCGTACACGACCCGCATTAATACCGATACCCGCTCGCTGAGCGATATAATAACCAATAGCGGAATTGCTACTAAAAATACTAGGCAAAGTATCGTCAACATCAACCAATACACAACTAGCAAACTGCCTAATTGGAGTACGGACCCCGGCCATGACCGGTGTAGGAATGTTAACTTTGAATAAGGATGTTGCGTCATAATATTTCTTCACGTATGATAAACGTGTCTCCTGTGGATATTCAGCAAACAATGTTGCCGCAATCATCATATACATGAACTGTGGAGTTTCATAAATTTGTCCACTGCTTCTGTCTTGACAGAGATACTTATCAACTACTTGTCTAAGACCTGCATAAGTGAATTCTTCATTACGATCATGTTTGATGTAAGTGTTTAATTTTTTAATTTCTGTGTCAGTATACTTTTCTTTGATAGCAGGATCATATACTCCACGCTCAATGTTCGCATCTATAACTTGAGAAAGAGTTTGGTGATCGTATTGTCCGTATACTTGTTTGTGTAGTCCGTATAGCAACAAACGTGCCGCGGCAAATTGATAGTTGGGTGTTTCTAATGAAATAAGATCATTAGCACTTCGTATTAAAATGTTTTGGATTTCATCAGTAGTCATTCCGTCGTAAAACTGTAAATCGGCATTCATTTCAATCTGCGATGCAGATACACCTGTTAAATCATTACATGCTTCTTCTACAACAAAATGAATTTTATCTAAATCTAACTTTTCTTTTTGTCCGTTTCTCTTTGTTATAAAAACTTCTTTAGATGCGTTCATTTGTTTCCTCTTTTCTATATATTCTTTTATCGTGTGTAGTCGAGTATTTACTATCTTAACTACAATTCAATTGTTTCCTGGCAAACCACTGTGTCCGGTAGTTCACTACTTATACAAATAGAATTATTTTCATAGTCAATAATAGTGTTATTAACTTTAACTAGATTATAATATCTTTTTGTCGAATGGTCTATACTTATTTTTATCAAAACAGGCGTTTTGGTAAACCTTGTAGTTAACTTCAGGGTCCATCCTATCATTAGGGGTATAGCGACGGGACAATACCGGTTTTCCTTAATTACTTCCCATGGCGTTGGCCACTGTTGAGAATTAAACTGATTAAGGTACTTGTCTATGCGTGGTGCCTTTAACCAAAAGTCTAATGTACTCTGATAAGGATCATTACACTCTTCGAGTGTATTCCTAAAGTTTCGCCATTGTGTGATACGTTCGTCGGTATTTGTATCTAGAAACATTAAGCAAAGTAACTAATTGTGTAACTTAATGTCCCTGCACCATTACCGATTGGATTTCTGTACTTGATAAGCAATGTTTCACTACCTGCTGTACTATCCATATCATCTAGATTTGCTGTCCATTCAACAGCACCATCACTATTTCCTGTATGGCTATAACTGTCAGTTAAATTAATATTGCTATCATCTCTTACTGACAATGTTATTCTACCTTGTCTAGTTGTATCACTAGACGTTCCGTCTTTAACAATAAGATAATCTACATATGCAATTTTATCTTTTGTAAATGGTAGTTTTATAATTTGTGTTGGTGCGTCTACTTCTGCAAGTGTTGCAGTTTTCATACGTGTTTGTGTATGATGTAAACCATCAACTGTTGGTTTGAAAGGAACAGCACTTAATGAACTTTCGTTTACAAATGCATCTCTTTCAAAAAAGTCTCCAATACTTTGACATAGTTCACCGTCAAACTTAATAACACTTGTTTGTGGACTGTTTTGTCCATTACCATTATTTGCTACATCTACAAAAATATTACTTGAAGAAGTATGACCAAATGGTGTTGTGTTATTAGGAGCATGTACTGCT
>Ga0163111_10000274_pt1 | contig 30866 bp, 17 predicted proteins | sample CRUFie1St18metaG_FD_109645 | JGI IMG/M metagenome (GOLD analysis project Ga0163111, IMG submission 109645) | Marine microbial communities from the Costa Rica Dome - CRUD Field 142mm St18 metaG | ecosystem: Environmental > Aquatic > Marine > Oceanic > Photic zone | place: Costa Rica: the Eastern... | reverse complement strand
TATGGCATATAGGCATACGGCATTTCCGAAGTACTATCATGATGCTGTATTTTATTGTGATTGGACATTTGGGAAAATCTATGTCACAGCAACTTCTACTCAATCGATTGCTTCAGAGTTTCCAGCGGCGGATATTTTTGTTGAATCCTCTGGCACGAATGGCTTTGCACCTACTGATATTGAATTGGCTGAAGATGGTTCAATTTTTATTGCTGTTGGTGGTAGAGGAACTACTGGTTCTGTTTATAAGATTAGTGCGATCAATGCATCTAAGAGCGCTGATCATATTCCACTAAAAAGTGTTGAATATAAAGGGTTTTCAGAATCTGAATTAAATTCAGTAGACGTTTTTTCATTTGATGAAGTGATGGCTATTGCAAGGCATCTTGATAAAACATTGATTGATTCAAGTTTGAATGAAAGAATGAAATTAATGCGCTTATTGATGAAGGCGCTCGGTGACTGGAACCTTTCAGATCCCTCTTGTGAAACTTTAACTGGCTACGAAATTTCACATAATGAAATCTTTGAGGAAGAAAATAACGACCTCCTTGTAATATCCAGAAATTCATGTCGAACTTTACTTCATTCATTAGATTCTGATGAGAGAAAGGAAGCTGCTAGAATGGCTGCAATGCTTAAAGATCCGCATCCTATATCATTGGGGCTTATAATTGATTTTATTACGCCTAATTCCAAGCCCGAAGATGATTTCCATTATCTCGCATGTATTTCATGCCTTCCAATAGATATTGATGGAAAGAATTTGAAGATCATTGCCGAGGCTATATTAAGGTTGGATTTAAAAATCAAAGGAAAACAGGTCAGGTCGAAGCAGAACTATGTTGATCGTCTTAATGAAGTTATTAGGGGTATCTCTAAAAATGGAGAAATCTATGATGAAATGATTAAGAGCCCATCTTTTATTCGGCCTAATCATATTGGTATCGCAAATGCATTTCCGACACCTTATAGGGAATTGGCTGCTCAAAAGTTTATTCCCTTTGTAAGAAAAAATACCCAGGCGCAATGGAGAGCTGACTTAATAGATCTTCTTTCTTGTCTAGATTATGAAATTACGGGCTCAATTTTTCGTGAGTTAGCAAGTAAGCCAGCATTGATGAAATCTTGTGTTTTTGAGTTAGCTAAAAATCCAATCGATGAAGATAGGGCATTATTTGTAGCTGGTCTTGGTTCACCGGATAAAGAACTACAAGTTAAATGCGCTCGTGCTTTGGATGTAATTGGACCAAAGAAAGAAGCCAACGAATTGCTCGCTCTATTTAGGATTTCAGACTCAAAAATAAGTTTACCATTAATCGAAAAATTGGCAGATAAAAAGTTTGAGGATAAATTGGGAGCAATAAAATGGTTGAGTTCTAAATTTCCAATTATTGCTAAGTCAATAACCTCTGACCAAACTAATACTGATATTGACTGGGGTCGTATATTTTCTCAGGTAGATTGGACCAAGGGTAATGAGCAGAAAGGAGAGGTTATTTTTTCTCAGAGGGCTTGCCAATCCTGTCACCTTTCTGCAAATGCACTTGGCCCTGATCTTTCTGGGGTAGCTAAAAGGTTATCCCCTAAAGATCTTTTTCATTCTATAGCCAAACCAAATGCCGATGTTCCACAGTCTTATCGGGCTACAATATTTACTCTAAATGACGGAGAGAAATATATTGGTAAAATCGCGTTTTATTCGGCTGATGGAGTCATTATTCGAACTAGTTCTGGAAAGACTGTACGCTTAGATGAAGCAAACATTGCAAGTCAAGAGGATTGGAGTAATTCCATTATGCCTGAGGGATTATTGATTGGTTTAAGTTCTAACCAACTTTCAGATTTGTATGCATATATTAAAAATTTATAGGAATCACCCTGTTAATTTTGAACCGCAGTGATAACAACAAAGAGCATTATCATGATGCCCATCACGATTACATTCAGGGCATGAACGACCGCTGGCAGCTGGTTCAGATGAATTGTTGATTGCACCTATCACAATTCCGGTGGGGACGGCTATTATTGCATATCCAACTAGAACCATAATACTAGTGATAATTTTTCCTATGGCTGTAATCGGGTAAACATCACCGAATCCAACGGTAGTTACTGTTATTATTGCCCAGTATATGCTTGTGGGAATACTGCTGAAAGATTCGTTTTTTGAGCCTTCAACAATATACATTATTGACCCAGCAACGGTGACCAAGGTAAGTATGAAAAATAGAAAGACAAAAATCTTACCACTGCTGTCCCGCATCGCGCGAATGAGTTTATTAGAATCGCCGACTAGATTCATTAATTTAAGAATCCGAAAAACACGAAGGACGCGGAGTATTCTGACCATTGCCAAATAATGTGCACTATCTTCTTGTATTATTATAGTGATCCATAGAGGGACCCAGGCAAGGAGATCTATAACTCCATAGAAGCTAAAAGCGTATTTGAGAGGTGACTTAACTGAATAGATTCGTGCACCATACTCAAGCATGAAAAGAATAGTAAAAATCCACTCTGCTGTTCGTAGCGTTTGGCCATGATTTATGCGAACGGCTTCCAGGCTCTCTAGCATTGTTGCCAAGACAGCTAGAAGAATTAGTAATAGAAGAATTAAATCAAAGCTCTTTGAGGCCACAGTATTGTGATCAAAAATGATTTTGCGAATCTTTTCTCGAAAATCAACAGGTTCAATTGAACTATTGTTAGTCATTAAATGATTTATACTTCTAAATAGAGACTTGTGCAAAGAAGTTCATAATCATTATTCTTGGTTAATATCAATTTTTCTAATTCGAATAGACCTAAAATTTGCAGACGTCTCGTAACTTGCGATACCGAATGGTTGGCATTGCTCTATTGCGCCAGGTCTCATAGAGATGGTTTTGTTAGAAATCAATGAATTAACAACAATTCGATCATCTATCCAGCACTGGATACGACCATATGATATTTTTATTATAATGTTGTACCATTTGTCAGTTTCATACCTAAGAGTACTTCTAGTGGTATTACGATTTGCATCAAGGTAATCAATATTTGATAGGCCTGTGACTTGTCCTCCCCAAGCCCCTGCAACAAAGGTGCAACAAGCATTTTTCTCAGGTACAGGGAAAGTAATGGCACAAAAGAAATCTCTGCCATCCGTTTTCTTAGCTTCAACGCTTATTTCATACTCTTCACCAGGTAGCTGAAAATTATCGTTATCAATTACAATACCGGTGAATGGTTCACCGCGATCAAATATAATTGAATTATTATCAACAGTTACTTGACCTCCTGAACCATCAAAATCGAGAGTTTTCCATCCACTTAGTGAGTGTCCATCAAATAATTGAATATAAGATTTTGAATTTGTTGCTTTTTTTTGATCTACTTTCTTTGAAGAGCATGAAAAAGAATATAGAATAATTAGTGCTGAGATTATAGTCTTAGCTTTTAACATCGGATTAAAATCTTGTGTAAATCTGTATTTTCTCTAGTACAAATATTAATTATCTTAATATGAAAATTTTAAAGAGGTCTCATATATTTATATTCATACTATTATTTAGTCATTATTTACATTCAATATCACTTGCTCAAGATGGATTGTTTGCTCCGAAGAAAAAGGTACCCGTACTAAAGGCACCTGAACCCAAAAACCTCGAAGAGGCCAAAAAATTATTTGTTAAAAATTATGCAGATATTGCTAAGGCTACTTTGAAATCAAGTCTGGATCAGGCCATAGCTTTGGAGAAATCGATAAAAGCATTTCTTAGAAATCCTTCCGCAGAGACTCACAGGCTAGCTAAGATTAGTTGGATTCAGGCAAGATTTCCTTATCTACAAGGTGAGGTGTTTAGAAATTTAGGATTAAGTGCTAGTGATAAAAAACGCCTTTCGAGTTTGAATGGTTGGCCGATCAAACCAGGAATTATTGATTATACAGTCGATGATCCGATATCAGGAATTGTGCCGAATAATAAAAAGTATCCAAAAATAGATAAAAATTTAATTCTTCAAATAAATCAAAATATTGACGAGACTCTGATTTTACATGGTTATCATGTTATTGAATTTTTGCTTTGGGGTGAAGACAATCAAATTGGTGAAAGTGGCGGCCGGTCTTTTACAGATTATGATCAATCTAAAACCCCCTTGGCTGAGAGAAGAGCTTCTTATTTAATGAATTGCACTGAATTACTAGTTAATCAGTTAGGTAAAGAGGTATCCGAGTGGAAAGAAGGGGATAATAATAATCTTCTAGGTCAATTGAAGGCAATGCCGCTTAACGATTCTATGAATATCATTTTAAGTAGATTAAAAAAATTGTCTGATTCTATATCGAGCAAACAAATTAATGAATTGTTAGCAGATGATTCTAAATTTAATGAACAATCAACATTTAGTGATTCTACACACTTTGATTTTTTGCACTCTGCTGCAGGTATATCAAATATTTTTGCAGGGGCGTATGTTGGTTTGGATGGGAAGATTAAAGTATTAGGTCTAGGCTTGATTAGATTAGCTGCAGAAATTCCTGAAATAAAATCATCAGATTTAAGCTCTACTATTAATAATGTAATGCGAACAGCTCAGGCTTTTAAAGGTCCGTTTGATGCGCTGGCTCTCGAGGATAAAGAGGACCAGGTTTACATTAATACAATGGGATCTGTAATTTCTCTCTCTAAGAGTTTAAAATCATTGTCTCTAGAAATTGATAATTTATCAAAAAATTTAAACTGATTATTGATTGCTAATGTTTAAGCGGTAGAACGCGCTTTCATTTGATTCAGTAAATTTTTTAACGGATCTGTAGATAATTTTTTTTGTTCCATTTCCATTATCCTCTGATGAAATTAATATGAAATCCGCCGTCGCATTAGACCAATCTTTGAGGTTGCCGCTAACTTGTATTTCTTCATTAACATCAGTTGCATTCACGTTTTTTTGAAATTCGAATATAAGGTATTGGCTTAAAGCATTATTTACGTTTAAATCAGCAATCCTAATTTTTGGCACTTCTTTAGAATTTGAATCAGAGTCACTTGTGCCAAATGCATATTCAAGAAATGCACTTAACCCATCAGCATCTTTATCTTCATCAGGATTTCCATTAAAGGATTGACCGTCTTCTTGACCGGGGCTTCCACCAATATTAGAACTGGCTGTCCAGCTTGTCGGTAAAGAATGATCTGGGTTTTGATTGGGTTCATTGAGAGTCAGAGTGAAACCTTCACCATCGGGGGAGGTTGGCCATGGCTCAACATCGTTGTAAGAAAAATCTTTAATCGTTGTGCCATCGGGTGAAACAATAATAATTTGTTCTCCATCATTACTGAGGTTACCAGCAAAATTACCCCCGATTATAGCTCCAGAGTTTGGGTACCTAAAGTTGAATGCTTCAATATTGTCAACCAACACAACGCGTCCTCCAGGAGGCAAGACAAGAGCTTCGGCGCTTAATGAATTGTCAAAATTAAAGTCAATTCCTTCACTGAAGCTAACTCCATCAAGGTTTATAGAACGAGTCGAATCAATATTCATAAGTTCTATAAATTCAAAGTCTCCACGACTTTCAAATCCCGCTTCTTTTTCCTCATCAGTGGCAGCCGAAGGTCGATAATTTATTTCTGAAACCACTAGATTACTTGATGCGGCAGGAGCAGTATTAACTTTGAAAATAGCGCTACTGATTGGACTCCACTCAACGCCATCGAAGATTCTGGATTTTACTTCAACTCCTCCCTCAAGCTTAATAGGGTTCTCATAGGCTAGGGCATTTGGTGATGGGCTGTTACCAGAACCCGCAGTTCCAACAAGTTCAAACCGCCAGAGCGCATCACTACTGTTTTGACCAGCATTAAGCCCATGTAAGGCTAGCATATTTTCTCCAGCTTTGAGTGATCCTATATAAGGAGTAATATCAAATTCTATAAAGGTAACCGCTAGGCTATCACTATGACTTGAAGTTGCTCTGGAATTCCAAGACACTTCGGCAGGGGTTCTTTCTGAGTCTCTCGTTACCTCTTCTCCATTGAGGTAAGCAACAAAACTGTCGTCGTACTTAACCCTTAGGGTAAGTTGAGAAAAGTTTTCAACTTGTTCCTGAGTCACATTGAATGGAACGCGAATATAAACTGATGGGTTAATACGATACATTTCTTCTTCAACATCAACACCAATGTCTGAATCGTATGTTCCTGATGGACTTCTCTCTATTCCAACTCCTTGCTGGCCCGCTGTCCAGTTTTCTCCATTAGGTGGAGTTGATGGATTTGTCCATTCTGAGATACTAAGAGTGCTCCCTCCGTTAGTTTCAGAGGGAACCAAGACTTGGCAATTTGAATTCTCTTCAATAAGAGTAGATACAATTCCTCTAGAGTTTCCAGGCACTCTTGGGTCAGAACCGTCGGTAGTATAATAAACTGTGGATCTAGACCAATTATTAGGATCTGATATTCTGAGTCGGAAGTTAGAGCTGACTTCTCCTCCAAATTGATTGTATTCCGGGGGCTTTGCAAAATCTGAATTTCCTGCAGCAGTTCCCTTAGATTGTGTCTCCACCCAATCCATTCTCTGTCTTAGCCAGTTTTTCATCCAGTCGACTTCTGCTTGATGGGTTCTTCTTGACTGGTAGCCACCAGCATTTGGCCATAAGTAAGTTCCAAGCACTCTCCACTTATTAAAGTTTCTTGTTATTGCGGATTCTCCCTGATCATTCTTAGCATCCAAAATACTGTCCCATCTATCAATTTGGCTCATGAGATTTTCTGTACTAAAAGTACTTCTACGAAGTTCCCAAAAACGATCCCAATAGGCTAACCGAAATTCCCTACTTTGAAATAATCGTTGATACCAGTAGTAATCCGAACCTCCTACTTGGGGGTAGTACCATCCACGGGGATTCTCCCCTCCTAAATAATTAGCATTACCAAGGCCTAGGTTGTAATCCCATACTGGTAAAGACCTCATTTTATCGTAACGAGGCTTAACGAAGTAAGAGCTAATTCTGTAACCATCAATCTCTTTAAAGCATTCAACGAATAAGTGGGTATCAATGAAGCTTGTTACGTTAATATAACCGCCATAACCTTTTTCAGGGTCTTCAAAATCTTCGCCATGTAAAGCGCGTTCATAATCATTGATATGATTTTTTAGGTAATTTAATTGAACTGTACTCACTCTCTCAGGATCGTGCATATCTAGAGGCACTCTTTCGACGGCAGTTGACCATGGTTGACTGTATGGAGACTTGTCCTTTTTAAAAATATATCCTCCCTGTATAAGTTCTGGATCCGTGACGTCATTTTCAAGAGGTTCGATTTCAATTCTACCTTCAGAGATTTTAATTTTTTCCATTAGCACATAAACACCACGGTAATCACTCATTGAAACGTCACTTCCCCTTCGTGTATTCATAAAAAGTTCGACAAAACGAGTTCGGACCCCACCTTGATTTCCCCACAAGTCTCTCGCGAGGTTATAGACCATTACATTACGCATAAGAGTCTTATCAGAGTAAGGAGCATGGATGATCCAATCTGATTCTTTAGGCATTCCAAGAACTGATTCATCTTTATCTTCCCCTTCATTATTAACAATTTCCCATGCATATTGTTTCTTCGCGAAACCTGATGAGCTTTGGCCTCTAATGTGCATCCCACTTCTGCCTTGAAAGTCAGCAGGTCCTGTCATCCGTGCTAGCCCGTCTTCTGGGTCCTTATCAATGACCACGTTGTAAGTGAATCTAAAGTTACGGTTTCCATCATCAAGATTTGCTCCATTGGAGTCGACCACAATGATTGGTAATGCGGAATTAAAGTTTACTACATTTGAATTAAGTTCGACAAATGTCCTACTTCTCACGGAGCTTGGGTCACGGCCTGGCTCGAAGATTCTTGCCCTAATCGTTGTTGTTTCTCTTATGGTTATTGGATTGCCGTCGTAAATTGCTGATCTTGATGAAGGGGCGCTATTATTTGTTGTGTACCTGATAACAGCGTTTGGTGATTCTGGAGGTAGAATAGTAAGTTGAATGCTTCCACTAAACAGTCCGCCAGTTTTATCGAATTGGATTTCCTCTCCGGGAGCAGTGGCAAATTGCGGGGAAGTGTTTACTTGTCCAGGGGTTGGTTGATCAAAATAACCAAATGTATTTTCTTCAACAAGTTCTCCAAAGCTTACATCATCGACTTGTTCGTCGTAATTAAATTCACTTAATATTGTTGACCCATTTGGCTCAAGGAAAACAAGCTGCCCCTTATCGCCATCCAATGAGAAATTAGTATGAAGTTCACTTTGTGGATTTCTACGATTTTTCCCTGAGGCAAACACGACAAGATATTGATATGGCGCGACTGTAATGGATGGAAATTTCCACTTTGTTAAGTCTTCGGTATTATCTGATAAATAATACCCCTCTAGGTTAACAGCTGTTTCTTTACCATTGTAGATTTCAATCCAATCTGAGGTTTCGTTATCTTCATCTTCAAGAATAGTGTCATTCCTAGCGCAGAATTCGCTGACAAAAAGTTTGCCATTGCGAATTGGATCTGGATTGTCTGGATTGTCTGGATTGTCTGGATTGTCTGGATTGTCTGGATTGTCTGGATTGTCTGATGATTCTGTAGTGATTGTGATATTGTCGATGAATAGATCCTGATTAGCTCCACCAACTCTAGCAGATATAATAAAAGTATGGTCATCGCTAGGTTCGAAATTGGTGATTTCTATATTGTTGAAATTTGCGTTTGTGGCAAGTCCTGTTGTTTTAAAAGATGCACCACTTTCGGGGTTCCAACTCATTTCCATAGTACCTGTTACTCTTTGCCCATCACCTAGAATGACTCCATTGGTAAAGGCGTATTGGCCTTGATCTTGACCGCCGCTAATACCTGAAATGTTTACCCCTTGTTCAGGGTCACCATTCCTCCAGGTATCAATTTCGAAAGACAAGTTTTCTGTTACACCTGGTCTACCAGCCATTCCTTCCTCTGCTTGACCCTGGTCTCCGAGTTCAGCGTTACCATAGTTGAAAGAAAACCCATCTGCCGGGTCATTACTTCCTGGACCGTCATATATCTCGTAGTTGAATTTTACACTGAATCCGTTTGCTGAACCCTCTGTTGCTGGGATAGAAAAGCTTGAAAAACCTAGGCCCTCGCCGTCTCTCGTTAGTTGTAATCGGCCATCTACAACGCTTGCAGCTTCGCCAGTAATAATTGAGCCGTCACCCAGGTCATTTGTTCCATTATCAAATCCAGTGAAATCTTGAGAATAAGCAATTGATCTGTCTGGATTGTCTGGATTGTCTGGATTGTCTGGATTGTCTGATGATTCTGTAGTGATTGTGATATTGTCGATGAATAAATCCTGATTAGCTCCACCAACTCTAGCTGATATAATAAAAGTATGGTCATCGCTAGGTTCGAAATTGGTGATTTCTACATTGTTGAAATTTGCGTTTGTGACAAGTCCTGTTGTTTTAAAAGATGCACCACTTTCGGGGTTCCAACTCATTTCCATAGTACCTGTTACTCTTTGTCCATCATTTAGAATGACACCATTACTAAAGGCATGCTGATCCTGGTCATCACCATTGCTGATACCCGATATGTTGACCCCTTGTTCTGAATCTCCATTTCTCCAAGTGTCGACTTCAAAAGAAATATTTTCTGTTACACCTGGTCGTCCAGCCATTCCTTCCTCTGCCTGTCCACGCTCTCCGAGATCCGCATTACCGTAATTTAGAGAAAAACCGTCTGCTGGGTCATTACTGCCTTGGCCATCATTAAGCTCGTAGTTAAAAGTAATTGTAAAACCTTTAGATGAGCCTTCCAAAGGGGGGACTGAAAAGCTAGAAAAGCCTAGAGCTTCACCGTCTCTGGTAAGTTGTAATCGACCATCAATGATACGTGCACCCTCGCCAGTAATTACAGAACCGTCATTAAGATCAACAGTTCCATTATCAAACCCGTCAAAATCTTGCGTATATGTCTCAGCAGATGATATAGGCAGGAAATAAACAAATAATAATAAAATAGTTGCTACGAGGCTTTTATGATTTGTAGTCATAGAGTGTTTTGTGGGAGTTAGAATGAGGAAGTGTATTTACATTATAAATATAACTCATAAAACATTGAAGAACAACCCTTTGCCTTAAAACAAAGAAGGCTGCCCTTCTGGACAGCCTTCAATTGATGATTATTTTTTTTTAATCTTTTATTATTCGGCTTTACCCATATCGGTAACTCTCCAAAAAACTTTTTTGGAATCATCAAAGACTTCATCTGTGAAAGTGGTTTCATCACCTTCGCTTAGAATTCCATCATCAATTTCTTCCCAGAAGCCAACTTCTCCATCACGATTTGAGTCAACGTCATCATTTTCTAAGCTTTCACTCCGCTCAATTTTATAAATACGGTTTGCGCTCGAAGCCCATGTTATTGCAACCTCGGTGCCTTCCTTACTAATATTTGTGATTTGGAATGGTGTACCTAAAGTGCCAAGTGATAGAACAAAATTATCTATAAATAGATCTTGGTTTGCTCCTCCAACTCGAGCAGAAATGCCAAAGTTAAATGAGTCATCGCCAACAAAAGTTAGTTCTACGTCTTCAAAGTCAGCGTTAGTATCAAGGCCTTCTGTGATAAAGCTGGCACCAGTTGAGGGATTATATGAAATGGTCACGGGACCAGAAACGCTGCCACCGTCTGCAAGTATAAGACCATTCGTGAAAGCAACATCTAATTTTGATCCATCAATTTGCTCAGCAATATTGACACCTTGCTCTGGGTCACCATTTCTCCAAGTGTCTATTTCCCAAGATAGATTGTTGTTCACTCCCGGACGATTTTCCATGCCTTCCTCCGCTTGTCCTTGTTCACCAAGTTGGAAGTCTCCGTAATTGAATGATAGTCCATCTGCTGGATCGTTAGCTCCTGGGCTATCGGTGATTTCCATATCAAAGGTTACTGTGAATCCTTGAGATGAATTTTGAATAGCAGGTATTGTCCAGCTAGAAAAGCCAAGGCCTTGACCGTCTTTAGTAAGCTGGAGTCTGCCATCAACAACTTCAGCAGCAGCACCAGTGATAACACTGCCATCTCCAAGATCAGTTGTGCCATCAGGATATCCATCAAAGTCTTGCTCATAACCACGTGGGGTAGCTTGGGCAACTGTTGGGTCTCTGCCCTTTAATATTTCAGAGCCATCAGAAACTGTATCTCCATCTGTATCAACTATATTGGGATCAGACCCTGCCTGATCTTCAGGATTTTGTGGATCAAAAGCGAGGTCAGGGTTTTCTACGCCATCCTTTAACCCATCACCATCTGTATCGCTCTTTATTGGATTTGTTCCTGTGTTTTCAGCACTTACCCATTCTCCTGTATTGGTTTCAAATCCGTCTAAATAACCATCATCATCACTGTCGTTATCGTTAGGTTTAGTACCAATTTCATACTCTTCAGCATTGTTTAGGCCATCAGAGTCAGGATCACCTTCTGCTAGCTGATCAAGGTTGTCGAAGAACTGCTCCTCCCAAATATCTGGTAGGCCGTCATTGTCAGCATCTCCGTCAGGTGCTGATGAAGTCTCTAGTAGACTGTAGTTAGATATATCAAATGCATCACCTGTAAAATCACCAATTTCATTATGAGCAAAGAGTTGGCATTGTGCTCCACCTCCTCTTTCCCAGAATAGGAATTCAACATTGTGTTCACCCCATGAAAGATCTACAGCTCCAAGGCTAGTGGCTGAACCTCGATTTGCATCAAACACAATGACTGGCTCATCGTCAATATAGATGCCGCCACCGTCATCAGAGTTGAATCCAAAGGTGTAGGTACCTGGTTCTGTGATGAAGATTGTACCTGTTGCCATGATGGCATAATCATCTTGGTTTACGTCTTGTGTACCAAAGAGTGGAAATGCTGCCGGGTCAGGGAAAGGACCATTGGCATTGTCTCGGAAGTTAATGACAGTTTCAATTGTTGTTGTTTCATCGAGTCTGTTGTTTTCATCTTCGAAAAGTGCTCTCACATCTGCAATTGTATTTAACTGAGAAACTGACTGAGCGTTTCTGACAGTCCAAAGAATTGGAGCATCATCTGCATCAAGTGGATTCGTTCTATTGTTGATTTCGACACCATCCTTAATCTCGTCTCCATCTGTGTCTGCATTGTTTGGATCTGTTCCTGGGTTTTCAGCGCTGACGTAAGTTCCACTGTTGTTTTCAACGCCATCAAGCAACCCATCGTTATCGCTATCAGGATTCAATGGGTCTGTGCCGGTTGCTTCAGGTCCGTCATAGTCACCTGAGTTGTTCTCAACGCTATCGGCGAGTCCATCACCGTCTGTATCTGACTTGGTTGGATCAGTCTTATTCTCGTACTCATCAAAGTCTGTAAGGCCATCGCCATCATAGTCACCAGTTCCAGCGCCTGGCCCTGGGCCATCACCTAAACCATTCAAGTCTGTCAGATTACCAGTCTTATCAGTCTCATAAAAATCAGGCAGATTGTCCTCATCCTCATCACCATCAAAAATTCCAGTTTCTATAACTAAATTATCAATGATTAAGTCCTGATTGGCGCCTCCCACTCTAGCGGAGATAATAAATGTGTGATCATCGCTTGCTACAAAGTCTGGGATTTCAACTTCAGTGAAATCGGCATTGGTATTCATTCCTGTTGTTATGAACGAAGCACCGACATCAGGTTGCCACGTGATTTCTATCGAGCCTTCAACGCGCTGGCCATCATCAAGGATTGGGCCATTGTTAAAAGCGAGTTGCTCAAGGTCTGCTCCTCCGGCAATTCCTGAAATATTAACACCTTGCTCAGCATCGAAATTTTGCCATGTGTCCACTTCAAAGGAGATGTTTTCAGTGGCTTGCCCTCCGGCCATGCCTTCTTCTGCTTGTCCAAGCTCTCCCTCAAAAGCATCACCATAATTGATTGAGAAACCGTCTGCAGGGTTATTGTTACCTGGGCTGTCGTATAGTTCATAATCGAAGGTTATTTTAAAACCATTTGATGATCCTTCCATTGGAGGAACTGTGAAACTTGAAAAGCCAAGGCCCTGCCCGTCTCTAGTCAATTGAAGCCTGCCCCCTTCGATTGCAGCGGCTTCACCAGCAATTGTTGATCCATCACCTAGATCCGTTTCGCCATCTGAAAAATCATCAAAGTTTTGAGAGTAAGTTTCCTGAGCTTTTACAGAAAGTGTCAGAATTAGTAGAGCAACGGTTGAAATTAAAAGCTGCCAATGAGTTTTTTTATTCATAATATTGTGAGGAAAAATTATAATGAAGTTGAGATATTCCTTTTTATGGAATCTCCTATTTAAAGATCTAAAATAAATTTATCAACGTCAAGAAGTTACGCAATTAATAAAGATATTTAATTCTTACCTTCTTAATTATTTTAAGACATTAAAATCTTATAATTCTTAACCTAATTGATAGGCATAGACAGAGCCTTTTTCTGTTTATACAAATTTAGACGGTTCTGAATATTTTTTTTCAAATCCGTGTTGTTTTTTAACTTTGAAATGGCAGTCAACGCTGATTCTACCGCGTTATCAAATTGACCACTTGCTGCCTGTGCCGCTGCGAGAGTGTCCAAAACTTGTGGGACTTTATTTTTCGTATCAGCATTTAGCTTGCTTGCAATTCTTAGAGCTTCCTTTGGATTTCTTATTTTTTGGTCACTCGATGTTGCAAGTATCCATGAAAGGTTGTTTCTGGCTGCACTATTTTGAGGTTGTATGTTTAAGCCTTTTTTATAGAATTGGAGAGCTTCAATGGTCATTTTTTGCTTATCCATTTGGGTTGCCAAATTAAAATAGCATTTTGCTAAATTGGATAAAATTTCTTTGGACTTTGGGTTTAGTTTAGATGCTTTTTCGTAATGGTGTATGGCTCCTCTCATCTCTCCTGCAGAGAACCAGTTTTTAGCGTGCCTACTATTAAGACTTGCTTCATGCTCAAATAACCTTTGGATAGCTTTTGGGTGTTTTATAGTTGAACCAGCAAACTGAGAGGATTCTTTGATCCTTTCTATAAGTCCTTTTGATGAATGATTTGTATCTTCAATGATTTGTTTAACACTGACTTGTCCTTTATATATTACCGAGACATTGCCATCTGGATTAATAAGAAAACTTGAAGGGATAGGTAATGGTTCGTTAAGGCCAACATTTTGGTCGTGAATTCTTTGAAGGATATTCATTAAAGATTCATTTGCGGGTACAGATGGAAATGGAAACTCCAGACTTTTAATAACTTCAGAGGGCTTTTTGGATTTCGAATTCAATTGACCTAATCCGTCAACGTTCAAGGCTATTAATTCTATGCCATTTTTCGTAAGAACTTCTTTTTGATCTCGGAATTGCGCCATCTCTTGTAGGCAGGGGCCACACCACGTTGCCCACAAGTTTAGAAGCTGATGTTTTTTTTCTGCATCATTTTTTAATTTTATACCATTTTTTGTTAGATTAATTTTTGGGCCTTTGAACAAAGTAATGGCCGGGACTCTTGCAATTTGTGATGGTGTTTTTTTTAGAGCTGGAGAAAAAGCTAATTTAATTTTTTCAGACCTTATGCTTGATAACTTAGCTACTGGGTTTCCCTGTTCAATGATATATCGATTGTTGGGTTTAATACCCTTAATATTCTCTATGGATTTGTCAGGCCAATTTATTCGTATTGAAATGTTTTGAAGACTTTTATTTAAGCCAAAATGAATCCATTTACTTGATTGAGATAGAAAACCTTGGCCTGCTCTCAATGTCTGAATTTGTTGACTGGAATCTAAATTATTTTCCCGAATTATTGCAACTCTAGCTCCAATAGCATCCTTATTAACAGTTGTTCCATTTCCTTTTAAGAGTATTGAAATAAATGAGTTATCGTGTTGAGCATCATTTTTCATTAACCGTAATCGCGGACCATTACGGTTAGATATCCACATATCTATATCTCCGTCACCATCCCAATCAGTAGTGCTTATAGCTCTTCCATCATCTGGATAATCTAATCCGCTGATTCCTGAGATGTCAGAAAATTTTCCATTTCCTAGGTTGATAAAAAAACAATTTCTTTCATTGCCGCTGAAGGATCGACCTGCATCCATCATTTGAGAAAGCTGCCGTTGACCTGAGGTATTAGATTTATGTTCTTTTCCTTCAGATGTTTGAGCGACAACCTGCCGCCAAAAAAAGCTTCACAAGTCACCGCTTTCATTTTTAGAGGTTAGATAACCGTTAGCTACCATTAGATCCGGGAATGTATCATTGTTGAAGTCGATGAAGTTTGATCCCCATGCCCATCTTCCCATGTTTACTCCAGCTGATAAGCTAGTGTCTTTAAAAGTAAGACCTTCATTTTGCAAAAGTGTATTACCTCTAGCGAATCTCTTAAAACGATTTCGTATAGACTCTTGAACTGCACTTTTAAATTCTTTTTGATTGGTAATCCTGTTACCGGCAGCGGAAAACATATTTGAAACATAAAGATCCATCATGCCGTCCTTATTATAGTCTGCCCAAGTGACCGACATTCCTGAAGCGCTATCTTCGGTATATGATTTTGCTGCTATGTCTTTAAAAATTCCATTATCATTTTCATAAAGGTTGTTTCTTCCATAGTCATTGGCAACATAGAGGTCTTGATCTCCATCATTATCAAAGTCTTCCCATGATGCGGCGAAGCTCCAACGAGAGTTGTTTTGATTGAGGCCTGACTCTTCTGTGACATCAATGAACGAGAATTCTCCAATTTCTTTAGTCGCGTTCTTTAATAATGAATTTGGCGCGCCATTTTCTGCATCATGATAAATGAATTCATTGCTGCCAGTACCTATTGAGCTGCCATTGTCTTCGTTAACGTAAGCGCATACATATAAATCAAGGAGGCCATCATTGTCATAATCTGCCGCAGAAATTGATGATGTTGACCAACTTGTTTTTAGAATCGCTGCAGGTTTGAATCGTTCTTGCTGATCATTTTCCGCGATGACTACCATGCCGTAACAGGCTACTGCTAAATCTTGATCCCCATCATTATCAAAGTCTGCGAAAATTGAAGACCTTGAGTCCTCTATCCAATCAATTCCCCACTCTTTTGAAGTTTCTATTGCTTGGCCGTTTTCTTTTTGTATAAACAATCTATTAGGCAAGCCTGGTTCCTGGCATAAGAAGAGGTCATCAAGCCCATCCCCATTTACATCTGCAACAGAGATGCCAGGCGTTCCGAATCGATTTAACATAGCTCGAACAGGCATACGGCTTAACCAGTGATTCATACCGTACGCGAGTTGCTCTTCGTAGCTGGAGTTAGAACTTATAACTGACCCAGTGACCTCTGTGAAAATATTGTTTTTGTTTAATCTTGTTGATTGATCAAAGGACCGAACAACGATGTTAGATATTTTCGGTGTTCCAGTTAAGCCTTTCCAATTAATAGACCACACAGCATTTTTTTGAATAAGATTTTTTTTTGTTTTAAAATTAATTGTAAAAAGAGCAGTTGTTTCGAAGCTTTGATTAGTTGAGTCCACTTCAATACTTGTTACTTTGAACTTCACATAATTTTTATTGGAAGGCGTTATTTTTAGGTTTCTTACCGTGATTAATTCTTCCTGTAGATAATCCTTTCCTCCATATTCTTCGTTATTACTAATAGTGGCCGATTGTATTATTAAGTTTTTATTCTGAAGTAAGGTCTTTAGATTTTTTTTAGATAAGCGATGAGTCGTAAAATCTTTTGTTATAAAATCATTAATTGATCCATCTGTAAAAAAAAGCGTGCCAAGTTTTTTAAGTTGTTTACTAGCTAATTTCGCTAACGCTTCTGTTTCCCAGCCATCTTCGGAAGGGTTATCAATCTTATTCCATTTATCTAATGGATTTTGAGAAACACCGAAATCCTGAAGTTCGCTTTTGGATGAATTTTTTTCACTGCTAGGCTTATCGGCAGTCTTTAATGTTTTTTCTATAGTACCTTTTTTTTGGCAGCTTGAAGTAAGAAAAAAAAACAATGTGGGTACGAGAATTCGTGTTGCCCAGATTGCAAAAGAAACGGCTCTTTGTTTATTTGTAATCAACTTTGAGTGAGTAGCTTGCAAACATTTTAGACTTTTTTTAAGAATATGAAATGGAAAATTCTTAACTCTTCTCTTAATTCATTATAATCTAATAACAAATGAGGTTTGCCGCTATCAATTCATCTATTTTATTAGCTAATGTGCTAATTTTTATGGCTTTTGTTGTTTGCGCTGAGCAGGACAAGAAGATTGATTTTTGGTCATACTCAAAGCCTGAAGAAATAAAAGTTCCCGAAAAATTTGATTGGGGGTATAGCGAAATAGATTCATTCATCTTTGAAAAAATCAATAGCGCGGGACTTTCTCCCCAGAAAGAAGCTTCGAAAGAGGAATGGCTTCGTAGGGTAAGTTTTGATGTTACGGGGTTGCCGCCCAGCATTAAAGATATAGATAATTTTTTGAATGACGAATCCAAGTTTGCATATCGAAGAGTTGTAAAAAGGCTACTCTCCTCTCAATCATACGGAGAGCGTATGGCTGCGTGGTGGTTAGATGGCGCAAGATATGGAGACAGTCATGGATACGATAATGATCTAGAAAACAGTCAATGGCCATGGAGAAACTGGGTTATTGAATCTTTTAATGACAATAAACCTTTTGATGAATTTACTATCGAACAGTTGGCAGGAGATTTAATCCCAAATCCATCCAATTCTCAAATTCTAGCAACAGGCTTTAATAGAAATCACCGGATCCAGACGGAAGGAGGAGCAATTGAAGAGGAGTGGAGGACTGAATATGTTATTGATAGAGTTGAGACTATGGGAACGGTTTGGATGGGATTAACTTTGAGTTGTGCTCGTTGCCATGATCACAAATATGATCCAATAACACAAAAAGAGTTTTATCAGCTCTTTGCTTATTTTAACAACATCGACGAAAAAGGGTTCATTAACAATTTGAGAGGAAGTGCCGAACCTCGAATAAGGTACAAGTCAGAGGAATATGATTCTAAGATTTCTAAAATAAAATCTGAATACAAAGATAAATCAGCTCAGGAACGAGAAATAGCAAAGATAGACGCCTCTTATCCTTACGTTATGATAATGAGGAATATGCCGAAGAGAAGAAAGGCATATATATTAGAACGTGGGCAATATGACACCAAAGGTGAAGAAGTTTTTCCTAGCCTTCCATCTTCATTGTTAACAAATAATAAAAAGTCTTATCCAGATCGTTTGAGTTTGGCAAAGTGGCTTGTTAATGGGGATCACCCGTTAACATCACGTGTCATAGTTAATCGTATTTGGGCAATCTTCTTTGGCAACGGAATTGTTTTAAGTACTGAAAATCTAGGGGTGCGGTCCGATTTGCCTTCACACCCTAAGTTGCTTGATTGGCTATCAAATGATTTTGTACAAAATGGATGGAATATTAAAAGGCTGATAGAGCAAATTCTAACAAGTGCTACTTATCGCCAGAAGCACGCAGTAGATTCAAAAACGTTACAATTGGATCCAAATAATCGATTTTTAAGTAGAGGTCCAAGGCAACGACTTGAATCAGAGATGGTTCGAGATCAGGCTTTATCTGTTGCGGGTCTTCTTATAGATAAGGTAGGAGGTCCAAGCTATTGGGTTTATCAACCAAGTGGCCTATGGAGGGAGATTGAGAAGAGAGGAAAATTTGTTCAAGATCATGGAGATAAACTTTACCGGAGGAGTTTATATTCAAGGATTAGAAGAACAGTTCCGAATCCAAGCATGGCTATTTTTGATATGCCAAGTAGAGAAGTTTGTAGTGTCAAAAGGTCAAGGTCCAATACTCCCCTCCAAGCATTGTCTTTACTCAATAGTATTACATATGTGGAAGCTGCAAAAAAGTTTGGAGAAAAAATGATAACTGTTAATGAGAAAACTAAAGAACAAATTAAATGGGGATTTCGGCGAATAACTTCAAGGAAGCCTCAGGATTTTGAAATTAATCTACTACTTAAAGGTTATGAGAGAAGATTAGAATATTATAAAGATAACCCGGATGAGGCCTTAGCATTATTGAAAGTGGGAGAATCAAATGTTTCTCCTTTAATAGATCCTGTTAAATTAGCATCCATGACTACTGTTGCTAATGTCCTTTTGAATTTAGATGAAGTGGTGAATAAATGATGAGAGAACTTGAGTCCTTGGATCGCCTTAACCGTAGAGCTTTTTTATCAGGTTCTGCTCATGGAATTGGATTAACAGCCTTGGGCAGTATTTTTTCTCAAGAGTCTAAAGGTAGTTCGTTTTTGAATCATGTGGCCAAAGCGAAACGTGTTATTTATCTTTTTCAGTCTGGAGGGCCATCACAGATTGATTTATTTGATCCTAAAGTTGCTCTTGAGAAGCATCGAGGTAAAGAGCTGCCTGATTCTGTAAGGATGGGTCAAAGGATAACAACGATGACTTCGACCCAAAAATCATTGCCCGTTCATCCTACAAGTTATGCCTTTAATCGATATGGAAAGAGTGGAACTGCTTTTAGTGAATTAATTCCCAATATAGGTGCTATGTCTGATGATATATGCTTGATTCGGTCATTACAAACAGAGGCCATTAACCATGATCCAGCGATAACTTTTTTTCAGACGGGTTCGCAGTTAGCAGGGCGGCCTAGTATAGGTTCATGGTTCTCTTATGGTCTCGGCTCTGTAAACAAAAATTTGCCTAGTTATATTGTTTTAACTTCTAGGGGTAGTTCATCAGATGCGCAGCCTCTATACAGTCGTTTATGGGCATCTGGTTTTTTGCCTACTGAACATTCTGGCGTTAAACTTAGAAGCACTGGAGATCCTGTTTATTTTTTATCTAATCCCCCGGGAATAAATAGTCATATGAGGCGTGATATTTTAGATGATTTAAATCAGCTCAATGATCAAAGATCGACTGTTATTGGCGATCCAGAAATAAACTCCAGGATTTCGCAATATGAGATGGCATTTAGGATGCAAACGAGTGTTCCTGATCTAGTTAAAGTTTCCGAAGAACCCGAAAATATTCTTAAACTTTATGGCTCGGATGTGAATCGGCCCGGATCTTATGCTGCGAATTGTCTTTTAGCAAGGCGTCTCGCTGAGAGGGGTGTTAACTTTGTGCAGTTGTTTCATATGGGTTGGGATCATCATTTTAAACTTTCACAAGACCTTCCAAGACAGTGTAGAGATACCGATAAGCCAACCGCAGGTTTGATTGCTGACTTAAAGCAGCGTGGCCTTTTGGAGGATACTTTAATAGTTTGGGGCGGTGAATTTGGTCGTACAGTTTATGCTCAATCACCCGAGAAGAATGGAGGCAGGGATCATCACCCGAAGTGTTTTACTATGATGATGGCTGGAGGTGGGGTCAAAGGCGGTCACGTCCATGGGGCCACTGACGATTTTTGTTATAATGTTACAAAAGATCCAGTTCACGTTCATGATTTAAATGCAACTATTATGCACTTGATGGGAGTTGATCATGAAGATTTTACTTTTAATTTTCAAGGCCGGGATTACCGCTTAACGGATGTACATGGAAGGGTAGTAGAGCAAATAATTTCTTAGTTATTTGATGTCCTTTTTGTTGCCGATACAATAAAGAATTTCTTGTCTTTTATCATCAACAAATTCTGCAGCTCTTATGAATATCTTGCTATCACAAATGACTGGCGTTGCGTAGACCTGATCACCAATTTTATTTTTTGCTAAAATCTTAAATTTTTTAGGGTTTGCTGAAAAAACAGAAAAGTTTCCAAATTCATCTACTGCGTAGATTCTATCCTTTACTAAGACAGGCGAAGCGCTACTTGCTCGATTCAATCGTTCTCTCCACATATTTTTACCTGTTTTAGAGTTCCAGCACATTGCATTTCCATTATCCATAACGGCAAAAATATGACCATTTTTCACAATCATTGATGTTACATAGACTCGACTTATGTTTTCCCATACAACCTCTCCAGAGCCATCAGCCTTTATAGCTGCAACATGGTTTTTTGGATAGCCTCCACTAGTGAAAACGTGTTCACCATCAGTAACTATAGAGCTGACGCACTCAGTTGTTGACCCTGAAGTTTCCCACAACTTTTTACCAGTTAATGGATCGAGACTTGTGACGAGATCACACCCTTGAAAAATGAGTTCATCTCGCTCCTTAATTTTAAATATTATTGGTGATGCGTAATTTGGTTTTTTGGGTCGATTAACTTTCCAGATTATTTCCCCATTAGACTTATTGAGTCCGCAAATTGCACCTCCACCTTTATTGTCGGCGGACACAATTAATAGAGATTGGTAAATTGCTGGAGAAGTTGAAAACCCTTGATGCAATATGTAGTCACTGATTTTTTGTTGCCAAATTTTATTACCTTTGAAGTCGTAGGCGGTTGTATATACTGCACCGTTATGTAAAAAATTAATATAAACTAGTTTGCCATCGGTCGCTGGGGTGCAGGATGCTTGGCTGGCTTTTTTATTAGATTTCTCGGGAAAGCCTCCTTTATGAACTTCTTTAGACCATATAATTTTACCAGTATCTCTGCGTAGGCATAACAGTTTTTGTGTTTTAGCAGTTTCGTCTGCGGTCACTAGAAAAATTTTACTCTCATATATTGTTGGTGACCCATGTCCTCTTCCTGGAATTTTTGAAGACCATATAATATTATCTTTCGTATTGAACTTAACGGGAGGGTTTTGATCGTTGTTGGCAATTCCATTGTGCTTAAGACCTCTCCACTGAGGCCAATTGCTATTCTGAGAAATTACTACATTAGTTAGTGCAATGTAGGCCAAGAGAATTTTAATGAATTGAGCTTTAACTTTCATTATACAATTATCATAAGAATCTTTTCATTGATACTTCAACTTATAACTTCCAAATGGTGAATCCATCAAATTGCTATTAATCATTTTCAAATAGATTTTTCAGAGTTCATTCGTTTTTTCCAGCTTTCGAAATTGTCTAGCATGATTTTCTCATCTTCCCTATTCATTCTACGGGTGGCTGGTTTTTCTTCTTTATCAGGAGAAACTTTTAAATGCAGAAAATCCAATATGTTTGAAAGCATATCTATTTCCAAATCATAGTGCCTTCGGGCTAATGTTTGAATGCTATCATCAGGGAATATTGGAGTTTCTTTTATGCAAATCAGTTCACCCTTATCAACTTCAGAGTCAATAAGATGAATTGTGTTTCCAACAGGGTCGTTTTTTAAAATAGCCCATTTAAAAGAATCTAAGCCTCGTGATAATGGAATAATACCCGGGTGTGCGTTTACTATGGGCTTACCTTTTGCAAATGAAACATCTAAAATTCCTGCTCCGCCTATAATAAATAAATCACATTGATCTTCTAGAATTTCTTTTCCATCCCACTTTTGAAATGAAACTTTATCTAATCGACTTAAGTTTTCAGTTTGTGTAGCTAGAAATTGATTAGGTCTATGTTCAAAAATTACATTTCTCTCTTTTCTTGGAGAAAATGGTAATGCAAATAACTTTATTTCTTCAATTAACTTATTTTCAAGGTAACGCCAAACCAACTGTTCAGTTTTAAGGTGGGCGTAATCATAAGTTATAAGGCCTAATTTCATGTTACTTTAAAATATCCATCAATGTTCTTTATCATCTTCCTCTTCAAAAACTTTTTCGACGCTTGAAAACAAAGATTTCATACAAGTGGCTTTGGTTGGACTAATAAAAGTTGAGCAATACATCGCACCAACAAGCTCATTAGATTCATTAGTGAAAATGTATGTTCCTGATTCTCTTCTTTCAGGAGTTAAAAATAAAACTTCGAAGGCCATGATTGGAGCCTCATTAACCGTACCTGTCTCAGATGGTTCTGTTACTTGAACCAGTTGCCAAGGTTCACCATGTTTAGGTAGTCCAATACCTCGAGCTAACAACATCTTACCGAGGTGCTTTGTTAGCGTATCTCTCGAAGGGAGATCAGGAAGGTTTTGCTCATTGGTCATTTTGTATAAATTTAAGTAACAACCTAAATTTATAGGGAGCAACAAAAAAACCCTCTGCTTGAAGAAGAGGGTTTTTGAAAGAAATATGTTGTTTAAATTTAACTTACAGCAACCGCATCTGGACCTCTTTCACCTGTGCGAATTCTAACTGCTTCTTCTATAGGCGAAACGAAAACTTTTCCATCTCCAATTTTACTAGTATTTGCAGTTGAAACTATTTTATCAATTACTTCATCTACTTGTTCATCGTCAACGACAATTTCCAACTTTACTTTTGGCAGGAAATCGACGGTATATTCGCTTCCACGATAAATTTCTGTATGACCTTTTTGGCGTCCAAATCCCTTTACTTCTGTTACAGTCATTCCCTGAATTCCAATTTCAGATAAGGCTTCCTTAATATCTTCGAGCTTGAATGGCTTTACGATCGCTTCAACTTTTTTCATAATTCTGTTCTATTTTATACTAATAGTGACTTCCCACCTATTTGTTTTCAGGGACTCACCTTAGTAGATTTTGTTTAGTAGGTATAATAATACGAAGCGAATATCGTGCCAATCCTATTTATTATAATTAGCAACCCAGAAAGCCCCATTATTAAAGTTTAAAATATGAGATTAAAGGGTATATTTTAACTATAATATTTTGGTTTTAGCAGTTTTCAGAAAACAACTCTTTTTGTAAAGTAAGAGCGCTCATATTGAGGAAAGAACCAATAATTTTAGCTTTCTCAGAGAAAATAGATACAGTCAAATTCATGAAAAAGAATTACCTATATTCAATTACCTTACCCTTATTCTGCTTGATCATTGCGGGGTGTGATAATGGTAGTGATAAAAATTCCTTGGAGGCAGAGATACACTCCGAGCAAACTAAAACCCAAGAAGATTTTGATCCATGGGAAAAGGATGGCAACGGGGTATTGCTGTCTTCAAAATGGATTCCTGGTAAGTCTTACTTATTTCGCCAGATTACCGATACAGAGATGGATTTGCCGTTAGCTGGAGCTGACGGTTCTTCAACTGAAATGTCTATCGATTTAAGAGTCGATGTTGATGAAGTAGATAATAGTTCTAACAAAGTTATAAAAATAGGATTTGATAAGGTGAAGATGTCAATGCAAATGGCAGGGCAGGATATGGTTTACGATTCTCAGGATCCTGAGAATCAGAGTCCATTATTGAAGACCGCTTTATCTAACCTTAATGATCAAATCTATGAAGCAAAATTTGATGAAAATAATAAAATTCTCTCACTCGAAGGAGCAGGTGATGAGGTGGGAAACGGTATAGGAATGGGGGCTATGGGAAAAGAAGAAATTGAGAATATGATTCAACAACTGAAAGATTTCGGTTTCCCGGAATCCGTTGTTCAGCCTAATGCACGTTGGCAAAATAAACAGAATTTTAAAATGCAGCAAATTGGCGAAATGAATATGACTATAGATTATACATATAATGGACCGGTTGATTCATCCGGTAAGAAACTCGCGGAAATTGATTTTGAAGGAAAGGCAGAGACATCTGGTGAAGGTTTAGTGTCTTTTAAAGATTCGAAGATGACCGGCACTCTCCTATTTGATCCTAAACTCGGTATGTTAATTAAAAGTGAGACAAAAATGGAAATGACTATGTCAATTGGTGGGGCTGCTGGCGCAGAAATGGATACGACAATGATCTCCAAATATAACCTTATTTCCGTAGAATAATTCCCTAAAAAGACTTATATTACCTTTTCAATCTTAGGTATTCTATTCTTTAATACATAATTCTTTTAAGTTCCGAGTAATCGGACTTGAATGAGTGTACTCAGTATCCTTATAACTAGTCATTCATTAGTTTGTCTTTAATATTAAATGTCTGATTCCTTTGTACACTTGCACCTTCATACTGAGTATTCATTGCTCGATGGTGCAGTAAAAATTGCAGACCTTATGGCGAAAGTAAATCGCTGTAAAATGCCTGCAGTGGCAATGACCGATCATGGAAATCTTTATGGTGCGATAGATTTTTATAAGCAAGCTTCTAAATCAGGAGTCAAACCGATCATTGGATCAGAGGTTTATCTTGCTCCAGGCTCGATGTACGAAAAGAAAAAAGTTCCTGGTCTTCCTAATGCTCACCATCTAACGCTTCTGGCTAAGAATGCTATAGGCTATGAAAACCTTGTTCGATTAGTTTCTCAGGCTCACCTTGATGGTCAGTATTATAAACCAAGAATAGATAAGGAAGCTTTAGATAAATTTTCAGAGGGAATTATATGTTTGAGTGGTTGTATTAATGGAGAGATCAACTATTGGATTCAACAAGATCAGCTTGATATAGCTAGAGAGAAATTAAGAGAATTTGTAGATATTTATGGGAAAGACGATTTTTATCTTGAGATGCATGATCATGGAATGGATCAGCAGCGTCTTTGTAATCGGCAATTATTAGAATTTTGTGGAGAATTTTCATTGAAACCTGTTGCAGCAAATGATGTTCATTTTTTAAATCGTAAGGATCATGAAGCTCACGATGTCCTTATATGCATAGGTACAGGTAAGATGGTACTAGATGAAAATAGAATGCGCTATTCGCCCGAAGTTCATTTTAAGACAGCGAGGGAAATGAGGCAGCTTTTTAAAGAGGTTCCAGTGGCATGCGATAATACTTTAGAGATAGCAGAAAAAATTGACTTTGATTTGGTCTTAGATTCTACAAGTTCAGAGAGGTACCCAGAATATGAAGTAAATACAGGATCTTCAAGAGGGGATTATTTTCGCGATTTATGTGAGTCAGGCCTTGCTGAAAGGTATGGTAAGGATCAGGCTGAAAATAGTACAGAGCTTAGGGAGAGATTGGACTATGAGATTGGGATCATGGAGAGAATGGGGTTCGTTTCCTATTTTTTAATTACATGGGATTTTATTAAATGGGCAAAAGATAATAAGATTCCAGTGGGCCCTGGTAGAGGTTCGGCTGCTGGTTCATTAGTGGCTTATGTTCTTGGTATTACTGATCTCGATCCATTGCGATATGGTTTAATTTTTGAACGATTTCTTAATCCTGAACGTGTTAGCCCTCCCGATGTGGATGTGGACTTTTGTCAAACTAGACGACCTGAGGTCATAGAATATGTTCGTCAAAAGTATGGAGAAAAATGTGTGTCTCATATCATTACTTTTGGAACCTTGGGAGCTAAAAGTGTAGTTCGTGATGTTGGAAGAGTCATGGGTTTAAGTTATGGGGAGGCAGACAGAATAGCTAAAATGATTCCCAATGAGTTGGGTATTAATTTGGCATCTGCTCGAAAGAAAAACCCCGAGCTTAAAGAAGCCATAGCTAATGAACCTGCTACTGAGCAACTTTGGGAGTACTCCACTTTTTTGGAGGGACTAACCCGTGGTGTAGGAATACATGCTGCAGGTATAGTGATTGGTGATTGTGAACTCGATGTTCACGTTCCATTGACTAGAGGGAACGAAAATGAGGTGGTTACCCAGTACGCGATGAAGCCACTTACAGATTTAGGGATGTTAAAGATGGATTTCCTGGGGTTGAAGACTCTAACAGTCATTCAGGATGCGGTTGATTTGATAAATAGAAAACAGCCAGAATTCAATATTTCGAATATTCCTATTGATGATGATAAAACATTCAAACTATTAAACGCAGGTGAAACTTGTGGTGTATTCCAGCTAGAATCAGGAGGCATGGTAGCCCTGTGTAAGCAGTTTGGAGTCGATAGAATTGAAGATATCATTGCATTGATTGCATTATATCGTCCGGGCCCAATGGAATTGATCCCAGATTTTATCGATCGTAAGAAAGGTAAAAAGAAAGTTGAGTACTTACATCCCCTTCTAGAGGAAGTTTCCAGAGAAACGCATGGGATTTTAATTTATCAGGAACAAGTTCAAAAAGCTGCCAATGTTCTTGCCGGGTATAGCTTGGGTGATGCTGATTTATTGAGGCGAGCGATGGGTAAAAAAGACCCTGAAGAAATGGCAAAACAAAGAACAATTTTTGTTGAAGGGTGTAAAAAATTCAATGAAATACATGATAAAAAAGCAAACGGAATTTTTGACCTTCTTGAGAAGTTTGCTGGATATGGTTTTAATAAATCTCACTCAGCGGCCTATGGTCTTATTAGTTATCAAACTGCATTTTTGAAAGCTAATTATCCGGTCGAGTTTATGGCTGCTTTGCTTTCAAATGAAATTAATAATACCGACAAGATTTCAGTTTTTGTAGAAGAATGTAAATCTATGGGTATTAAGGTTTTGCCGCCTAATGTGAATAAGAGTCTGTTAAAATTTTCTCCCGAGGAGTCTTCTGAAAAAGGTGTCACCTCGATCAGATTCGGGCTTGCAGCTATTAAGAATGTTGGAACCGCAGCAATGAATCTTGCTATAAATGAGAGGACTAAGGGAGGAAGTTATGATTGTGTTGATGACTTTGCGAGAAGACAGCAGTCGAGGTCTGTAAATAAAAAGATTTTAGAGTCTTTAACTAGAGCTGGTGCTTTCGATTTTTCAGGAGAAGAGCGTGCACGTATTTTCGCTAGAGTAGATTCAATTATCTCTGCTGCTTCGCTAGCTCATAAAGACCGAGTTTCAGGACAAGGTTCTTTATTTGATGAGGATACTGATTATGGTTCAACGCCTAATGGATCACTAGATAATAATCAAGTAGATTACGAGCCTTGGAGTGAGGATGTGGTTCTTGCCGCAGAGCGTGAGTTGCTTGGTTTTTATGTTACCGGTCACCCGTTAGACTCTTATCGATCGCTTTTCTCAAGTAGTAAATATAAAAGGTTATCTGATCTTCAGGATCTTAAAGAGCACAAAAAATACAACTTTATGGGTAGGATTGCTGGAGTTGAGAAAATGTTTACAAAGAAAGCTGGCAAGCCATTTGCAAAATTAAACTTTGAAGAATTCACTGGTCAAACTGAAGTGATGGTGTGGAGTGAGGTTTTTCTTAAGTCCACGGATGTCCTTGAATCTGGGGCTGTTATCGAATTGTTAGCAAAAGTAGAAATTGATTCGCGATCGGAAACTAAAAGGCTTACTGCTGAAAAAATTAAGCGTGTAAATAAACCATCCAGTGTCCCTAGTCAGAATCCGGTTGATATGAATTCAAATTATCAATCAATTGATGAACACAATGCCAGACGTTTATCTAAGAGTTTGGATCTCAATGTCTATCTGAAGAGTGATGTTCATAGTGCAGATGATTTATATAAGATTAGAGATATTTTGGTTGCTCACCCTGGTCCTGATTCAGTTGCTTTACATATTAGATCAGGTGATGGTTCTGAAGTTTGGGTTGATGCAGGTGCGCGGTATTTCGTTGAAAATAGTGAGGATTTAAGGGCTAAGCTGGCCGATTGGATAAACGAATAATCTTTAACTTTACCTTTCATACTGATGGAAAGGAAGCATGTTATCATGCGAATATTATTAGATTATTTAAATGGATTTAATAAATAATAAATGATTCGATGAATAGCACTAAAGATGATCAGTCGCCGAATGAACGTGTCAACGTTTTAGGCGTTGGCATTAGTCCAATTAACCTTGAAATTGCGGAGGATCTAATTTTTCGAGCAATTGATTCAGGTGAACAAGGTTATATAGGTGTTACAGGAGTTCATGGCGTTAGCGAGGCTCAGAGTGATCCAAAATTCAAAGATATACTAAATAAAACTTTTCTTAATACCCCGGACGGCATGCCTATGGTCTGGTATGCGCGATTATATGGGTTCAAAAAAGTTTCTAGGGTTTACGGTCCGGATCTTATGCTAAATATCTGTTCTAGTTCCGTTGACCGAAAGGTTAAGCATTTTTTTTATGGAGGTAGAGAAGGAGTTGCAGAAAAATTAAAGGAAAAATTAAAGGAAAAATTTCCGAATATTGAAGTCGCCGGGACATACACGCCTCCATTTAGACCTCTTACAAACGATGAGGAAATCGAAGTTCGAAATCTTATCAATGATTCAGGGGCAAATTGTATTTGGGTGGGTTTAAGTACTCCGAAACAAGAAAAGTTTATGAATGGCTTTCTAAAAAAATTTGGTAATAATTCTGAAGGAGATGCTAGCCTTGAGGGCGCAAAGATATTTTTTGGTGTTGGTGCTGCTTTCGATTTTCATGCAGGTTTAATTCCACAGGCTCCTGAGTGGATGCAAAAATATGGCTTAGAGTGGTTTTATCGGTTATGCAAAGAACCTAGAAGATTATGGAAAAGGTACTTAAAAAATAATCCTCTTTTTGTACTCAGGGCTTTATTGCAAATCTTTCGCCTTAGAAAGTATAGTTTATAGAATTAACTGATCTTATTTCTTCAAATATTGCAATCGAATCCTTGGCTGAAAGTGTTAAGTGTAATAGATTATCAATATGTATAACTTAGCGAAGTTTTTGTGGATAAGCTTTTTTTCGATTATGGCTTTTACTGCGGCTCATGCGGGAGAATCTGAATTAGAAAAACTAAAGACAAGTTTTACAAATAAAATTAATACTGTTTTATCACCTCTTATTAATAGGCATAAAAACTCCCTTGAGAGTTTAGAGAAAAATCTAGCGAATGTTTCTCAAATTGAAGCAGCTTTATTGGTAAGGGAGGAAAGGTTGCGTATTTCTAAAGCAGTAGGAATTAATTTGATTGGTGAAATACCAGAATCACCGGATAAACTTAGAACTTTATGCCAGAGATTTAATCGTGAGGCCGCATCATCGATTAGAGTTTGGGAAAAAAAATATGAACAGACTTTGATGCTTCTTGAGTCTCGATTAACCAAATCTGGTAAGTTGAATGATGCTCTTTTAGTGAAAAATGAAATCATTAAATTCAAGAGAGTAATTGATTTGAGAGATAATAAAAATGACAATGAGGAAAAACTATTGGACTACGCCCTTGCTACAAAGGGAGCAGTTGCTAAGGCTTATAAAGGTGCAGAGTTTTTAATTGATGGTAATTTAGATTATAGTGGAAGTGATGGATTTGCATGGGGTCTATGCCCGTCAGATTTTGAAATTGTTTTTCCTAAGGTCACAAAAATCCAAGAAATTAATTTCCTTCTCTACGATAAAGATAAATCAAGAGAGTATCTTTATCAGTTGTTTGTTATGCGAAAAGAAGAGGGTGAATGGGAGCTTATCGCTGATCATTCAAAAAAGCCGTCCAAAGGTTGGCAAAAACATAAATTTTCTCTTGCTGGTATAAAGAGTATTAAAGTGAAAGGTATTTTTAACTCAGCCAACAGAAATTTTCAAATTGTTGAAGTAGAAGCACGTTAATTAATGTCAAGAATTAAGAAAACGGCTTTCCTTTCGGGGGCACAAGTCGTGACGACTCTATCTACCCTCATCATTGCTGCTGTATTGTCTAGAGTGTTGGATTCCAAGGCGGATTATGGAACTTATCAACAAACTCTTTTGATATATACTTTTTTGGCACCTCTACTTGCGTTAGGATTACCAGCTGCATCTTTTTATTTTATTCCTAAAAGTGAAAGTAATCAGAGAGCTATTTGCTTAAATGCTTTAGTAGCCACTATCTTTATATCCATAATTTTTAGTGTTTTATGCCTGACTTTAGGCCGTTCCTACATTCCAAAGGTTTTTAATAATCCAGACCTTGCCAATACGATTCCTTGGCTTGCAATTTATGGACCAGCTACTCTAATTCTTGTCTATGTGACTTCTGCTTTAGTTGCCTTAAATCGCGCAAAGCTGAGTGCTATTTTTTCAATTATATTCAGGATAATACTCGCCTCTTCTGTTGCTATTACGGCCATATCATTGACTAAAATAGATTTTATAATAGGCCTTCAGTCTTGTGTGATTTTAAT
>Ga0163111_10000273_pt1 | contig 30886 bp, 30 predicted proteins | sample CRUFie1St18metaG_FD_109645 | JGI IMG/M metagenome (GOLD analysis project Ga0163111, IMG submission 109645) | Marine microbial communities from the Costa Rica Dome - CRUD Field 142mm St18 metaG | ecosystem: Environmental > Aquatic > Marine > Oceanic > Photic zone | place: Costa Rica: the Eastern... | reverse complement strand
TCTTTCAAAAACTACAATCATTTCTTCTCTGGCACCAGTAAGTCCAGGTATTGTTGCCGTAGCAATAGAAACTACTTGCCATCCTTCTTCTGCATAAGCATTGATGCCTTGCTCTAGCTTCTCAGGATCAAATTTAGAGCTTAACCATTTGTCTTTTTGAGACATTACTTTATATTCTTTCATAATTACTCCTTTATATAATAATGTTTTAAATTACCACATAATAATAAAATATTAAATATTTAGATAAGGAGTGATATATGAATATAAATTTTAATGAAGGTCTTGGTGGTGTAGGTTCTGGAATGGTTGCTTGGACATATAACATTGAAGCATCGAGCAATGTTTTCATAAATGGAAAGGCGGCAGCAACAATGTCAGTTGGCTCCCCATTTATTTTTTATTTGGGATGGCTTTTAATAATAAGTTGCTTTATTTTAAAAACACTTAATTTAAATATTATAGATATGCTTAGGAATCTTGATAAAAAGTCTTAATTTAAGTAAATGATTTCCTAAAACAATTCAAATGAAGCTTTTGTTATTAAAATATTTTAAAATGTTCAAATGAAAAAAATAAATATATTTTTGTCATTGGTAATTTTTTTATTAAATCCTTCATCTTTATTGGCACATGATTTACAGAGTGCTATTGAAAGTTCTGATAGATCACAAAAAAATGTTTTACGAGATGAATATAGAAATCCATATGAAACTATTACATTTTTTAAAATAAAGCCAAATATGACAGTAGTTGAACTATCTCCTGGAGGGGGTTGGTATACAGAAATTTTTGCTAATTATTTACATGAACCAGGAAATCTTATTGCAGCACATTTTGATTCAGATTCAGATAGAGAATACTTTAAAAGAGGTAGAGCTAATTTTGAACAAAAAATTTTGAGTTCAAACATATACAACAATGTGTCTATTGTTGATTTAAGTTCAAATTTAGCGCCAGAGAATTCTGTTGATGCTGTAGTTACTTTTAGAAATCTTCACAATTGGATTGGACCACAAATGGATACAATTTTTGAAAATAGCTATAAAGCACTAAAACCGGGTGGTATTTTTGGTGTTGTTGAGCATAGAGCTAACCCTGGAACATCTCTTGATGATATGAAGAGAAGTGGTTATGTTACTGAAAGTTATGCTATTGCAATTGCAGAAAAACACGGTTTTATACTTATAGAAAAATCCGAAATAAACGCAAATCCAAAAGATCTTAAGAATTATGAAAGAGGTGTCTGGACCTTGCCACCATCATTAAGACTAAAAGATAAACATAAAGAAAAGTACTTAGAAATTGGTGAAAGTGACAGAATGACTTTGCTTTTCAAGAAACCAATTGACTAATTATAGGAGATGACTATGTCTATAGCAGTGTTTGAAACTAATAATCCCTATGAGTTCTTAAGAATTTTTGATGATCCTTCAACAGCTGAAGCTATGGCTAAAGATAAAATCATAGGTCGTGTTGAACTGTTTATTCTCGATGAGACTTATGAGCTATAAGGTTAATCTTTTGAGTGCATTTTTTGCATTTGTATTATCAATAAACCTATTTTCTCAAGAGATAAGCGAAACCTCTAAATATGAGTATTTTAAAAAATCTAATTATTCGCTTGAAGAATTAGGTTATCACAAATGTGACCAAAAGTTATTCAGAGATAGCATCTACAAAAAAAGAAAAGACCCAGTTTTTACGGATCAAGTAACGCCAGAAAATTTTAAACACATTTTAATGAGGAAAATGTGTTACTACCCAAATCGTCAATATATGTATTATGAAGATCTTGATTATGATGAAGCAGTAATTTCTTTTTTAAAAAAATATTCAACAGAAATGCCTCATTGTGATAATGCATCAATTAAAGATAAATGCTTTGGAGCAGGTCTCTACCATGCAGGCTTATATTTGGGTGAATGGCATAACAATTATCCAAATGGCAGAGGCATAGCCCTTATCACTAATAATTTTCCTATTATGGGAAAGGGAGACAGAGAAACAAATAAAGAAGCAATCTATGAGGGCGAATTTAAAAATGGATATCCGCATGGATTAGGTTCCTATGACAATGGCTATCACACATATGAAGGAAATTGGGTAAATGGTGAAAGACATGGTGAAATAGGTTGGTATCTTCCTAGAGTTTTTGTCTTCGGATTTAGTTATGACCGCGATGTTGAATCTGAATTAATAAGAATTACCTCAATTACTGAAGGCTCTTCAGCAGAGATTAATAAAATTCTTGTAGGTGATTTGATTTATGCATTTCAACTTAATGAAAGAGATAAAATTCAATATACTAACGAAACCTCTTTTAATAAATTTAGCAAAATGATGAAAGAATCTGAAGATTTGATTCTTTACATAAATGGACTTGATAATAAAGTAACTTTAAAGAAGAGTCTTTTGAAAGTTACATTCGATAATCCAGCAGATTGTGCTGCAAACCCTAATAGAGAATTTGGATGCTATGAAAAGGCATTTCGTATCAATAAATATACAACGAAAAATACTCCGTATGAGTATGGAAGAGGAAGCTTTTTTATGGGCAAAGAACATATGTATAACTCAAGTGATTATCATAGATATACATACAAGAATGATGAAACTCCAGGGGAATATTCTAAAATATTTTGCGACGGGGCATCGTTACCTTTTACGGCTTCATTTTTAGACCCGCGTAAAAATTTTGTTCCTCTTGAAGGTTTCAAAGATGTATTTGTTCCTCCAAATTTTAATGATGTAGCTTGTGGCTATGGAAGTATTTTATTATACCCAGAATTAATTTTGGACAATGATATTCTGCTTGAACAAGCCTGGAAGGAGATAAAATTAAATACTGATAAATTGATTAAAATTGATTTTATCGATCTCTTAGAAAATGCAGTCAATGATAAAAATAATTTGCAATTATTCGATGAATCTAAAATAGATAAAATAAGAAATCCTGTTAATTATGCCGGATTGTCAGACACGACTTTTAGTGGGGCTCATATACTTTGCTCAATGTCTGTGACTATTTCTACCAGAGCATGCCTTAATAATAATACTTTTGGTGGTTCTTATAAATCAGAAAGAGTTGAAAGAATTAGAGAAAAAGTTGCCCTTAATCCACAAACAAAGGCTTATGAAAATATGCTTCAAATGAAGCTCGAGCGAGCCAAATTTAATCTAGCTACAATTAAATTATGTATAGATAAACAGTTACAAAGAAATATCCCTAATGATTATGAATTTAATGATTGCTTGCATAGTCTAATATTTGGTAATTTTTGGAAATGTAAGTATTATGGATATTCTGATTTTTTGTGTTTAAATCAAACTAATCAAAGTTTTAGGAAAACATATGGCAATGTTAATGATTTTATAAAAAATCATCCTGAGCAATTTGAGAATATTGATTATAATGAATGGGTTTTCGGAAAAGAATTGGAGTTATAAAATGAAAAAGTTAGTATTTACCGCTATTTTTTTATTCAGTCTAAATAGTGTTGCTCAAGATGTGATTTTACCAAATGATCAAATTTCACCATTTTCAGCACCAGAAGATTGCAGGCTTCTGCAGTTTAATGCGGCAGTAATGGGTAAAAAAGTTGTTGAAATTTATGAAAAAGTTGAAGATTTAATTATAGAAAACCCTAAACAAGATGAGGTTAAGGCTCATCTAATGAATGCAAAACAACTGGCTGATATTTCACTTGCATTAACAAAACAGTTTGAAGTTTTTTGTAAAAGAAGTAAGTAATTATTTAATTTCTGAACTTAAAAGATACAAACTAACGCAAAATGGTTCATGCCCTAAAAACAGTTCGACAGAAGTACGATACTACGTATTTAGGGCAAAATGAAACGGATTGTAATTTAACAAAAAACCCTTAGAATAGGGCTTCTAAAACAGGAGGGGTGGCAGAGTCTGGTTTATTGTAACGGTCTTGAAAACCGTCGTGCCTTCATCGGCACCGTGGGTTCGAATCCCACCCCCTCCGCCAGTTTCATATGAATAAAGATCTTAAAGAAATTTTTGAAGAAGCGCCTGAATTCCTTTCAATTTTAGGTTTCACTAATGCATATTATGATAAAGATAATAATGAATGGGTAAATGAATACATGCCTTCAGAGAAGTTAACACATTCAAATGGCGCTATTATTCAAGGTGGCTTTGTAACAGGTATGATTGATGCGTGTATGTCACAATTCATAATGTTTGAATCTAAAGGAAAATCATTACCTTTAACTTTAGATATTGATGTTAAATTTCTTAAATCATGTTCACCAAATATAAAAACAACAGCAACTGGTAAAATAATAAAAAAAGGTAAATCTGTTGCTTTTACAACTGGTGAGCTTTATCAAGATAGAAATCTTGTTGCTGTTGCGTCTGCAACTAATAAGATAATTCACATACAAGATTGATCTTTGATTCTTTCCTTTCTTTCCAAAGAATTCATTTTCCAACCTTTGCCAGTGAATACATAAATATAGTGTGTTCTCCCCTCAAAAAGGATCTCATTATTAATGTTGTATCTTGTATAGTCAGAACATAACAAATAATTGTTATTTTTTGTTCTAATAACTTTGATATCGTCTATAACGCTGTAAGCATAACCTTCCTGAATTGTAGATTTCATACCCTTATATTGATTTATCACATCCTCTTTTGTCTCGGCCATTAAACCATAAGCTTGAAAGTCAACAGGAGGGTGGAAATGACTTGCTATCGAATCGAAGTCATTAGCAATAAAGTCTTTAACATATTGTCTATATGAATTTTCTATAACTTGCTTATTGATATTATCCAGTTCCTTCTCAAGCTCAGAAATAGAATCACTGTGTTTATTATGTTGGATAATAAATGCTGTGATTGATATTGCTAAACAAATGTTAATTATTGTTTGCATATGCTTCTTCATAAAACTCCCTCGTCAAAATATACTTATAAGTTATTTATATAATCTAGGAAAATAAAAAAATCGCAACCCTATGCGATTTCTTATATAATTTTTGTATGACCGAAAATAGAGCAAAATTTACACAAATGAAAGACGGAGATGCCGAAGATTACTCCATAATTGCAGCAAGTAATGCTGAAGATTATGATCATCTTGCAGATAAGGTTCTAGATCATTTAAGAATGCTGGAACATGACTATGGTGGTTTCCAAGTTACTAGACTCACTCATTGTCTCCAAACTGCTACAAGAGCATATAGAGATGGTAAGGACTCTGAATATGTTGTTTGCGCATTGATACATGACATTGGAGACAATCTTGCTCCTGCCAATCATGCTGAACTAGCAGCTACTATATTGGAACCTTTTGTTTCAGAAGAAAATTATTGGATTGTTAAACACCATGGAATATTTCAGGGGTATTACTTTTTTGAGTTTCTAGGTTTAGATAAAAATATGCGTGATAAATACTCAGACAGTCCTTATTTTGAGAGTTGTAGAGAGTTTTGTGAAAAATATGATCAGAATAGCTTTGATCCTGATTATGATACTCTTGATTTAGACTTCTTCATTCCTATGGTTAAAGAGTTATTCCAAAAACCAAAGAAGTCTATTTATCTTCAATCATAAATGACAGATAACAATACACTTAAGCTTCTTGAGCTTATTAAACCAGAAGTTGATTTTGATTTCTCAAACACACCTCAAAAACCTGATTATTCAAATCCTGATAGTTGGGCAGCATTACCAGATATTGATGGTCAACAATTTTATGTTCCTGATACTTCGTTTGCTGTAAATAAAAATAATAATGAAGTTGATGTTTTTTACATACATCCCACTGGGTTTTATGAAAAAAACTGGAACTCTGATATGGATAAAAATAAATCTGCATATGAACGAACTGAAATTATGTTGGGAAATCAAGTTTCAGTATTTAATGAATCATGTAATATTTTTGCTCCAGAGTACAGGCAAGCGACTTATTATTCTTTTTTTGATGTTCAGAACAATGGTAGAAATGCATTAGACATTGCATACTCTGATATTGAAACTGCTTTTACATTTTTTATAGAGAATTTTAATAATGACAAACCATTCATAATAGCTGCACACAGTCAGGGAGCATTACATGCTCATAGGCTAATAAATAGAATGGTAGATAATACTGATCTCAAAAATAGATTAGTGAGTGCCTATGTAATTGGTTATATCATTCCTGAAAAATTCTATGAAGATCTTTTTCCAAATACCATTAAATCATCAAATTTTAATGATACAGGATGTATTATTTCATGGTCTTCTGTTGTAGAAGGTTTTAAAAGAAACAGAGAGAAAACTCTTTTTTGGACACCGAAAGGATGGAGCGTAGAATTGATGAGTCAAAAAATTGTTTCTACTAATCCTTTTTCATGGACTAATGATGATACGTGGTATACAGATGATAGAAACAAATCAATAATAAACAAAGCTCAGGATTATGACTTTACAGATAGACTCAGGCCAGATCATACAGGTACTAAAAAGTCTATTGGATTAACAAGAATACAAGGTTTTGATTGTTCACTTAATAGTGAATCAGGATTATTAGAAGCCAGAGGACCACTAATAGATAGTATTAAAAAAATGAAATTTTTTAATGGAGATCTACATGCCTTTGATGTAATGCTTTTTTGGGGTACATTAAGGCAAAATATTAAAGATAGAATAGATGCCTTTATATAAAACAATAACATTATTATTAATTATGTTTACAAATTTAAATTTATATTCATACGAAGAAGGTGTTGCAAACAATGGTGATATAGAGATTTATTACCGAGATTATGGTCCAGTTGATGCAGAACCAATTCTTTTGGTTCAAGGATTGGGAGGACAACTTATAAATTGGCCACCACACTTAATTGATTTTCTTATAGATAATAATTTCAGACCAATTGTTTTTGATAACAGAGATACTGGTCTCTCATCTAAAATTAAAAATGATTCGTTTTCTCAAGAAGAAATAGATAACACAATTATTAGGAACTATATAAGGTACTATCTAAGACTACCAATTAAATCCCAATATATTATTGATGATATGGCTACTGATGCAATTTCAGTTTTAGACGCATTAGATATAGATAGTGCTCATGTTTTAGGTATATCAATGGGCGGAATGATCGCACAGATTCTTGTTGCTAATTATCCTGATAGAGTCAACACTTTTACATTAATCGCATCCACTGCCTCAACGCCCTCACCATTTAATGGACCAACTAGAAAAGTAAGGAAACTTTTGATGAATAGAACAAAAAATCCAAATGCTACTATTGATGAAAGAGTAGAAAGAAGCAGAAAGATTTTTAAAGAAATTGGTTATGAAGGCATAGATTTAAATACAGATGAGTTTTATGAAAATGTTAAAGTTTCTGTAGAAAGAGGTGGCAAAGATGATACTGGATTTGGAAGGCAAATTACTTCAATCCTAGGTTCTCCCAATCGCCTAGATAAGGTTAAGACCATAAAAGCTCCAACCTTGATAATTCATGGAAAAGAGGATCCCCTTATAAAAGTTAAAAATGCATACAAAGCTCATAAGTTGATAGAGAACAGTAGTCTTAAAATAATACCGGATATGAGGCATTTAATAGAACCTCCAGTATTTGATCAATTTAAAGACGATTTATTAAAACATCTAAATAAGTAATAAAAAGGATGTTAACAAATAAATTTAAATTTAATTATTCTATTGGTTCTGTTGCTAACGGAATAAAAACAGATACCTTTACATTTTTCTTATTATTTTTTTATAGCAATATTATTGGTTTAAATCCAGCATCAGCTGGTTTAGCAATTTTTATTGCATTGTGCGTTGATGCAATTACAGATCCTCTAATGGGCACTATTTCAGATAGAACAAATTCTAAATATGGACGTCGCCATCCATATATGATGATTTCCTTTATACCTATGTCTCTAGGATATATTTTGTTATTTGCTCCAAGACAAGACTGGGATATGTCACAAGGAGATTTATTTATTTGGATGACTTTGTTCACAATTCTTACACGTATTGGTATGACATTATTTGATATTCCGCATAGAGCTTTTGGGGGTGAAGTAACTAAAGACTATGAGGAAAGAACGTTATTGATGTCATGGCGAGAAATGATAGGGTGGGTCGCTGGTCTTAGTAATGCATTTCTGGGATATGGTATTTTCTTTGCTTCGACGCCTGAATATCCTCAAGGTCAATTAAATCCTGATGCATGGTTTCCATTTGCATTAACTGGTGCAATTTTTATGGTTGGAACAGTGCTTTATTCATCAGTTGCAACTAAAGATGAAATCAAAGGCCTGTCAAAGTGGAAGGGAAGCATAACACTCGTAGAAATTTTGAGTGAATTAAAGATTGCTGTTACTAATAAAGCTTTTCTAATATTTTTCTTTGGTAATTTATTCTTATCTTTAGCTTGGGGTCTCGCAAATACTTTAACTTTATTTGTAAATACTTATTTTTGGGAATTTGAAGCTACACAAATTAAATACTTCTTACCGATCTATCTTATCGGAACTTTGCTAGCATTTTATATAACTCCAAGAATTATTAAGGTTTATGAAAAAAGAACTATTGTTTTAATAGCAATAGCTGGTGTAGGGATACTATCTCCAGCTGCATTTATTATGTATAACTTGGGTTTAACTCCTGAAAAAGGATCATTAGAATTAGTATTTTTTATAAGTTTTTTTCTTGTTTTTCTAATTACACTTAACGTTATGGGTATCATGGTTAGAGACTCAATGGTTGGTGATATTGCGGATGAGGTCGAACTTCAGAGCGGCAAAAGGCAAGAGGGAATTCTATTCGCAACTGTTGGCTTTATGCAGAAGTTAAATGCTGGTTTAGGCGGATTTTTTGCTGGCTTAGTTCTCGCCTTTATTAATTTTGATAGGACAAATCATACAGCTGAACAGGCATATGCCCTTGCTTTTATACAAGGGCCAGTAACAACTTTGTTAATGATAGTACCTATAATTATATTTTTTGGGTATTCTTTATCTTCTGCTAGACATAAAGAAATAATGAATAACCTTGGTTATGATCTGACAGAAATGCCAAAAAATCATCCAAGTAAATGGTAGCTAATTAGGCTTTAAATAATTACTTCCAGACACTTATAAATCCTTTTCCATAGTTTTTTATGATCTGCTTCTAAATCTTCTGCAGAACAATTATCTATAAAATTAATTAATATAGATTCTAGATCGTTTGTGTTGTTTTTATAACTTTTATTAAACTTATTTGTAAGGAATTCGAGCTGGATTGTTTTTCTTAAATTTTCATCTTTTTTATTGGAATCTAAGTTGGCAAGTAATTCCAATTTAACACATGAATATAAAAGTTCATCCATATTTGATTTTTTATTATTAAATGATTTTTCAATTGATTTAATAAGTGTATTAGGAACGTCTATGGATAGATCTTTTTCAGTTATGGCTTTATAAATATTGTTATATTTATTTATTCTTTCTTTCCTTTGTTCGTTAATTATTTTCTCTTTTTCATTTTTAATAAAATTATTAATTTCTTTTAACTCTTTTGTATTTTTAATATTTTTAAGTTCTTTAACTTCTTTTTGTAATTGACTTAATGTAATTTCGTTAGAAATAAAATTATTTTTAGAATCTTTAATTGTCTGAATTTCATTTTTTTGTGCTTGTTTTTTTTCCTCAAAAAACCTATCCGCATTTTTATTAAATTTATTCCAAAGCTTAGTGTCTGCTTTCCTTCCAGCAGGACCAATTTTTTGCCATTGAAATTTTAATTCTTTAAATTTAGAAATATTAACCTCATTATCATCATTATTAATCTCGTCTACCTTAGAGATTAATGATTCTTTCATATCTCTGTTGTTTTTTTCTTGTCTGAGAATTTCATCATTTATTGGTTTTCTAGCTTCAAAATAAGCACTCTTTAATTGGTTCAGATCTTTTTCCATTACTGGAGCAAAACTTTGCCAATCTTCAAAGACTCCTCTTAAATAAGATGCCAATTCTTTAATTGATGGCCACTTCTTTTGATTGTTTTCTACGTAAAGATTAATTGTATCAATAATCTTTTTCCGTTGATCAGCATTATTAATTTTAATCTTATTGATTTCGTCAAAATAATCCTTACACGGCTCCCAGGCCTTATTTGTTAATTCATTAAATTCTAGCCATTGATTTTTTGATGCTGCTTTACTTGAAATATCTAGCAATTGCCATTGTCTTTGTATTTCATGTATTGAATGTGCTTGTTTTTTAGGAGTGTCGGAACCTTTACTTATCAATTCTTTAATTTTATTAATAAGCTCGTTTCTTTTAGGGTTTGTGGCAAACAAAGATATTTCATCAAAGTATTTTGATTTATTAATAGCAGCATTAATTTTATGCCTTAATTTGTTTGGAATTTTTTTTAGTTTTTTAGACTCATTAAATACATTACGTACTTTTTTCTGAGCATTTTTTATAGACCCATCAGAAAATAGCTTTTCAGCTACCTCTAACTCTTTAAATAAATGTTGACTAGTTTCCACAATATTATATCTATGAAGTTTATAATTATACTAAATGAAAAAGCGAATTCTAACAGGAATTACTACTACAGGCATACCGCATATAGGAAATTATGTTGGCGCTATAAGGCCAGCTATTGAATTTGCTAAAGGCTCAGATGAATCTTTTTACTTTTTAGCTGACTATCATTCAATTATTAAAAATAATGATTCCAGTGAAATTAGTGCCTCTGTAAAGAATATTGCGCTAGCTTGGCTATCTTGCGGTCTAGATCCAAAAACAACATATTTTTATAGGCAGTCAGATGTGCCAGAAATTCTTGAATTAAGCTGGATTTTAAATTGTATTACAGCTAAAGGATTAATGAATAGGGCACATGCTTATAAAGCTGCTATTTCAGAAAATGAAAAAGACGATGATAAGGGTATAAATATGGGATTGTTCTCATATCCAGTACTAATGGCTGCAGATATACTTATGTTCGATTCAACTCATGTGCCTGTAGGCTCAGATCAAATCCAACACTTAGAAATGACTAGAGATATAGCTGCTAGGTTTAATCACATATATAAACCATTATTTACACTTCCTGAACCTATTATTCATAGAGAAGACAAAGTCGTACCAGGTTTAGATGGAAGAAAGATGAGTAAATCATATAAAAATATCATCCCACTACTTGGAAGCGAAAAGAATCTTAGAAAATCTATTATGAAAATAGTAACAAACTCATTAGAACCCGGTGAACCCAAAGATTACAATAATTGTACAGTTTTTGATTTGTATCAAAATTTTTCAAATGATGAAGATATTTCATCATTTAAAAAATCTTATAAAGATGGAATATCATGGGGTGAAGCGAAAGAAGTTCTCTTCAATGCTATAAACAATGAACTAACACCCATAAGAGAAAAGTATTTAGGTTTTGTTGAAGATGAAAACCTAATAAATGATTTGTTAAATGATGGTGCAAAAAAAGCACGAATCTTAGCAAAAGAAAAAATTTCTAAGATTAGGGAAGTTATTGGTATAAAAAGAATTTCCTAATGTCTATTTCTGGATCTTCATGGTTGAAGTTTGGCCTTTTTACCGTAGGTTTAGGGCAATCTTTTGTCTTTGTTCTTGTTCCACCACTAGCAAGAGATCTAGGATTATCAGAAATTCAAACCTCTTTAATTTTTGCTATTTCTGCATTAGCTTGGGCCAGTACAAGTGCCTTTTGGGGAAGAGCAAGTGATAAATATGGAAGAAAAAATATAGCAGTCTTAGGGCTTATAGGATATGCAATATCTTTGATTGCATTAATAACACCGTTATTTTTAGCAGAAAAAAATCTCATTGATGTTGTTATCTTATTTCCAGCTCTTGTTCTTGGAAGACTTATCAATGGGCTAGTTGGATCAGCTACTAGGCCGGCATCATTCGCATATACGGCTGATGTGACTAGTAAAGAAAAAAGAACAGTTAAATTTGCTAGGCTTGAATCTAGTTTTCTTCTTGGTACGGTGGTTGGACCGCTGCTAGGCGGCTTTTTATTCTTAATAACAAAAGAAACTCCATTTTATTTATTTTCTTTCTTTGCATTGATAGCTGCAGTTGGAATATACACAAAACTTGAATCTACTAATCCTAAACAAAAATCTCAAATTGATAAGAAAAATGAAATTAGATGGTTTTCTAAATCAATTTGGCCATTTTTATTTTTTGCAGCAATTATTAGCTTATGCCAAGCATCACTAATTCAGTCAATTGGTTTTTACATAGCTGATTCTTTTGGAAATGTGAATGATCTGCCAATACTAATTAGTATGACTTTTACAATGTTGTCTATTTCTACTATTGTTAGTCAATATTTATTTACAGATGCATTTCCAATGAATAATTTCTATTTAATGCTATTTGGATCAATTCTTTTAGTTTTTTCTTATTTTACTATGGCATTCTTTCCTACATTATCTGTATATTATTTATCAATAATTGTTCTTGGTTTAGGTTTTGGAATGACTAGACCGGCATTGTCTTCATCTGTTTCAATTGCACAGACGCCTGATAATCAGGGCACAGCTGCAGGATATTTAGGTTCTGTTATACCCATTGGGCATATGACGACACCTTTCATAGCAATGCCAATATACGCATTAAATCCTGCATACTTGTATTATTTTAGTTCAATCCTATGTATAGGATTAATAGTATTTATAATCTCTCATCCTATAATGAGAGAAACAGCTCAACAATGAAAAAAGCGTTACTAATAATTAATCTTGGAACACCAGATAAACCGACTTACTTTAGTGTGTTCAAGTACTTGCGTCAGTTTTTAATGGATGGAAGAGTTATCAATATAAATGCTGTTTTAAGGTTTATTCTTGTTAATTTTATCATTTGTCCCTTAAGGTCTTTTTCATCCATGAAAATATACAAACAAGTGTGGGATGATGAAAATGGGTCACCTTTATTATTCAACACAATTAAATTAGCAGAAAGACTGTCAACAAAACTACCTGAATATGACGTGCATTATGCTATGAGGTATCAAAATCCATCTATTAAGAATGCTATAGAAAAAATTCTCACCAATAATCCTGATGAAATTATTATATTTCCATTATTTCCACATTATGCTGCAGCAACAACTGGCTCTGTATACGAAGAGGTGTCTCGTATAATGTCAAAAAAATGGGTAATACCAAAAATTAAGTTTATAAATCAGTTTTATGATAATGAAAAATTCTTAGATGCATGGATTGAAAAAGCAAGTAAATTTGTAATTGATGATTACGATAAAATTATCTTTAGTTACCACGGCATTCCTAACAGTCATGTTGACAATGTTTATGAAAACTCAGTATGTAGCGATCATGAGTGTGAGACAGAAATAACTAATAAAAATAAATTCTGTTATAAAGCTACGACATATGAGACCACTAAGTTATTGGCATCAAGATTAAATATTAAAGAGGATAAATATATAGTTACTTATCAATCAAGACTGACTAATAAATGGTTGACACCATTTACAGACGAGGTTTTAAAGACTATGCCTCAAGATGGTAACAAAAACATCCTCGTTTTTTCGCCAGCTTTTACTGCTGATTGCTTAGAAACTATTATTGAAATAGGAGACGAATACCAAGAATTGTTTAAAGACTCAGGAGGACAAAAATTAGATTATGTAGAGTCATTAAATTATTCAGATCTATGGGCAGATGCTATTATTGATATTATTAAATAAATTACTTAATTATGTTTCAAAAAGATCTATTAAAAAATAAAAGAATCCTAATTACAGGAGGCGGTACTGGCCTAGGAAAAGAAATGTCAAAGCATTTTGCATTTCATGGCGCAGATTTATTCATATGCGGTAGAAGAGAAAATGTACTTAAAGAGACAGCTGACGAAATAATGGATAACAACGATGTTAGGGTAGATTACCAAACATTGGACATTAGAGCCTCAAAGGACGTAGATGACTATATTCAATCAATATTTGATGATAAGCCATTAGATGGTCTTGTTAATAATGCTGCTGGTAACTTTATTTCACCAACAAAAGATTTATCTCACAAAGGTTTTGATGCAATCGCTAATATAGTATTCCATGGTACTTTTTACATTACGCATTCTGTTGGGAAAAGGTGGATAGAACAAAATCATAAGGGTTCTATAATTAGTATATTAGCAACATGGGTATGGACTGGTTCGCCCTATGTGGTTCCATCAGCTATGTCTAAATCCGGTATTCATGCTATGACACAATCATTAGCTGCAGAGTGGGGTAAATATGGCATTAAAGTTAATGGTATTGCCCCAGGACCATTTCCTACAAAAGGCGCATGGGATAGACTTAATCCTGGAGATAGCAAGGATGGGATGAGTACGTCTTCTGTTCCTTTAGGAAGGGTTGGTGAGATGTCTGAACTCCAAAATCTTGCTACTTTTTTAATGGCGGACGGTTGTGATTATCTTACAGGTCAAACAATAGGCCTTGACGGCGCACAATATCTGACTGGTGGTGGGACATTTTCTCAACTAGATAAACTTTCTGACGAAGACTGGGAAAATATGAGAAAATTAATCAGAGATGCAAATAATAAAGACAAAGCAAATAGAAGTTAATTAGAGGTATTTATATGAATAGTTATGATGAAATGAATAAAGTTTTACAAGAGCAGAAAGATTTTTTTATTAAAAATGGTTCTCCATCTATCGATTTAAGAATAGATAGGCTGCAAAGGCTTAAAAGTTTAATAATGGATAATCGATATGATTTTGTTGATTCTCTGAATGCTGACTTTGGAAATAGATCTAAAAATGCTTCTATGCTGTCCGATGTCTACGGAATTGTACCAGCAATTAACCAAGCAATAAAAAATGTGAAAAAATGGAGCAAGGCAGAAAAAAAATCTTCAAATTTTCCATTTGGTCTTTTAGGGGCAAAGTCCTATGTAAAATATGAGCCGCTTGGAACAGTTGGAATGATATCACCATGGAATTTTCCGGTTAACTTAACATTCGTTCCACTCGTATCTATTTTTGCTGCAGGAAACCAAGTAATGCACAAGCCAAGTGAACATACTCCCATTACTGCTGCACTATTAAAAGATCTATGTGATAAGGCATATGATCAAAACGAGTTTGCAACTTTTCTTGGTGGACCAGATGTTGGAGAATCATTTACAAAACTACACTTTGATCATCTCTTATACACAGGAGGTGGGTCTGTAGCCAAACATGTAATGAATGCTGCTTCACAAAATCTTGTTCCTTGCACGTTAGAACTTGGCGGTAAGTCGCCAGTAGTTATTGGTAAATCCGCAGACCTAAAGACATCTGCAAAAAGAATAATGTTTGGAAAAACTTTAAATGCAGGTCAAATTTGTCTAGCGCCAGATTATGTCGTTGTGCATAAAGATCAAAAAGATGATTTTATAAAAGAAACAAAAGAAGCTGTGTCTCATTATTTTCCAGATCTAAAAAATAATGATGATTACACATCTATTATAAATGAGAGGCATTATGAGAGACTTCAAGATTTATTAAATGATGCGATAGAAAAAGGTGCTCAAATTGATGAAATAAATCCTGCTAATGAAGACTTCTCACAACAAGAGTTTTATAAAATTCCTCCAACAATTGTCAGTAATACCTCAGAAGATATGAAGATAATGCATGAAGAGATTTTTGGACCTTTGTTACCAGTAGTTGAATATGATGAGGTTGATGAAGCAACAAATCTAATCAACTCAAAAGATAGACCGCTGGGTTTATATTATTTTGGTAATGATAAGGCAGAAGAAGATAAAGTTCTTAGCAATACTTCTTCGGGTGGCGTTACTGTTAATAACGTCATTAGTCATCTTCAACAAGATGATCTTTCGTTTGGTGGAGTAGGGCCTTCCGGTATGGGAAGATATAAATCATTTGACGGATTTAAAAACTTTTCAAATCCAAGAGCTTACTACAAAGAAGTTGGTTCAAGATTTGATAAATTTTTTGATCCAGTTAGACCTCCATATGAAGGGAATATCGAAAACATATTAAAAAAATTATTTAAATAGTTTTGTGTCATCCGTATCTCTGAAATTAGGTTATAAATACCTTAGATCTAATAAAGGAGGTATGTTTTCTTTTACAACCTCACTTGCAATAATTGGATTATTAATAGGAATATCTAGCTTAATTGTTGTTACTTCAGTAATGAATGGTTTTGAAAAGGAGCTAGAGAATAGAATATTAGGAGTAATACCTCACTCTGTAATCCAATCAGATGATCCAATAGAAAATTTTTCTACGCTAATTAATAAAGTTAAGAAAAACTCAGATATTATCGATGCATCACCTTATATATCCCTTCAGGGTCTGGTTTCATCTGAATATGATAGCAAAGGCGTAAGTGTCGTTGGTATTGATACAAACAATGAAAAAAATATGTCTATCATTCCTGAATACATGTTGATTGGAAATTTAAAAAATCTTGAAGAGGACAATTCAATAATAATTGGATCTATTTTAGCTGCCAATCTAGGTGTTTATAAAGGAGATGTAATCAATATCACAACCTCAGATATTAAAACTTCATTTATTGGTTCATATCCAATGTCAGTAAATCTTAAAATTGTTGGTATTTTTGAGCTTAAAACAGAAATAGATCAGTATTTAACTTTAATTTCTCATGAAACCGCACAAAAATTAAAAAACATTAAATCAAATGAGACAACATCTATTAGATTAAAAACTAATAATTTATTTAATGCAGATTACATAACCGCTAATGCAATTAAACAATTAGACATGAAAGAACTTTCATATACATCATGGAAGGATACCCATGGAACTCTATTTGAAGCCATTAAGTTTGAAAAATTGTTGATTAGCTTAATGTTATTTTTAATTGTTGCTGTTGCCTCTATTTTAGTTTTGTCGACTGTTGTGATGACAGTTAAATCTAAAGAAAGAGAGGTTGGAATACTTTTAACTCTAGGCGCAAGTTCTAGGCAGATAGTTCTAATATTTTTTACACAAGGACTAATTGTTAGTTTTATAGGAATAATATGCGGAATTATTGTAGGTTTCTTGTTAACACTAAACCTAAACAATATTGTGAGTCTTATAGAGTCATTCTTGCAAAGAAATCTATTGGAGGCTTACTTTATAAATTATTTTCCATATTTTATTAATTATTATCAAATATTTATAATTTGCCTGATATCTTTCATTATCAGCTTATTATCATCTTTAATTCCATCATTTAGGGCTATGAAATTAAATCCAGTGCAAATTCTTAGACATGAATAAATTATATTGCACAAATATTTCTAAATCTTTTGTCTTTAATAAAGATAGATTAAATGTTTTATCAGATATTACTTTTGAAGTATCTGAGTCAGAAAAAATAGCTATATCTGGAAAATCTGGTGCAGGCAAATCTACTTTGCTTCATATAATGGCTGGTTTAGATACTCCTACAAAAGGGCATATATCTTTTAACGAGAAAAGCTTTTCACAACTTTCACAAAATTCCTTAAGTCAAATTAGATTATTAAATTTCGGCTTTGTATATCAGTTTCATCATTTGTTAGAAGACCTGACTATAGAAGAAAATATAATATTACCTGCTTTACTGAATAAATCCTTTAATAAGAAAAAAAAGAATGAAATTTATAATCTTATGAGGGAACTAGACATCCATGATCGTAAAGATCATCTCCCATGGAAATTATCAGGTGGAGAAAAGCAAAGAGCTGCAATTGCTAGGGCGCTTACAAATCAACCAAAATTTCTATTTCTTGATGAACCAACAGGAAATTTAGATGATGAGAATGCTGGAATTATCCAAGATATCTTAATTAATTTATCACATGAGTATGGTGTTGCTTTAATCACTGCTACTCATGATAATGAGTTTATAAAAGTATTTAATAAAGTATATAAACTTAAAGATGGAAAATTATCAAATTAAATAAATGAGTGAATTTATTACAGCTGGCGGACCCTTTATGTGGCCTTTATTGGCATGCAGTGTTCTTATAATTAGTATTTCAATTGAAAAATCATGGTTTCTTCAAAATAGATTAGTCTCTCCAAAAGGGCTGCCAAATCAAATAATGAATTTATTGAAAAATGATCTAATCTCAAACAAACAAGCTGAAGAAATATCAAATTTATCATCGTTAGGTTTTTTATTGATTAACTGCATAAAGTACAAAGATCTACCAAGAGATAATCTCGAATCAAAAATTGAAGAAAAAGCAATTGAAGTAAAGTATTTTCTAGAGAGAAGACTGTCAATGCTTGGAACAATTGCAACTATAAGTCCATTATTGGGCTTATTGGGAACTGTCGTAGGCATGATTACTGCATTTACGGGTTTAACAGAAACTTCAGGCGCTAATCCTGATTTATTAGCATCTGGAATATCACAAGCTTTAATAACTACAGCATTTGGATTGTTAATTGCTGTCCCAGGTCTTGTTTTACATAAATACTTTGAGCAAAAAATTAATTATTTACTAATAAGCCTTCAAAAAGAAGTTTCTGGATTCATAGATGTTATCAACAAATGAAATTTTTAAAAGATAACAAATCATCATTCTCAATCGAAATTACACCATTAATTGATATTGTTTTTTTGCTAGTAATATTTTTTGTTGTTACATCAAAAGTTGGCGACTCCCAATTTCTTAAACTTGATTTACCAAAAACTGAATCATTTCAATATGAAACTGTCCAATCATCAAATGAGATTGTAATTGTTAATAATGGCAATATATACATAAATGACATTGTATTCAGCATAGATAATATGAAAGATATAGAACAAGCTATATTTGAATTAGACAATAATGGAAATTCAGTCATATTAAGCGCAGAATCAGATAGTTTACATGTATGGGTAATCACATTAATGGATATATTGAATAAGTACGGTTTTAACGAAGTTCAGATAAGAACTATTGAAAAATGAAAAAAGGAATTTTAAGACGACTTCTAGGTTACACATATAGATATAAATGGTCATTCTTCATAAGTGTCATCGGCTTTATTAGTTTTGCTTTTGCGGATATTGCAGCAGTTGAATGGATTAGAAGGATTATTGGTTTTATTAATTCTGAGGAAGAAAATTTTAGCTCTATATTAGCTTTATCACTTGTCTTTATAGCTCTTGCAAGAGGAATTGGGTTTTTTGTCGGTAATTACTTTATGTCTAAAGTAGGTTTTGGCATTGTCCATGACCTTAGAGCAGAGTTATTTCATAAACTTCATGATCTTCCAAAATCATACTTTGACTCTAACCAATCTGGACAACTAATTAATAGAATTACTTTCACAACAACTCAAGTTTCTGGAGCTGCATCTAATGCTGTAAAAACATTAATTAGGGAAGGGTTTTTACTAATAGGCTTATTTATATATTTAATGATATTAAATTTCAAATTGACATTACTTTTAATTGGAACAGCACCACTAATTGCACTTATAGTCTATATTGCTGGAAAAAGATTAAAGAAATTAGCTACAAAAATTCAAACTGCTATGGGCGATGTTACGCATATTGCATCAGAGGCAGTAGATGGACATGTCGAAATTAAAAGTTTTAATGCTCAAGAATACGAAAATGCAAGATTTTTAATCGCCAACGAGTCTAATAGAAATCAAAATTTAAAATTAGAAGCAACAGGCAATATGGCAACACCCATAATCCAAGTATTAGTATCAATTTCTTTATCTATAGTTGCTTATTTTGCTCTGGGTGCAAAGTTAGGTATTTCACTTGACGCAGAAACATTTGTTGCATTTTTTACTGCTGCAGGATTAATGGCAAAACCCATAAGACAACTATCAAGTATAAATATGATTGTTCAGAAAGGTCTTGCTGCGGCTAATGAAATATTTGATCAATTAGATGAAGAAATTGAAAAAGATATTGGTGAAAATACTAACTCAATTGAAGGACATATTAAATTTGAAAGTATTAATTTTTCATACGACACAGGATCACAAATACTTTCTAATATAAATTTCTCAATTCAAAAAAACGAAACAGTTGCTATTGTAGGAAAGTCTGGATCTGGGAAGTCTACAATTGCTAACTTAATTCCTAGATTTTACAATCATACCTCAGGTGATATTTTTATAGACGATATTCCAATATCAGAATATTCATTAACGCATCTAAGATCATCTATTTCTATTGTGAATCAATCACCATCATTATTTAACGATACTATTGCTAAAAATATAGCATATGGTGATGATTCTATTAATGTAGAGAAATTAAAAGAATCGGCAAAGCTATCTGGTTGTGAGGAGTTTATTGATAATCTTCCAGAAGGTTATGAGTCAGAAATAGGTGATGATGGAGTCTTACTTTCTGGCGGCCAAAGACAAAGACTTGCTATAGCCAGAGCTTTTTATAAAGATTCACCAATTATAATACTTGACGAGGCTACATCTTCATTAGATACAGAATCAGAACTTATAGTTCAGGAGGCTTTAGAAAAACTTATTAATAATAGAACAACTATTGTAATTGCTCATAGATTGTCTACTATTGAAAACGCTTCAAAAATTATAGTTTTAGATAATGGCGAAATAGTTGAATCTGGAACGCATCAAGAATTAATTGAAAACAAATCTGTTTATCACTCTTTATATAAAAATAAATTTGAAGATTCACCTGAATCATCATTACCAATAACTCAAGCAACTCAGCTCTTCATGCCCGAATATGAAGATGAAGTTTCTACAAGTTTTGTTGTTGATAGCTGGTACAAAAAAAGTTTGTGGTTATACCTGCTTTATCCATTCTCCTTAATATTTTCTTACTTAACTAGTAGAAGAAGAAGAAAATATGTCAAAAATACTATTGAATCATATTTGCCTGATATTCCAGTTATCATTGTTGGTAATTTAACTATAGGAGGAACAGGTAAAACTCCTTTAGTGAAACATATTGCAACAGAACTGTTAAATAAAGGATATAAGCCTGGAATTGTTAGCAGAGGTTATGGCGGTAAATTTAAAGAAACTCTTCAAGTAAATAGCAATACTTCAGTAAAAGAGACTGGTGATGAAGCTCAAATTCTTGCAAAGTTAGATTTACCATTTTATATAGATAAGAATAGAGTACGGGCTGTTAAAAAAATCATTAAGAATCATGACTGTGATGTGATAATTTCAGATGATGGATTGCAACATTATAATATGGGCCGTCATGTAGAAATAGCTGTTATTGATGGAAAAAGAAGATTTGGAAATAATTTAACATTTCCTGCTGGACCATTAAGGGAATCAAAAAAGAGACTGGAGTCAGTAGATTTTATTGTTAACAATAGCGGCCCAACAGAAGAGGGTGAATTTTTAATGAATATCAGCCCTTCAAAATTTGTGCATTTAAAATCAGGTAAATCATACAGTATAGATAATTGGCCAATGCATAAACAAATTCATGCAGTCGCTGGTTTGGGTAATCCTGGTAGATTTTTTGATTTACTTAATAAGCTTGGTTTTGAAATCATAAGACATCCTTATCCAGATCATCATAATTTTACCTCAAGCGATTTATTTTATTTAGACCATCTACCAATCATGATGACTGAGAAAGATGCATCAAAATGCAAAGATTTCGATAATAATAAAATTTGGTATTTAACAATTGATGCAGATGTAAATAACAGATTTATCGATAAACTTGATGCTAAATTGAAATCAATTAAATGACATGAACCAAAATTTTTGTATCATCATTCCATCGCGTATTGGCTCAACTCGTCTTCAAAATAAACCCTTAATAGATTTACATGGCCAGAGTTTAATTCAAAGAGTCTTTAATAACGCTTCTTTAATTTCCTCAAAAACTTATGTTGCAACTGATTCAAAACTAATAAAGGATAATTTAAAAAACATTACTGAGAACGTTATTATGACTTCAGAGGATCATATATCTGGTACAGATAGAATATGTGAAGCTGCAACAAAACTTAATATTGAGGATGATACATTAATATTAAATCTTCAAGGGGACGAACCTTTTATACCAAAAGATCTTCTGCTAAAAGTAATAGATGACTTTTATACATCTTCATGTGATGTAATTACTGTTTCCAATAAACTTACATCAGATAATGATTTATCTAATCCTAATTGTGTCTTAGTGGAAGTTGACGACGATAGTTTTGCAACAAAGTTTTCTAGAGTAGAGACGTTAAATAATCCTAAAAGACATGTTGGCATTTATGGGTATTCATTCAAGACCTTAAAGGCATTAGTCAACCTTGAACCAACAAAAAATGAACTAACATATAAGCTTGAACAACTTAGATTTATAGAAAACGGCTTTTCTATTTATGTTTCGAACTACAATGAAGAAATTCCTGGAGGGATAGATACTCCAGACGACGTAAAAAATGCAAATATTTATTTATCAAAATGAAAATTTTTGAAAATTATGCCGTTAAAAATTCACTAGAAGTAAAATCATTCTCTAGATATTGTTTAGAGATAGATGATTTAAATGATTTTCAGGAATTACATGAATTTATATCAAAAAAGAATCTTCCTGTTATCGTCTTGGGTGAGGGAACTAACATAGTGCCCCCAAATTTATTTAATGGTATTTCAATAAAACCAATATTCAATCAAATTGATTTAAAAGATGATGTTGTTGAAGTAGGGTCTTCTGTAAATTGGCATACATTAGTAAATAATATGATTGATAAAAATATCCATGGATTTGAAAATTTATCGCTTATTCCAGGATCAGTTGGTGCTGCTCCAATTCAAAATATAGGTGCCTATGGTCAAGAAGTATCAAACTTGATAGACGAAGTCCATTGCTATGATTATGTAAATAATGTTTTTATTAAACTAACAAATGATCAATGCAATTTCTCATATAGAAACTCATCGTTAAAAAATACCGACATCGTTATTTACAAAGTGTTGTTCAAAACAAGTACTCCAAACTCTTTAAACTTAGATTATCATTCAATTCAAAAATATATCGCGGATAATAAAGTTGATAAAGATGAACTTAATCAAAAACTTTTATCAAACATAGTCTGCAATATTAGAAATCAAAATCTGCCTGATCCTAATATTATTCCTAATGCAGGAAGTTTTTTTAAAAATCCAATTTTAAAAGAGAAAGACATTAAAACAGAAAAATTTTCAATTGAAGATTTGATAATTTGGAAAATAGATAAAGTATATTCAAAAGTTGGAGCAGCAAGATTAATTGATCTTATAAAGGACCAATTAGTTATTGATGAGAATGTGTTTATCTTCAAGAATCATTCGTTAGTACTTGTTACTAATTCAAGAGCAAGTCAGGAAAATATCTTAGATTTTGCAAGTCAAATAAGACACATTGTTTACGATACTTTTAAGATAACTTTAGAAATAGAGCCCACAGTAATAACCAATTAGATATGTTTATTTGGTCTGCTGTTGCACATTTAATCGCTTTAACAAGTCCAGGACCAGACACTGCCATAGTTATAAGACAGGTTACTCTTTATGGCAGAAAGGAGGGATATAAGGCTGCAATAGGCATAGGAATTGGTATTTATGTTCATTGTATTTTAGCAGTCAGCGGAATCTCTTTATTCATTCTATCAAACGAAATATACAAACTGATTATAAGTATAGTTGGTAGTATTTATATCCTCTATTTAGGAATTAGTATGTATATAAATAAGGATAATGCATCAAAGGAGGCTAATAGAAATATTAAAAATAGAAATAGCATACTAGTTGGCTTAATAACAAATATCTTTAATGTAAAAGCGTTTCTATTTTTTATTTCTATTTTTACCATCTTGATAGATTCTTTAGATAATAGTTTCTACTACATATTTCCGATATATTTCGCAATCACCTCATGGTTATGGTTTTCATTTTTAAGTTATATAATGACAGTATCGAGTAATAAAACTTTAAACATTTATTCAAATAAATATATTTCTACTTCTATGTCGTTAGTTTTATGTTTAATTGGAATAGTTATCTTTATAAGATCAATATATGAGTATCTCTAAAATTAAAAATGATCTAAAAGGTCATGATACATTTCCGCCAGTTCATAAATGGAATCCAGACTTATGTGAAGGTCAAGAGTTTTTCATAGATAGAGAAGGTGATTGGTATTACAATAATTCGCCAATTAAGAACATCAAACTTATAAATCTTTTTTCTAGAGTTCTTAAGAAAGAATCTAATAACTATTTTCTGGTTACCCCTGTCGAAAAAGTTCCTGTTAAAGTTGAGATAGCGCCATATGTAATTATTGACTATAAGATCAATAATGATTCAATTTTACTGATAACAAATATGAATTATGAATTTATCTTAGATAAAGAAAATTCTACAAGATTAATTAAATATCAAAATTCATTTATTCCAATTGTTAATGTTAGACATGGTATTGAAGGCTTCTTGAATAGAAATACATACTACAAATTGATTGATATAGCTCTTGAGAAAAATTTTATTGATAATGATACTTTATTTATCCCTAGTAAAAGTGTTAATCATCAGATAGGTAAAATTGCATAAAAAATTAAAATTACCGCAGAAGATTTGTCCAATATGTTTGAAACCATTTGCATGGAGAAAAAAATGGAAAAAAGATTGGGATAATGTAATTTATTGTAGTGAAAAGTGTAGAAGGACTAAGAGTTCTTAGTTTCATCAATCCATTCATTTATATAAAATTCTAATAAATCTAAAGGCAGTGAGCCTCTTTTAAGAACTTCATAATGAAAATCTTTAATATCATACTTGTCACCAAGTTCGGATTCAGCTTTATTTCTAAGTTCAAGAATTTTTAGTTGGCCTATTTTATAAGCTAGCGCTTGTCCCGGCCATGCAATATATCTATCAACCTCATTTTCAATATCAAGTTTTGATTTTGCAGAATTTTCCAGGAAAAGATTAATAGCATCTTCCCTTGACCAATCCATATAATGCATCCCTGTGTCAACAACCAATCTTATTGCTCTCCACATATCATATGTAAGCTGCCCGAATTTATCATATGGATCGTCATATAAGTTGATATATTCACCTAGCTCTTCACTATAAAGTCCCCAGCCCTCAACAAAAGCTGTTATACCTTGATACTTCCTAAAATTAGGAACATTTTCAAGTTCTTGAGCAATAGATATCTGAAAATGATGCCCAGGAACAGCCTCGTGAACTGTTAAAACAGGAATTTCATATTTTGGACGTGATTCTGGCTTGTATAAATTTGCATAGAAATATCCTGGCCTACCAGGGCTTGGACTATTGTAATATGCTGTTGTAGTGAAGGGTGCTGATTCATCTGGTATTGGTATGACTCCATATGGAGCTCTTGGAAAAGTTTTAAATATTTTAGGCAATAAAGGGTCAATTGTTTTAGACATAATTAAATATGCGTTAAACAAGTCATCAGGATTATCGTAATAAAAACGAGGACTAGTTCTTAAATAATTAAGGAATGAATCAAAATCTCCATCCCAATCAACATCTTTAATTATCTGTTCCATTTCAGAACGAATTCTTTCTATTTCCCTTAAACCAATATTATGTATTTCTTCAGGACTAAGATTTGTAGTTGTGTAATATTGAGCAAGGTATTCATAATACTCCTTACCATTAGGAATATCTTTTATACCAATAGAGTCTCTTGATTTTACAAGATACTCTTCTTTAAGAAATTGATTAAGTTTTTTATATGATGGGTTGATCTTATTTTCAATAATGAATTTAGCTTTATTGATAAGGTCTTCTTTTTCTTGAAGGGTTAATATCGTTTCGTCTGCTTCCTTAAAAACTTTTAAATATGGATTGTTTTCTATGTCTGAATTAATAATTGAATCAATTTGTGAAATTACACCACGAGTTACCAATTTAGGTTGTGTATGGCCTTTAGACAAGCCTTCTTTATTAATCATTAATGAATTTTCAATATTCTGTGAGAATAGTTCTAATCTTGAAAGCCAATCTAAATAATCTTGTTTTGATGAATAGACTAGACGATTTCCAGTTTCATAAAAACTTTGAATACCACCTCTTTGATTTAGTCTGAGGTAATAAATGGGGAAAGATTTGGAATTAATACTATTTTTTAGACCAAATTCTTTTAACTTATAATTTAACTTATTATCATCATTAAGTTTACTCTCATCAATTTCGTATAATTTATTAAGCGAATCGATATCAGATTTTTTACTTACATTAAATTGGTTAATGTCGTTTGAATTAATCTTATCATTGGATCTTTTATCACCTGTATAGGTTGCAAATAATGGATTCTCATCTAAGTTTTTTTCCCAATCACTATCAAGGTAATCATCAAATATTTTATTTTCATCAATTGTTTCAATTTCTATATTTTCAGCAATTTTTGCGAAGTTATTATTTGATTCAACACTTGCACATGAGGTTACTAAAATAAGTATGCTAAAAATCGATGTTACAAATTTATTCATTACATATTAGGATAATTTGGTCCACCTGGACCTTCTGGGCTAACCCAATTAATATTTTGTGAAGGATCTTTTATATCACAAGTTTTACAATGCACACAATTCTGAGCATTGATAACAAACTTTTTTTCATCATTTTTTTCAACAACCTCATATACTCCTGCAGGACAATATCTTTGCGCCGGCTCGTCATACATTGGAAGGTTTACGCTAATTGGTATTGATGAGTCTTTTAATTGCAAATGACAAGGCTGATCTTCTTCATGGTTTGTATTAGAAAGATATACCGAGGACAGTTTATCAAAAGAAAAAATTCCGTCTGGTTTTGGATATTCTATTTTTGGCATTTCATCAGCTTTCTTTAAACAAGCATGATCCGGTGTTTTATGATCAAGTGTGAATGGTAGATTGCCTCGAAATAAAAACTGATCTATGACATTAAATGCAGCTCCAATCAATGCTCCAAATTTATGGAATATTGGACCGAAATTTCTAGATTTATGTAATTCTTTATGTATCCATGAATTTTTAATTTTTACATCAAAACCTTCATTAATTGTACCCTGAAGCTCCTCAAATATATGAGCACCAGCAATAAGGCCTGACATCATGGCGGTATGTGAACCTTTTATTTTAGAGAATACTAATGTTCCTGCATTATCACCTACTAATAAGCCTCCTGGAAATTCCATACTTGGAAGAGATTGGAGGCCGCCTTTTATCAGAGCTCTTGCCCCATATGACAACCTTTCACCACCTTCTAAATATTTCTTAATTGACGGATGAGTCTTCCATTTTTGGAATTCATCAAAAGGACTAAGGTGTGGATTTTTATAGTCTAAGGGTATTACATAACCAATATATGCTTCGTGATTTTCTCCATGATAGAAATAGGAACCAGAAGGAGTGTCTATTGATGTTGGCCATCCATTTGTATGTATTACTAATCCTTCTTCATGGACTTCTGGGTTAATTTTCCATACTTCCTTAAATCCAATACCATAATGTTGAGGATCTTTGTCCTCATTGAGATTAAATAAATTAATTACTTGTTTTCCAAGATGTCCTCTACAACCTTCACCAAGTACCGTATGTTTTGCTCTAATATTAATTCCTGGCTCATGGCCAGGCTTAAGTTCACCAGTTTCAGATATACCCATATCACCAGTTTGTACACCAACGACACATTCATTTTCAATTAACAATTTACTTGCTGGAAATCCTGGGAATATTTCAACTCCCAAGCTTTCTGCATGCTCGCCAAGCCATCTACATAGATTTCCAAGACTTATTACATAATTTCCATGATTTTTCATGGGCGGCATAAGGAATGATGGCACTGGAATACCTATTTTTTCTAAAAGAAATAATAGTTTATCTTTCTTTACTGGCACATTAAGTGGAGCATTTAAATCTTTCCAATTGGGGATTAGTTCATCTAATGCATTTGGTTGAAATACATTACCAGAAAGTATATGCGCACCGATCTCTGAGCCTTTTTCAAGAAGGCATATAGAATAATCAGTATTATTTTCTTTATTTAGTTGTGCAAATTTTATAGCTGTAGCAAGACCAGATGGACCGCCCCCAACAATCACAACATCATATTCCATTGTTTCTCTGTGCATAAGATAGTATTTTTAATTGTAATTGGTAATATAAATACATTACAATTATAACCTCTTATAAGTATCAATTATATAGATAAAAAAGAATATGAAAATTTTAGTACCAATTAAAAGAGTTGTTGATTATAACGTAAAGGTTAGACCTTTATCTGACAACACAAATGTAGACTTAAATAATGTAAAAATGGCCGTAAATCCGTTTTGCGAAATTGCCTTAGAAGAGGCAGTTCGTTTAAAAGAGGCTGGTAAAGTTTCTGAGGTTATTGCCGTATCTGTAGGTAAAAGCGATTCACAAGAACAGTTAAGAACTGCACTCGCTCTTGGCGCTGATAGGGCGACACTAGTAGAAACAGATGCATTACTTGAACCATTGGCCATAGCAAAAGTTTTACAAAAAGTTGTAGAAGATGAAAAACCTGAGCTAATTATTTTAGGTAAACAAGCAATAGATGGTGATAATAATCAAACTGGCCAAATGTTAGGAGCTTTACTTGATTATCCACAAGCAACAAATGCATCAGAAGTAGAATTAGAATCATCCTCTGTAAAAGTTACTAGAGAGATCGATGGTGGTCTTCAAACCTTAGAACTAAATATTCCAGCAATTGTAACAACTGACTTAAGATTGAATGAACCAAGATACGCATCATTACCAAATATCATGAAAGCAAAGAAAAAAGAACTTAATGTAGTTTCAGCTAGCGATTTAGGTGTTGATGTAAATTCTAGAACAGAATTGTTGTCAGTTGAATTACCTCCATCGCGAGAAGCAGGTGTAATGGTAGAAACAGTTGATGAATTGGTTGATAAATTAAAAAATGAAGCAAAGGTGATCGAATGAGTGTATTAATTATTGCAGAACATGATAATAATGGTTTAAAAGGAGCAACGCTTAACACTTTAACAGCAGCGTCATTAATTTCAGATGACGTAACAATGCTAGTAGCTGGACATGGTATAGATACAGCTATTGAGCAAGCTCAGTCTCTTGATGGTCTTTCAAAGATACTTAAATGTGATAGTGCAAACTATACAAATGCAATTGCAGAAGATTTATCTGCATTAGTATTATCTATAGCAGATGGATTTAGTCATATTCTTGCCCCAGCATCGACTTTTGGTAAAAATTTGATGCCAAGAATCTCAGCAAAATTAGATACACAACAGATTTCCGACATTATTTCAGTCGAATCTCAAGATACCTTCAAAAGACCTATATATGCAGGAAGTTGTATAGCAACAGTAAAATCGAATGACTCTGTGAAGGTTATAACTGTTAGGTCTACAGCTTTTGATGCTGCAACAAATACTAATTCTAATGTTGAAGTATCTGATGTAGATGCTGTAGATTGTGCTGGTATAAGTACATTTGTTTCTGAAGAATTAGCTCAAAGCGATAGACCAGAATTGACAGCTGCAAATATTGTAATATCGGGTGGAAGAGGAATGCAATCTGGTGATAATTTTCATTTGCTTGATTCAATTGCAGACAAACTTGGAGCAGCAGTTGGTGCATCGAGGGCTGCTGTGGATGCAGGATTTGTTCCAAATGATTATCAGGTAGGGCAAACAGGTAAAATTGTTGCACCCGACTTATATATTGCTGTAGGCATCTCTGGCGCTATTCAACATCTAGCAGGAATGAAAGACTCTAAGGTAATTGTAGCCATTAATAAAGATGAGGACGCTCCTATATTTCAAGTTGCAGATTATGGCTTAGTTGCTGATCTATTTAACGCTTTGCCAGAGTTAGAATCAAGCCTCTAAACAAATACCTAAATATGTCTTAGCTTATAAATTAAGTGGTAGAATTTATACATGAAAAATTTACTAATTATCAGTGTTTTTTTACTAACCTCAATTCTTAATTCATCCACCATCATTTATACATCAACTTATATTGATGTCATTAATGGCAAGATTGTAAATAATTCCTCAATCGTTATTAACGAAAAAAAAATAATTAATATATCCCCTGGATATATCACTTTAAGAAAGGACGATATTCTAATTGATCTAAGAGGACTTACAGTTATGCCAGGACTAATGGATATGCATGTTCATTTTGGCGGTGAATATCAATCTAAAGCCGAAAGACCTATAAAGGTTGAAAGAGAAACTGAAGCAATTTTGGCAACAGCACATGCTGTTACTACTCTAAAATCAGGATTTACTACAGTAAGGCAAGTTGGAGATAGTGGATTAGTATCAATTTCGCTAAGAGATGCGATTGCAGCTGGTCATGTTATTGGCCCTAGAATCTTTTCTTCAGGAAAGAGTATTGCCACAACTGGGGGGCATGCAGATCCTACAAATGGTAAATCTATCGATGAGTATGATTTTCCATCACCAGAACAAGGAGTTATAAATGGTCCATATGAAGCTTATGCCGCTGTAAGACAAAGGTACAAAGATGGTGCAGATGGAATAAAGCTCACTGTTACTGGTGGCGTCCTTAGTGTTGCAAAATCTGGAGATAATCCTCAATTTACAGAAGAAGAAGTTTCAGCTGTTGTAAATGCAGCAAAAGATTACGGTATGTGGGTTGCTGTTCATGCGCATGGCGCTGAAGGTATGAAAAGGGCTGTCATAGCGGGTGTTGATTCAGTTGAGCATGGAACTTTTATGACGGAAGAGGTAATGGATTTAATGATACAAAAAGGAACATATTATGTGCCAACAATTTCTGCAGGCGAATTTGTTGCAGAAAAAGCTAAAATTGATAATTTTTTTCCTGAAATTGTAAGACCTAAAGCAGCTACAGTAGGTCCTCAGATCGGAAG
>Ga0163111_10000270_pt1 | contig 31004 bp, 25 predicted proteins | sample CRUFie1St18metaG_FD_109645 | JGI IMG/M metagenome (GOLD analysis project Ga0163111, IMG submission 109645) | Marine microbial communities from the Costa Rica Dome - CRUD Field 142mm St18 metaG | ecosystem: Environmental > Aquatic > Marine > Oceanic > Photic zone | place: Costa Rica: the Eastern... | reverse complement strand
TTCAAAATAATCCGTCAACTGCCCAAAGACACGTGGCTGATCAACCAGCACGTGCCGCATGTGTTTCGGTTTTCCGACAAGGAACTGACTTATCTCGAAACACGATACGCCAAGCGAACCAAAATATTACGCGAGTTATTTCCGTGGGATGATCCTAACTACGGCATCGATGAGCGATGGGCTACGTTTTATCCCTACGGCAATATCATGAAGCCGGGCGAAACCCGCGAGGTGGAGGTGCGCGTGATCAATCATTCGCCGATCAAGCGGACGTTCAAGGTCACACCCCGAGATCATCGCGGCGCCAAGGTGCTCAGCAGCCCGGCTTCCACGACCTTAGCTTCCCGCGGGGAAGGCGCGGTGAAGGTCCAAATTCAGGCGCCCAAAGAGCCCGGGGTGTATGTCGTCACGGCCGATATCGACTCCAAAGATATGCATTTTCGCGACTGGGTGGAGACCATTATTGAGGTGAAATAACGCCAAGCCGATCCCGTTCTGGCTTTCGTAACGGGAGGTTTTCCACTATAACTCTCGGCCTTGAATTCCCTGCGACTAAGTGCGGCTCTCTGGCTCGCCGCGGCCCTTTCGGCCGCGGCGCATCCCATTTCCATGAGCAACGCCGTCGCCAATGTGCGCGAGAATGAGGTAGAGATCGAGCTTCGGATCATGCTGGAGGATCTAGTCCTATTCCACAGTCTCAAGGCCGATGCGAAAACGCTGTTCAAGGCCGATGATCTCCGGCAGGCAGCTGAAAAGCATGATGCGTTTTTGCTGAAACATTTCACGCTGCGCGATGGGGAAGGCGCGGTGTTCAAGGGCGAGGTACGACGCCGCGATCTGTCGACCATCCCAGATGAGGGCGTGCCGCAGGCTGAGCTGATGAAACGGCATGCCGTGTATCTCATGCGCTATGTTCCGCCCAAAGGAAAACCGAAATTCATAACCGTGCTACAACAGTTCGGTGGCCCCAAGGCGGTCGTCCCTTCGGTGATGGATTTTTTGGTGTCGCAAAATGCTATCTGGCTGAGTAGACCCACCCAGCTGCAGCATGGTCGCCCGTACACGGTTACTTTTGATTGGGAAAATCCGCCAACGGCGGCGCCCAAGAATTGGCGTGAGCTAAGAAAGAAAGATGAGGACGAACTACAGCGCAAGCTCGGTATCACCAGCTACACTGGCCTGTACTCGTACATTTACCTGAACGACCGTGAAGTGCGTCACGAAATCCTTGTGCCGTTGTTGACGTTTGAAGAATGGTTGCCAGTTAAACGGGCTAATCCGGAATTTCTAGAGGTTGCAGAGCAGGATGCCATGCGTGGGCAAATTGCCGAATGGTTTCGAAACCGCAACCCCGTAGAGATTGACGGTATTCCTGTGAAACCAGTTTTACATAGACTCCAATTTTTTGGCCTAGACATCCAAGACTTTGCGCAAAACGCCAAACCCCGTCGCATCAGTGCTTATCAAGCGCGGCTCGGCATTATCCTCAGCTATCCCGCCAAAGCCCCGCCCAACCGCGTGAATTTAACTTGGGAAGTATTCCATGAATCCGCACCGTTTCTTCGTTCCATCGTGTATGACCGCAACGCTAATCCTACCGAGGAGTTTTTTGTAAAAGATCAACCAGACTTTGAATGGATAAGAGAAGGCGAAGCTCCTATCGTCGCATCATTTCAAACCGATTGGACGCCAATCCAATCAAAGAGAAAAATCTCTAACGTCAGTTACGTGCTCATAGGAATCGCTTTTGCAGGAGGAGCCTTCACTTGGATGCTGTACCGCAATCATCCTCAGTGTATCCCACGAAGCCTTGGTGTAGCGGGGATTTGGCTAATCGGCGCATTCATGTTCAAAGACCATGTGCCAGTGGCAGATAGGCCTTTAGCTCCCGACTTCACAAAACACACCGCCACTCTATTACAAAATATTTACCGAGCCTACGATTACGGAGATCAGAGCGATGTATACGATGCTCTCGCGCATAGTGTAAATGGACCTTTATTGGATGAGTTGTTCCTTAAAATTCAATCCGGCCTGCGCATGCAGGAGCAAGGCGGCGCTATCGCAAATGTGCAAGAAGTGCGGATTGTATCAATTGAGCCTACATTAGATAACCCCGAGTCCTTTGATTGCAAATGGAATGTCACCGGCACGGTGGAGCATTGGGGACACATTCACACCCGAGAAAACCAGTACTCCGCGCTTATCACACTGGATGTCTCGGAAAAAGGTCGCGGGCGGATCTCGGCGTTTAAAGTGACGGACGAAAAGCGAGTGCGGTTCGAGACTGGCTTACGCCTGTTTGATGACGGCTGATGGACACCACACTGCAAGCGGTGAAGTTCGGTTATGGCGATGCGGGATTTCGACTGCGTATTCCGAAATTAACGTTGGCCGCCGGCTCGCGCACGGCCTTCGTAGGCCCCAGCGGCTCAGGCAAAACGACGCTGCTCCGCCTGTTGGCCGGCATCGCCACACCGCAATCGGGGACGATCCAGATTGGCCAACACTCCCTGCATTCATTGCCTGAGGGGGGACGTCGGGCTTTTCGAATTCAGCATATTGGTTTTGTTTTCCAAGACTTTCGGCTGATTGATTATCTGGATGTCCGCGAAAATCTACGACTGCCTTATCGCCTCAATGAGGCTCTGACACTCGAACAGGACGTGGAAGAGCGCCTCGAGACACTCGCCGAAACACTACTGCTGACCGACAAATTGAGTGCCGCTATCGATACCCTATCGCATGGCGAACGCCAACGTGTCGCCATTGGCCGAGCGCTGTTGCCCCAGCCCGGGCTGATACTGGCTGACGAACCCACAGGCAATCTGGATCCAACTAATAAAACACGCATTCTAAATCTACTATTTGAGCAAGTCGAAGCCAGTGGGGCCACACTAGTGATGGTGACGCACGATCACGCCCTTCTCGATCGGTTTGAGCAGGTGGTTGATTTTGAAACGTTCCATGCCCGGGAGACTGCTGATGCCTAGCCTATTTCTTGCCTGGCGTTATCTGCGCGCGCGGCCGGGGCAATCGGCCGTGATGGTCCTTGGTCTGGCACTGGCACTGTATCTGCCGTTGGTGACCCATCGGTTAGTGGATGAGTTTGACCGTATCATCGGCGCGCGAGCCGCCAGTACGCCTCTAGTAGTCGGCCCCAAGGGCAGCCGGTTCGATCTCGCCTTGCACGGCCTGTATTTCCGCGCGCGCAATAACGGCACGGTGCCATACAGCGAGTATACCCGGCTGGTGGACCGTCACGATGGCACCATGATTCCGCTGCATTCCAAGTTCACAGCCAAAGGCTATCCCGTCGTCGGCACCACGGTGGATTACTTTCATTTCCGAAATATTGGCATGCAATCAGGCGGCAAAACCATGCGCCAATTCGGAGATTGCGAGTTGGGGGCCAACGTAGCGGCGGAACTGGGACTGGGCCCCGGCGATACGATTCTTACAGACCGCGAAAATCTATTCGATCTGGCCGGCGATTATCCATTGCAGCTGAACATCACAGCCGTGCTGGCTCCAACCGGCACAGCCGATGACACGGCGATTTTTGTGGAATTGAAAACGGCCTGGATCATCGAAGGCATCGGGCACGGCCATGATCGAGATCTCGACCACAACGGCACGAGCCCGAAGCTCGTTAAAACACACCTCGAAATAACCCCTGAAAACGTGGAATCTTTTCACTTTCACGGAGATTCGACTACCTTTCCTCTTACCGCCTTGCTCGCCCGCACCAAGGACGCTAAAGGCCAGGCGCTGTTGCTCGCGGATTATCAGGACCACGCCACTGTGCAGGTTCTCAAAACCCCTCAAGTAATGGCCGAACTCATGAGCATGATCCTTCGAGTCCGCGATTTTTTGGACGCCCACCACGTGCTGGTCGCCATTGCAATGGCTGCATTGGTGGCCTTGATCATCGCTCTAACCCGTCGTCTACGAGCACGCGAAATGGAAACGCTTACACTACTCGGCTGCCGGCAGGGTCTTCAATGGTCCCTGCAAGCCGCGGAATTGACGATCGTCTTGGGAATCGCCTTCTTTGGCGCCCGGGCCCTGACTGCCCTCACCATATACGGCGTCTCGTCCTATTTCCGAACGCTGACCGGCTAAGTCGCATTTATTCACGGCTTATTCACGCCGCTATTTTTTCTGCGAACAACTAAGGGTTGGGCACTTAAAAACAGAGGCCATAATCAAATGCAAGGAGGGTTGGATCCTAGGGACCACGGCGTTTTGCGGTGGAGATATTGACTGGGGCACGACCATTAACAATCCGGCATTTGAATTGGGCAAAATGAAACGGTTGTGTTTGGTATGGGCATGTCTGTTCGGGCTGTGGGCAGCCCCGAAGGCTTCGGCCTTTGTGATGGTCGGCCCCATGGATCCCGCGGAGTTGGCCAGTGGCGGGATTGACTTCAACTACACAGATGACTTGGGTGGCCCCAAGGATCTGAAGACTTTTTTCCGCTGGAATATTCCTTTGCTGACCTACGCGTTTGACGCGAGTTTCATGCAGTACTTTGGTCTGGAAGGCCGCGATGCAGTAAAGGAAGCTTTCACTTCGGTCAACGACTTTTTCCACAACAACGAATACAGCGGCGTCAGTTCGTTGGAGTTGACCACCCACGGTTTCCGAAGCAATTACAACACTACCTGGCTGAACACTACCGCGAAAAACGCGCAGGTCATCGACATCAAGAGCCTCACTCTAGGACTCATCATCAACCATCTTGGCCTGGGAAATCCATATCGTTATTCGTTTGGCATTCACTCCACCTCCACTAATTCTGCCGGCACACAAATCAATTTCAACGTGCGCCTGCGCAATTTTGATCCGATCACCTACAAACCCACTTCGCTGATCAACAACGTCGCATTCAGCTATCGTCTGATCCACGATGCACCGCCTTCAGTGGGAGTAACCACACTGCCCACCTTTGCCGACATGGAGGAATTTACCACCGACACCACCGGTAATGCGTGGACCAGCCTTTCTGCAATCACCGATGCATTTTACGGCAATACCGCCATTTTCTGGACCGAACAACCCACGCTCTTTGGATTTGGTGTGTACTACGACGGCAAAAACGCCATGGGCGGCCATTACGAACCGCGCCATGCGCTGACCTATGATGACGCCGGCGGCCTGAAATACTTGTACCGCACCAACAACTACGTTTACGAAGGGCTCGACCCCAACGTGGTGCTCATGGTGCCGGCCAATTTCCTGCCCACCTTTGCTATACCTGTTTTTCCCGGAGGCGGCGGCCGGATTTATCCTGATCCCACCGGCATTCAAGGTGCCTACGTCCCGCGCCGCAATGCTGGTCTGATTCCCGGTTTGCCCATCACCTCTAGCGTGCCTGTGCAGGCACCCCCCGCCTTGGTGGATATCGCCATGCGCGGCGGCATCAACAAGATTCAGTTTCAGGAACAGCAGTTTGATTCATTCCTCGGAATCAACTTCACCGCCACGACACATGAATGGACCGACGTGTTTGTGAGCACCAACGGACAAAATGTCGTGAACCTCAACGACACAACGCCCGGGGCCTCAGCGTTTATCGGCGTCCCTACGCTCAAGCATTTCACCCAGCAAGTCGGTCGGGCTATTTTCCAGCCGGATATTTTGTTTGTGGCCGATGAACTCGGGGTTTCTCCCGACGGCATCCCTATTGCCTTCAATCGAACGGACAACACGGTGTGGGTAGATAACTACACCAACAACCTAGGGCCCGCGCAGCTACTCACCACCAACGTCGGTCCCGGCTCTATCGGCGGCCCTATTCAGTACACCTTCACCAAGCTCGGTCAGGGCTTTGAGGTCATCTGGAGTGGCGAAGCCAGCGTGGTCGGCAACACCAACACCTACAGTCTTTGGGGCCACATCAAAGGCCCGGGGCCGAATGATATCGTGGTGTTTCCGAATGATGCTCAGATGTCGATTCTTGAAAACGCCATCTCGCCCGCAACCGCAGTGCCGGTGATCACTCGCATCATTGATGCCGGTGAGGATAATCGCCTGACACGTACCCAAGAAAACCTAATTATCGAAGGCAGCAATCTGGCTTCGGTTACGGCGATTCAAATTCTGAACGGTAATTTAGTCCTGCAAACTATCCAAGGTTCCGTGGTGCAAACGTTCATCAATTCGCACAACCAAATCATCATCCCCCCCGGCCATATCAACGAGACTGCCGAAGGGGCGAATGGCACACGCACGGTTGTTCTCTGGAATACCGTGGGCAAAAGCGATGCCTCATCAGCCATTGGCATTGCCACGGGCGTTCCGGTGGTCACCGGCACCAGCCGCGACCGGCTCAACTATGATCGGGTAGAGCATAATGTCGACATCTACGGCTACGGCTTCAAGAGCGGCCAAGCTTTCACCGATGATGGCAATGCCACGCTTACCTATTTTCGCGTGGAAAGTGCCGATGGCACCATGGTGTTTCCGGCAGATGGCAACAGTTCCGCAGCCACCTTCGAAATCAAATCCGACACGCACGCGGTACTTCCGGTCAATGCCGTCACGGCCATTGCAGATGGATCCAGTCGCCGTCTCCGCGTAGCTCGCGGCCCGGCCACTGATGCCTTGAGTAGCACTAATAACGTGGCTCTCATTGCCAACATCACCACCACTCCGGCCATTTCCAATCTCAGCCTGGATTCCAATAATAACTTCCGGCGTGATGAGGCCATGACCATTTCCGGCACGGCATTGAACACCGCTCGGCGAATCGAACTCATCAATTCTGACGGCAGTTCACTGGATCCCGCCACGTTCCTAGATCTGCCATACCCCGGCGTTTCCGTAGACGACAACGGGAGCCGAATCCAGATCTCAAGCAACACATTCCTAACATCCACAGCCGATGGAAACGGCTCAGCCGACCTGCGCAAATTCAAAATCTTCAATGCCATTGGAGCATCGGACAGCAACACAACCTTTAATGTCAACGCCCAGCCGACTGTGTTGTTCCTGGCCGGATTCACCGCACCGTTTACCTTTAATCGTGAGGCGGCAACTGGCGATAACGTAACCCTCACCGGTTCCAATCTCAAAAACGTGACAGAAATTCAATTGGTTGATGAGAATGGCTCGGATCTAAGTGGAACCCCCAGCATCTCGTTTCCAGTCACAGGGGTCACGGTGTCCGACACTTCCATCGTCATCAACACTAGGACGGTCCAATTCGGCAACGGCACCAACGCTGACTCCAATACCACATCAAAATGGCGACGGTTCAAGCTCCTCAGCGCCCGTGATGCGGCGTTCTCCCCGCAAAACTTGCGCTTCCAAGTCGGCACACCGCCCTCGTTCGCAAGTTTTGCCACCACCGGCGGCACCAGCAATTACCGGCGGGATAGCGACACCCTAACCATTACCGGCACAGGCTTCGGCCTCGTTACTTCCGCAGAGATTGTGGATGTCAACGGCCTGACCATTGCCGCTAATAGCGCCGCCAACACAACCAGCGGATTGGCAATCGACAGCGGCACGCAATTCCGTGTGCCCGCCAATTCCTTTTTCAATGCAAACCGGTTGGACTCATCTGGCGCCAACAGCCGCCGACTAAAGATTACCACCCCCTTTGGCGTGGTGGTTTCGGATAACAACAGCACAGGCGCCTTCACCATCAGTGCTACGCCAACCTTTCATGCGAATCTTTCCACCTCCTTTGCCGGGGGCGGTTATAATGGCGGCAGCAACACCTACAATTTGAATGACGGCAGGCTCACGCTAAACGGCAATAATTTCCTTGGTGTCGAAACCATCCGATTTGAAGACAACGGCTCCGACACTTACATCAACGTGAGCTTCAATCCGCATGCACCACCAGCCGGGTTGATCGTGAATGCGGAAGGCACACAGCTCACAGTCACCAAGGATTTCATTAATGATCGCAACGCCAGCTGGGCCAGCTCCGGCGGTAACGCCACGCGCCGAATCCGGCTCACCTCAGCGGCTGACCAGAACGCTACTTCTGGCCTGATCATCACCTCCACCACCACCAACTAAATGGCTGTCCCCTTGCTTGATGTACTGGCCCAAAACGGGCCGTTAGAATCCGAACTGCAGGCGGCATTTCTCAGCGTCCTTCAATCGGGCCGCTATATTCTTGGTCCCGAGGTCCAAGCTTTTGAAGAGGAAATGGCCACTGACTGCGGTGTTCCGCATGCCATCGGAGTATCCTCCGGCACCGATGCTCTGCTACTGGCCCTCATGAGCATCGGCATCGGACCGGGTGATGAAGTCCTTTGCCCATCATTCACATTCTTTGCCACAGCCGGCAGCATTGCGCGAACGGGCGCCACGCCAGTGTTTGTCGATTCGAGAGAAGACACCTTCAACATCGACGTGGACGATGCCGCCACCAAAATCACTCCGCGCACGCGAGCCATCATTCCCGTCCATCTGTTCGGAGGCACCGCGGATATGGATGCCGTCAACGCCTTGGCAAATACTCACTCGTTAAAGGTGATCGAAGACTCCGCCCAAGCGCAGGGCGCACGCTTTCAGGGCAAGCCTGTCGGGAGCTTGGGAGATTGCGCGGCATTTAGTTTTTACCCCACCAAAAACTTGGGAGCCTTGGGCGATGCCGGCATGTTCGTCACCAAACACGATGACCTAGCTCAACGCGCCCGGCTGCTGCGCAATCACGGAGCCAAACCGAAATATCATCACGAAGCCGTCGGCGGTAACTTTCGTCTCGATGAATTGCAGGCCGCCTTTCTGCGCGTGAAGCGCACGCAGTTAAAAGGCTGGATTAATCGAAGAATCACCAACGCCGCGCAATATCGAAAGCAGCTCGAAAATGTTCCTGGTCTGATCCTACCTCAGGAAGCTGTCGGCCATACTTGGAATCAATTCACCATACGCCTCGAAAATCGTGAACGGCGTGATGCCCTCACCTCACGGCTCCGCGAGGCTGATATAGGGCATGAAATTTATTATCCCGAAGCCCTCCATGTTCAGCCCTGTTTTGCCACGCATAAGCCCGCCCCCTGCCCAGTGGCTGACCAACTCAGTGGGCAAGTTTTGAGTCTGCCGATTTATCCCGAGCTGCACCCCACCCAAATCGAAGAGGTCTGCAGCCAGATTGAATCTTTTGCCCGCGCCTAAACACACCTCCGGCGTGGTAGATTTTGGGAGTCAATCAGCCGGAACTATTCGGCCTGATACTCGGGCAACGTATCCTGCAGCCACGCTTTGGCGTCCGCGCTATTCAGTGCCTCCAGCAAAGCCAATTGGCTTTGCATGTGGCGCCAAGCATCGGCACCCAAACGGTCGCCGCGGATCCGTTGAATTTTGGGATGCGTGCTGGCCTCCAGTTGCTCGTCGGAGGCATGAAGTCGTTCGTGCTGTTTTTCCCCTGGCCCCAAGCCGGTGATCTCAATGGCAATTTCCTGGCCGGGTGTTTTACCGCTTAACCGAATCATTTGCTCAGCCAAATCCATAATTTTCACCGGTCCGCCCATATTCAAAATAAACCGGTCTCCGTTTCCCCCCAGCATTCCACTGCATAACACCAAGCCGGCCGCTTCTGGAATGCTCATGAAGTACCGCGTTACCTCCGTGTCCCGCACGGTCACCGGCCCTCCGATTGCGATCTGCCGCTGAAATATGGGCACCACGCTGCCGGATGATCCCAGCACATTACCAAAGCGCACAGATATAAAACGCGTCCCACTCGAATCCAACGCATGCCCTTCCATCAACCTCTCGGCCACGCGTTTTGTCGCCCCCATCACATTCGTTGGTTCCACCGCCTTATCCGTGGATATCAATACCAACCGGTCTACTTGATGTTCTCGCGCCAGCTTGGCCAAGGTGTGCGTGCCCAAAATATTATTTCGCAAAGCCACTAAGGGCTGACGTTCCAACAATCCCACGTGTTTGAATGCTGCGGCATGAAATACAGCAGCGGGTCGATACTCATCCAACACCTGACTCAGCCGTTGAGAATCAGTAATATCCAATAGTTCCGGCACACAATCGGTTTCGCCTGCTAATTCGGAATGAATGTCGAACAAAGCCGATTCTGACCGTTCCAAAAGGATCAATCGCGCAACCCCACAACGTACCAGTTTCCGGCATAGCTCAGAACCAATGCTCCCGCCAGCCCCCGTCACCAACACACATTCCCCTGCATAAAAATTCTCCAGCCCATCCGCTTTCAAATCCGCTGGGTCGCGTCCCAGAACATCCCCAATTTCCACCGGTCGCAATGCCGAAATTATTTCTCCCTCGGCTAACTGGCTCATAGAGGGAACCGTTCGACAAGGAATTTTAAGGCGTCCCAAATACTCCGCAATTGCACGCACCCGTTCACCCGACGCGGACGGCATGGCAATGATCACCTCATCAATCTCCGGGGCAGCCGCCTCCCCCAATAATTCCACCGCACCACGAACCGGAATACCGTGTACTTGCGTTCCTGTTTTGCGCACGGCATCGTCGAAAAATACCATCGGCCTCAATCCACCCCTTGTTTGCAATTCTCGTGCGAGATTTGCGCCCACTTCACCCGCACCCACAATTCCCACTCGACGCGTCTCTGAGTAATTCGAATCTCCCGCTCCCTGCCGGATCAAACGAAAGATCAGTCGGCAAGCTCCCACTCCAAGGAAGGACAATACTCCATCAAGCACAATCACTCCACGGGACATTGAGTGAACCGGCTCACCCACCTGCCATAAACCCAACATCCCCACAGTGATCAATCCCAGTGCCACACCCAATCGTTTCAGATCAGGGAGGCTAAAAAAACTCAATAAACTAGAGAACTGCCCCGCCGCGGCCAACACCACCAACTTAGACGCCCACACCCAGGGCCAAACGGCCCCAAATTGACGTTCATGAATCTCTGGCACCTCGAAATCAAACCGTAATCCATACGCTACCCACGTCGCTGCTATGAGCACTACGCTATACACCCCCAACAACACAAGGATGCGTTGTAGTTGAGTCAAATTGGGCGGCCGCAAAAATGACATGGATTATTTCGGAATCTTTCGCCTGCTAATGAAAACGCGTTCAACATAAAGGAATACCCCGCCCCAAACCAGCCCACACAATAACCATCCCCAAACCGCATCCAAACAATCATGCCCCCAATACAGGAAAATCACGACCGCTATCTGAATCATCCAAAGCAACCCCGAGACCCGTTCGTGACTCCAGCCGGACCGAACAAGCCTCTGATAAAAATGCTCTCGGTGTGGAGTCCACCACTGTGCCCCGGCACGCCAACGCCGCAACAAGGCAATGGTTCCCTCCATAAAAAAATACAAGGGCAGTACGCCCAACCAACCCACCGACTCCCGCGCTTCCAATTCCCCCCAGGCCATCAAGACCAAAACGCCTAAGGAAAATCCCAGCCCCACACTACCGACATCGCCCAGAAACATTCGCGCCTTAGGAAAGTTAACCGGCAGAAATCCCAACATAGCCCCCGTCAATATCCAGCTGATGACCGTCACCATTCCGTCTCCCTCCCCGGAAACCAGCGCTATTCCCATCGCCATCAAGGCTACATGCCCCGCAACCAGACCGTTGATCCCATCCATGAAATTCATAAAATTCATGAACGCCATCAACCCAAAGACCAAGGCTGCCATCGTCAATCCAGACCATTGATCGCCCCCAAAAGCCAAAACGACCGCCACAGCAGCGGCAAATTGCGCCAACAAACGCCATTTCACCGCAAGCCCTCGCCGATCGTCCCAAAGATTGATTGCGCTCAGCAGAATCAACCCGATCAACCATACCCCTCCGACAGTAGCTCGGCTCGGATAAACCCAAAACAAAACCGTCAAAAAAATAACCGCCAACGGAGCCACCCCTCCCCCTCTGAGTGTCGGAGTATCATGACTGGATCGCTCATTGGGCTGATCCCAAAATCCTGCGTATCGCAGTAACCACGCCGTTGGGGAACACAAAAGCCAAGTCACTAATCCCGCGCCAATAACTAAGCCCAATTCATGCATCAGCTTGTTGATACAAATCCCACCACTGCGGATGCAATACTGCATCCGAGAATTCCTGTTTCACCCGTTCCCGTAATCTCGACGCCAAGTCAGACCTACGAGCAACATCATCGAGTAAAACCTCAATCGACTCCGCAAGAGCTCCTGCGTCGCGTGGAGGAACCAAAAATCCGGATTTTCCATGCTCCACAATTTCCCTGCATCCGGGAACATCCGTGGTGATGACAGCCCGATTAGCCAAGGCCGCTTCCAAAATCACCCGCGGTAGTCCTTCACGATAAGTTGGCAAAACTATAAGATTCGCCGCCGTCATTTCTTCCAAAACATTCCCAATGCGCCCCAACCAAACGCAATCCTTCTCATCTGCCATATTCTCCAAATCCTCACGGGACAAGCTGCGAGGATTCCCAATATCCACGTCTCCACACAAAATCAATTCCACTTTCGCGCCCCTAGAACACACCTGTTTCCACGCCGCAAATAATTCGCGAACTCCTTTATCTTCCAGCATTCGGCCCACGAATAAAATCCGAACCATATCCGTCTTAGGCTCGGGCACAGCCACCTCTTTCCATTCGATACTCCCGGGCAAGCGCACACACTGGGACTCACCTAATCCCGCCCTCTTGCGCCAAAGCGCTTCATCATCCTGATTCTGGAAAACAGTGACGGTACTGTTTGCTCGAAAGGCGCATTTCAATCCCCATTCCACCAAAGCTCGCAACCCAGTGGTCTTCAAACCGCTCGGGTTTTCAGAGAATAAACTTCCCATCCCAATCACATGATGAATCAAACGCCAAGATCGCCCCCCCCAGGTGGCCAGCCAACCCAGCAGCACGCACCGTACTGAGACGCAATGCACCACATCTGCCTTAAACGTCTTTGCCACACGTCGGATCTCACGCGCTGCCCGCCAAGTCTCCAATAACGAAACCCGTTCCCGAGACCAGTCCATCGTGTACACGTCCAACCCGGCCGCCTCCAGAATTGCCCGCTCATTTCCTTCCGGGCAAATCACGCCCACTGTCGCCCCCCGTTGAATTAACCATTTAGCCAAAGACAATCGATGAACCCGAAAGGCCCAATCTGCGGCGGACACAAACAAAATCCGCAGCTTCAATTTTTCTGCTCCCGCAGCCACAATTCCAAAACCAGCATTGTATATTTCAGCATGGGCACATTCCAGTCACCTTCCAGCCGATCTGCGATAAGATCACGAAGAAATCGTCGATCCACATACGCAGCTGCCGCCGGCTCCTGAGCCCCCAATAAATCCTGCAACAACTCTCGCCATTCGGTTTGCAGCCAACGCTCCACCGGCACTTCGAACCCTCTTTTTTTACTGTTCAAAACCTCCACCGGCAGCACATCCGTATAAGCCCTTCGCAATACGCTTTTGGTCACCCCTCCCCGTATCAACTCTCCATCCGTCAAACCCATGGCGTACTCGGCCAACTCATGATCCAGCAACGGAGATCGAGCCTCAAGCGAATGCGCCATCGTGGCCATGTCCATCTTCACCAGCAAATCACTCAACAAATTTACGCGCTGATCTAGCTGCATTTGCTGGCGCAACAACGAGGTATTCCCCTCAACTTGTGCCTCGATCCAACCCTCCGTTGCTGCTACTTTCCCGCCCTGCCAGATCATTCGTTTTTCATCATCCAACAACAAATCTGAAGACCACTCCAAATAACGCCGGGCGGGCGTAGCTCCTGCACCGCGTGCAAACCGTCGTGCAAATCCCAAGCTAGACCGTCGTTTTCGCCGAGGGATTATCGCTGCTAATCCACGCCAACACCATTGTGGCACTCCCTGCATTTGCCCCAAACGATACGCCGCCAAATGGCGCCGATAGCCTCCAAACAATTCATCACCGCCATCACCCGTCAACACCACCTTCAACCTTTGAGCCGCCGCTCGAGCCAACGCCCAACATGCCAGTGCGCTGGAATCAGCAAACGGTTGATCATAATGCCTCACCAACTCCATTAAATCCCGTTCTGGAGAAATCTTCAAATGCAAAACTTCGTTTCTGACCCCATACCGCTGTGCGGCCACCTGGGCTATCGTCGATTCATCCAACCCCTTCTCCGACATGGCCACAGTAAACGTTTCTACTTCCCGTTTTGTCTCACGAGACGCCTCATAAGCTACGACGTTCGAATCAATGCCCCCCGAGAGGAACACACCCACCGGCACATCACTTCTCAGCCGTAACCGCACAGACTCTTGCACCATTTCACGAACCACCTCCAAGCAAGCTGTATGCTTGCTTGGCTGGGGAACCCAATAAGAATTGGTTTCCACCTGTCCCCGCTCAAAAACCATCACACAACCGGGCGGCACTTGCGCAACTCCCTCATAAACCGTCTCAGATTGAGGCACCACTCCTAGTGATAAATAATCGTAAACACTCTGTTCCCTCACTTGCCATTCCGCATCCGGCACCATCGCCCTCAGCGCTTTAATTTCAGAGGCAAAGGCGATGCCGTCACCTAACTGAAAATAATACAGCGGTTTCTTCCCAAATCTGTCCCGGGCTAATAATAAACGCTCATTCTTGGAGTCCCAAATCGCTAACGCAAACATTCCCCTTAACTTTTCGACAAACTGATCTCCATATTCCTCATACAAATGCGGCAGCACCTCCGCATCTGTCCGCGACCTCAAATCATGTCCCTTATTCCGTAACCACACCGCCAACTCCACATGATTGTAAACCTCCCCGTTCATCACCCCCATAACCCGACTATCCTCGCTCAGTACCGGTTGCACCCCTCTCATAAGATCCACGATCGCTAATCGGCGAATACCCATTCGACCATGCCCACATTCAATTTCACTAACCTCATCCGGGCCACGATGTTGGAGTTTTCGAAGACCTGATGAAACAGACACGCCGCCACCCCCATTAAAATGGCCTACTATGCCGCACATGAATTAAGCACTCGATCGTATATTCGCTGTGTCTGCTGTATCATGCGTTTCAGGCAAAATTTCTCCCGAACGCGAACGGCCGCAGCTTGCCCCATCCGCTGACGTATCGATGAATCCATCAAAGCATCCATACCCGTGGCCATGGCCTGAGGATTGCGCGGGGGCACCAAGATACCCGTCTCCCCATCCACCACCACTTCGGGTATGGCACTCACGTGTGTAGCCAACACCGGCTTGCCCGCCGCCATCGCTTCCAGCAACACGAGCCCAAAGCCCTCGTAATCCGAGCCCAAGACTAACACATCCACGGCAGACATCACGCTTGGGATATCCTCCCGAAACCCTGTGAATCGAACACGCTCAAGCATGCCAGCAGATTCCACCTGTCGCTCAAGGCAACCTTTTAAAGGTCCATCCCCCACCAGCACCAACCGAGCATCAGGATGCTCAAGCTGGGTAAACGCGGTCAAAAGATTTTCCAGTGCTTTCTGAGGCACCAACCGTCCGACAAACCCGAACAAAACCACAGACGAATCCACGCCCCATAGCCGTCGCAATTCTTCCCCTTCGCCCGACGAAGTAGCATCCACCCCATAATGCACGACACAAGCTTGTGTAGGGTCAGAGGGCACATTACGCTCGCTCCAGTATTTTTCCACCGCATGCGAAATACAAATTACTTTCTGGGCCCGTTTAGCCACCCAGCAGGAAAGAGACTTTTCGAAAAAAATAGGAGCGAAGCGCTCGTCATTGTGCTTCGAGATTATCAACGGCACTTTTGAGTAGTCGCGATCTAACAATGCCAGCCTCACGTATAATTCCGCGGGGGGCAAATGCGCGTGAATTAGATCGGGCTGGAAGTCTACCAAAACCAGCCGCAACTGCTTCACAGGCCCCCACTGACCATACCACCTCAACCCCAGAGAAATAACTGATACACCGCACTTCTCAAATGCCGCTTGCAGTGGGCTTTCTACGCCCAGCAAACTAACTACCCTCACCCGTAAACCATCGTTTACTTGCTGTTGAGCTAAGCTTAACAGATGCTTCTCTGCGCCTCCTGGCGCAATGGAAGTGATAACGTGTAAGATGGCTTTTGAAGCACTCAATTTCACCAAAAATACACTGCGCAAAACACCGTCACACTAGTCCACCACACTAAATTAACTCTTATCTTCCAATTGGACGGCTCTAGCAGGCCAATGATGGCAACCGTAAAAAATACCGGCCATATGGCCCAGCGATACCTCCAGCTCTGCTGAAATACAGTTAAATCAGTGGCCGTGGCGATCAAATACATAGCCCCAATAACTAGCACTACCGCCATATGGCGATACAGAACTTCATGTGTGCTGATAAGCCGCACCACAAAAAAAGGCAGTGCCACCCACCACCAAATATTAGCAGCAAAACAATAGAGGCCCTGTTCACGAGAGGGATCGGCGATGAATTGACACAACCCTGGAGAGTACAGGTTGCGCACACTAAGCACCCCTAAATTGCGCAGCGTAAAGGCATTCTCTTTATCGAGCCACTCCCCTACTTTGGCAGTACTTGAGTGCAAGGCCGGTAAGTCCTGCATACTCATTTCATAAGATGGCATTCCCATAAAAGCCGTTACATACTTTCCAACCGCTGAGTAAATGAGTAAGTGCCCAAAAACCGTGCAGCACAAAAACACACACACAACCGACGCACTTCCAATTGCCAATTTAACCCTCAGGCTAGCCTTTCTATAAAAATCAAAATGCGTATAAATCCCCAATATAAAGATCCCCGCTACTGCAATCGGCAATAGCTTAGACCGCACAATCCAGAGGCATATCAATCCAAGCGTCAGAATCCAGGGCCGGCGCTGGCCACGCTCTAACAACCCCAGCACGATTATTCCCAGCACCACCGCCATAGCCTGTTCCTTGAGGATGTTGCCGCCCAAAAACAACATGGGTGGTCCGAATAATCCGAAATAGTAGACGTACTCCTCGGTTTTAGAAGGCGCATGTAATAAGCGGGCAATCCTTCTCATCAACAGGGCCATCACGATTGCGAGGAATATGTTCAGCGCGCGCATTGGGTGAAGGACTTCACCAAAAATCCGATTGTGAATCGAAGCGACTTTCGCCCATCGGTTTTCATGCCAACCCATCCAGTCAACACTCAACTTGGCACTGGATTCCATATAGAACCGCTCATCATCAAAAACCACAATCGAATGCTCAAAGAAACCAAACGCAACACGTAGTCCTATGGCTACGGCAAGCAACCCGATAGCGAAACGGGATCGCTGCCCGGCAAACCTTGCCAAACCGATGGCAAGACCGCCGTAAACAAGATATGCGATCATGGTTCTATCTTTTCGTAAGCATCCAAAATCCCTTGAGCCCGATTAGCCCAAGTAAACCCTCGTCCCTTCGCTTTTGCCGCACGCGAAACCTCTGCAGCCCTCTGTGAATCGGCGAAAACTTCACTCAAAATACGTGCAAGGTCTGAAGCATCTCCCGCTTTGGCTAAATAAGCTGTCTTGCCACCCTCCAAAATATCCTCGATGGCAGGCAATTTAGATGCAATTATTGGTTTCTGTGCGGCCATGTATTCAAACATTTTCAGTGGGGATACATGTTTTGAATAAAAGTCTGTTTTGGGGTGCGGCATAAGTAGGACATCCGCCGCCTTCAACCATAGGGGCACTTGTTGGATTGGTTGTTTCCCCCGGAATATAAGCCGCGATTTTTCAACACCGTGCTTGACGGCTATTTCGTGATACCGAGCTACACGGGATGTAGGCCCACCAATAAAATAGAAATCCAATTCTGGTTGGGTTTTCTGCAGAATGCCCGCTGCCTGTATGATTTCCGGGATCCCCTTCTCCTCTCCGTTGGTATGAAACTTTCCAACATACGCCGCTATCTTTTTTTCTTGCGGCAAGGCCAATTCGTCGCGGGCCTCCTTTTGTGAGTGCGATATATCGAATGTTTCCCAATCTACTGCATCCGGCGCCACATGAATCCGGCCTTCGGGAACCCCTAAATTCATCAGATCATTTTTCATTGCACGAGTAAGGGCAACAACCAGCCGCACGTTCTTCAGTGACGCAGCCCACCCCGCACGGCGCCATTGCCGGCGTGGCAAATGATGCAGCTCTACAATCATCCTGCTCTGGAATTCCGGTCTTCGCTCGACGAGCCACACTGCCAAATCTCCATCCCTCAAGTAAATGGTATCAGCTCTAGTTTCCCTACTCAGCCTTCGGGTAGCGGAATAGTAAAATGTTTGAGACTGAACATAATGCGCCATGAAACTGGCCCACCGACCGCAACGACCAAATGAATTGTGCCAATCAATACTGGGTAGTTCTGATTGGGTTATATCCACCCGCAGACCGTAGTATTGGCGTAATTGTTGCCCTGCCAGATCTCGAGTATTATTCCTGTATGGATGCCACAGCTTCAAATTATGGCCATTTTCCATAAACGCCTGACACATCTGCGAAATTTGATAACCGTGAGCTTTCTCCGTCGGCAAACGGGCATTTACGATATACAGTATTTCGTGGCTTACTCCCCCTAATTTCAAGGTTTCTTAATTTCCCTCAAGCAATCCCCATCCAATTGGTAGCGCATAGCGCTTTCAGGGCAAACCGTTTCATCGTGGCCGTACAACGGAAGATTTAATCGCAAACCATTTCGGCTTACCCAACCAACCTGTCGTGCTGGGACGCCCAGCATTAATGCAAAGGGATTTACTGTGTTAGTCACGGTGGCGCCAGCCCCCACCATGGAGAATTCCCCCACCGTGTTACCACATAATATCGTGCAGTTGGCACCAATGGTTGCCCCTCGCTGGATGATTGTCTGCTTAAATTCGGTTTTGCGGTCGATAAAGGCCCGCGGATTGGTAACATTTGTAAACACGACCGATGGCCCGATAAACACATCTGATTCCAGCTGTACCCCGGCAAACAGCGACACATTATTTTGGATTTTTACACGGTCACCAACTGTGCACTCATTCGCAACAAATGTATTTTGCCCTAGAGTACATTGACGCCCAATAACAGCACCTGAACATATATGAGAAAAATGCCATATCCGTGTTTCTCCACCAATAATTGCACCCTTTTCAATAACAGCAGTGCTGTCCGCCCACCATGAATCCGCATTTTTAGTCATGAGCAGCTTCTAATCTATTGTGTTGCATGCCGATCTCATGCAGCGTTTCAATGGAATCTCGCGTATCCTCAATTCCGAACCCATTGCCTTCCAATATCTTTTGATAAACAGTCGAGTGCAATCCCTCAAATCCAGTGCTAAAATCAATCACTTCGTCATCCACCAACAACGTACGAAGGGCAGTGTTTCTTGTTTCACTCGAACAACTTGGTATTCTTTTAGGATCAATTGAAAGCAACCAATCCACCTCCGCATTTTCAAACTGAAGCCGCCCCGCACATGTTGTTTCAGACGCTTCGGATAGTTCTACTGAAATTCGTTTTCCAAAAATCCAATGCAACATGTCAAAAAAATGAACTCCTATGTTGGCAGCTATCCCGCCGCTTTTTTCGAAATCTCCCTTCCATGAATATTGATACCAATTTCCTCTGGGAGCAATATAGGTCAAATTCACTGTATGGTGTTTGCTAGAGCCCTCAACTTGTTGTTTCAGGTTGATTATCGTGGGGTGTTCTCGCAATTGTAAAATCGTCCATACCTTCCTTCCAGTTTCTGATTCAAGCTCCCTTAACGCATCAAGATTCCATGGATTCAAGACTAGTGGTTTTTCACATATTGCATCCGCTCCCACACGCAATGCCATCCGAATATGTGCATCATGTAAGTAATTAGGAGAGCAAATTGAGACATAATCTACAGCTCCATCACCTTGACGACGACATTTTTCGAGATATCGATCAAACCGTTCAGGCTCTCTAAAATAGGCAGCATCCGGGAACCAGCGATCTAAAATCCCCACACTGTCATGCGGATCCAAAGCCGCAACGAGCTTGTTACCCGTTTCATGGATGGCCTTTATATGTCGTGGGGCAATAAATCCGGCCGCCCCGATTAAAGCAAAATTATTCATTTCCATTTTCAGCTCAACGTTCCCACAACACGATCCACAAACTTATCAAGTGTATAGCGCTCAAGCACGAGTCTTTCCATATTTTGATGGATTTCGGCTAGTTCAGGTTCTGATGCCTGCAACACCTTATTTATACAATTAGCAACCGAGTGCGCATCCTCTGCGCAAATGAACCAGTCCTCCAAACCGTAGTCAAAAAAATCCTCAGCACCGGGGGAAGCAATCACCAAAGGTAACCCACATGCCATCGCCTCGAGTGTAGCTTTACCTATGCCTCCAGGCACGGTGAACACGAATGCCCGGCAACATCTAAGAGCCGCAGGCAATTGTTCATGTGGAATCTCACCTGAAAACGTGACGTATTCTTGAAGCCCAGCTCCGTTGATCCGGCTCTTAATCTCCTTAGCGTATTGAGAGTCACCGGGACCCGTGCTCTTGCCGATGATGTTTAGCGTATAATTTCGGCCATAAAGGGACCGGCATTTTTCAAGCGCATCCAATATAACTTCGATTTTCTTGACGGGCGTAACTCGACCTACCGTGACCAGATCAAATTTTTTTCGCTCATTCATCGGATTGAACTTATTTCGATCCACTCCATGACCCACGAGGCGCAGGTTGGCAGATTTAAAGGTGGCCATCGATTGGTTTGAAGTAAGCCAAACATCCGAAAAGTTCCGGATCAAGAATCGGTTGAACCAGTTGGCTGAAGTATGCCCATACCACATAGCCACCTTGATACCTAGTAGCCACCGCATTGGGCACAACAAAAGGAGATATATAGGGCACATATAAACATAAGCCACATCCACTCGCTGTAGACGTCCAATTCGAAGCCAAGTGATAAAAAAATTCCAAATAACTCTAAGCCTGGATTGCCGGCCCTGCCGTAGCGCGTGCACTTGGATGCCTTGCCCCAAGGGGGCGGCCCCTGAGTTGAGCGTGATCACACTCATCGAGTGGATAGCGGGATGGTCTGCAAATGCACGGATTCTGGCCCGGGTGTCGGCAAGCACAGGCCGATCTTCCTGGATGGATTCGCAGATGAAAACCCAATTCACTGAGTAAGCTCCATCAACCGTTTGGCCACAAATTTCTGATCCGACTCCTTCAGTTTATGGTGCAGTGGCAAGGCCAATAGCTGGTCGGCCAAAGTTTCCGCATTCTTAAGATCCCCGGAGATTTTTGCCTCGCGAAATACAGGTTCTCTATGGATTGCGGTCGAGCCAATTTGGACCTCAATGCCTTCCTGCCGTAGTTTTTTCATAACTTGATCCCGATTCCATTTTGAATCAAGTCGCACAGCATAGGTCTGAAAATTATGAAAAGCCCCCGACTCCTCGATGGGTAATTCCATATGTGCCACACCCGCCAACAACATTTGGTATCGTTGCGCGAGCTCCCTGCGGCGGCCAATGATACGATCAATTTGCCTTAACTGTGCCACTCCCAGAGCAGCAAGAATGCTGGGAAAACGTTGATTTGTCCCAACCAATTCGAACACCGGCTGGCCTGCAACCCGAGTAGTGCCAAAATTTTTATATGACGCCATCTGATCGGCCCATTCTGAGTTGTTGGTCACGACACACCCGCCATCTCCAGTGGCAATGATTTTACGGGGATGAAAGCTGAACACCGTGAAGTGCGCCACCGACCCGGTGGAAGCGCCTTCCCAGCGCGTGCCTAAGCTACAGGCGGCATCATCAATCAAGTACAGGTTTCGCTCATTACAATATTCTAGCATGGGCTTGGCCTTTAATGGATGTCCTCCCCAAGACACCGGCATAAGTACCCGAGTCTTATCGGTGATCACTTCGCGCATCCGCTCCAAAGTGGTATTGCGAGTTGCCAGATCGACATCCACAATTACAGGCGTAGCTCCAACCGTCAGCACTGCCAATCCTGTGGCAGGATGTGTAAAAGCGGGAATCACCACCTCATCTCCTGGCCCCACACCCAGCACTCTTAATGCCATTTCCATTCCTGTGGTTGCCGAAGTGCAGGCCACGGCGTATCTCGCGCCAGTAATGGTTTTTATCAGGGATTCAAACTCACGCGTCATCGGGCCATCGACAAGGTGTTCCGATTCCAGCACTGCTTGAATTAACTTTAACTCCTCACCGGAGTAATGCGGATGAATGAGCTTCGTTTTAATCATTTTCCAGCTCCGCAACCCTCGCCTCGAGCGAGGCGATGCGTTGCTCCACAATATTTTGCGTAGTTGCGTGCTCTACTTCGAAAAGTTCACCCTTCAAACGGATCGTTCCCCGAACCGATGCGGGTACGCCGTACGCCATAGAAAACGGAGGAACATCGGTTTTGAGAAATGAATGCGCACCGATGACCGAGTGGTGTCCCACCCGAACCCCTGGGCCAATCACCGATTGCGCCCCCACATGACAGGAATCCTCAATCACGGTCGGGGCTTGTTCCAAGTTCCCTTTGCCATCCGTCACCCTGCGTGCCACAGAGTCATGCGTGTATATTTGAACACCGGCACTAATGGAACAATTCTCCCCAATTCGCAATCCGCCTGATCCATCCAGAATTGCATTCGGCCCTACCCAAGTGTTACCCCCGACTTTAACTTCTCCAAGAATAACCACATTTTCATACACAGAGGAATCCTTTCCCCACCCGAGGCGGGCCGCGCGTGACCAGCGGTCGGCAATTAAATCCTGAAGAGGCAAGTCACGCGAGTGCTCCTGCTGCATTAATTGCACCAGTTGACGGTGCACCGCCCGTACCTGTTCCAGGAAGGCTTGATTTTCAATATTCATCGATGTTTTCCCGTACGTGATCAATGAGTTCGGCCAGACCTTTTTCTAAGTTCATTTCAAACTTGAACCCTAGTGCCTCAGTTATTTTTTTATTGTCCGCCCGGCGTTTGCTCACGAAGACTTCCTTAGGAACGAACTCTGGCTCGGTGCCAGCCCCCATTAATTGAATAATCTGATACGCGAGCTCTTTAATGGTAATTTCTCTGCCTGGGGCCGCGTTGAAATCCTCGTTCGCGATATCGCTTTTCAACAACCGTACGCAAATCTCGATGATATCCGACACATGCGTAAAGTCCATCGATTGCTCTCCAGAGCCATTTATCCGGGGGGGCATTCCACTGATTAACCTTTTGATAAATGTGCTGATGACCGATGTATAATAGGCATCCGTGCTCTGGAATGTTCCATAAACATTGAATGGCCTGATAATTACATAAGGCATCTCATGTTTTTTGCCCAGAAACATCAGCATACGTTCCGCGCAACTTTTGGATGCCCCATAGGGTTCCATCGCCTTATGGGGCAGCCGCTCGTCCATTGGCAAATATTCTGGCTCTCCAAACACACTGGCCGTTGAAAAATATGTCATGCGTGAAACCCCGTACCGAATACCTGCTCCAAACACATTGTACGATCCATTCAAATTTACATCAATGGCTTCTCGAGGAAATGATTTACACCGATTGATGCAAACCGCGGCAAGGTGAATCACTTCATCAACTCCCTCCATTATCTTGTCGATGTGCTCCGGATAACGAATGTCACCTTTCAAAAAACGAACCTGCTGATTCTCCACCAAATCTCGAATATTATTAACATTCCGTGAGAGATCATCGATCACTGACACCTCGTATCCCTCTGTTAACAAGCGTCGCACCAAGTGCGATCCAATAAATCCCGCACCGCCAGTCACAAGAATTCTCTTCATCTCATTTTTCATCATAAATTTCTAATTGCCCCCTAACAAAACAGATCGCCACGTGTCGATCACGTCATCGTGCAGCCGTTCAGGGGATTGTTCTTGAATCATTTTTTGTTTTGCAGCTGCCCCCATTTGAATTCTGGTTTTTTTATCCTCCAACAAATACATAACTCGTTCAGTCAGGGCTTGCTCGTCTCCGCAATCGGTCAAAAATCCAGTCTGACCGTTTTCAATTAGATCTTCGGGGCCTGTAGATTTTGTACTGACAACCGGTGTTCCGACTGCGTTTGCTTCGACAATGACTCGACCGTATCCTTCATAATCAGACGTTAACAAAAAGAGATCCGCTGCAGCATAATAGTCTATAAGATCTTCTGTGTTTTTTTTACCTGGAAAAGAAAAAAAAGTCGTCAACCCCAACTCGTCGATTTGTTTCTTTAAAAATTCAAGAAGATGGCCTTCTCCTACCATTACAAACTGGACTGAAACGCCTTGCTTAACAACATTGCCAGCCACCCGTATCCATAGGGGCAAATTTTTTTGTTCGCAAAACCGCCCAACAAACAAGATCAAAGGCGCATCTGACGCCCCAATTTTCTTCTTTAGTTTTGAGCTATCAGAAATTTTCACGTGAGATTTAACCGAGACAGGAACAGGCGATACAAGAACCAATGAAGAATCACTTTGAAAATAATCGACCGCCTTTTGCCTTAGAACATTTGAAACAACTCTTATTCCATCGGCCTGCCGCAACACCCGTTCAGCCAGTTTAAATCGGATTGGATTCATCCAATTTTCATCCTTCCAATTCTGCGAAAACAGATCGAAATGTAACTGTGGTAATAATTTCGCCCCATATTTTCGCGACGCGATCGCCGATACATTACCCTCTTCCCAGGGTGTTTGAGGCGATATCAAATCTGGAGTCCACCCCTTTGCTACAAGTTTGGCAATTTGCCTCCAAGCATCCCATGCATACGCAGCCCGGCAAAAAGATCTCGTGGGTATCAACTCCAACCCCTCTATAGGCGACTGCCGCTGGAAAAATTCACTACGGTCCGTATAACAAATATATTTGATTTCGGCATCAGGAAATCCTGATGCTCGCCATCGATGTGCGTAGCCAATGTGTCGTTCGAGGGCATCGCCGATGCCCAAATTGTTTCCGAAAATTGCAGGATCCTTGCCGATGAGCAAAATGTTGCCGATTTTTTTTTGCATCATCTGGCAGCCACCGCACTCACCATTAAACTTTCTGTCCGTTCGACCATTTGGCTAAAACTAAAATCAGCTTGGATTCGAGCCAAAGCAGCTTCAGCTATTTTCTTACGGAGTAATTTATTTTCCAATAAAACCGCTACCGTTTCCCGCAAATGATCGATGTTTCCTTGATTAACCAAGAAACCGGTCACCCCGTCCTCAATACATTCAGGTGTTCCACCAGAGCGTGTTGCCACCACAGGCACCCCGGCAGCTTGTGCTTCTAAGACGACATGCGGTAGTCCCTCATATGACGAATTCAAAACAAATACACGTCCACGCCGTATTTCATGTGTGACCTGCTCCATGGGAACAGCACCTTTGATCTCAACTTTGCTGCTAGGGTGTGATATTAGAAAGGATTCTAATTCGGCGCGTAACGGTCCATCCCCCACCAGAGAAAGAGACAAATTTTGTTCAATTACTAGCTGAACAAGCTCCATTATACCTTTCCATGGGACTAACCTACTCACACAGACTATGTCAAATTCAGGCAGCTGGATAGAGGGAGGCGGAATTTTGACTGAATTAGGTATTACGGAAAGCCGGTCGGCAGCAACACCCCATTGTGTTACAATTTCGGCTAGATACTTGCTAGGAGTAAACACTTTTCCAAAAGAACAAATAGACCGGCTCTGAAAAAAATGAAGTGCGCGCAGTTTGAGTGAACCCTGATTTTTTTGAAAATCGTCGATCGCTGACTGAGTTTCTCCAGAATTCCTCGCCCGCTCCCAAACAGTGTCCCCAACCACTTTTGCTATTACGGGGACAGTTCGAGGCAATGCTAGAGCGGCCTCAAAAAAAAGACCATTCACTAAAACTACATCAACAGCTTGCGCTTCATTACGAATTTTTTTTACTGTTCTAATTCGTCGGCTCCATGCGTTCCCTGATTTTGACACACGGCACACATTAAAAGGAAATGAATTATCCGCTTCGACAACGTCACCCAAAGTCACAACTGTTACTTCATGCCTTAAGGAGATTTCTGCACCCAATCGTGGAACGTATGAGGCAGGCCCTCCGATTACAGGGGGAAAAATCCCGGTTATAAACAGTACTTTCAAATTATAATATTACTTTTTGATTAGTAATACTCGAGGGTTTCACCTTCATAATCATACCCATTGCACACCAGGATGGGAAAATACGGTTCAAACCCGCCAACCCCTCATATGATCGTAATTCTTCTAATTCCCATCCGATTGCCTTTACCCACCAATGAACATCATTCTGGGTCCAAAAACGGAGATGCTCACCTGGGTGTCTGCGCCATTGAGCCGGCGTTCTTCCAAAGAAAAACCGCATGCGGTGAAGCCAATACCCTGAATTGGGAACAGAAATTACAAAGGCTTTTCTGCATTTTGAGGCCAAGGCCCGGAGTAAGGATTCTGGATTGGGCAAATGCTCTAAAACTTCTAATGCCATAATATAGTCCACTTCAGGGAGTTCCTCAATTGAGCTTGGGTCATTTAGGTTCAAGTGAAGTATTCGGATACCAAAAGATTCGGCAGATTTTAAAGCATAGGTAGATTGATCTACCCCCCAAGGAATAACATCCAACTCATGCTTTATATATTTTAGAACTGCTCCATCACCACAGCCAATATCAAGAACTGAACATTTAGGTTCGAGTAAATGCCTAACCTCTTTTGCTCGGGCCAACTGGAAAGGTGAAAGCTCTCCCAAATTTTCACCACGTTTTTCTTTCCAATATTCATCATAATTTACCGCACTCTCTTCGATTATGTCCTTAGGATAAGAGAAGATCATAGGAAGCTGCCTGTAAAATAGACGTAAGGGCTGAGGTATGAATCGGCGCCAGCCTCGAGGAGATTCTTTTTTAGAGTTCACTCCAACCATTCTTGTATTGCTTTTGGATTCCACTCGGGATTTGCCCCCCAAATCATTTCTCTTCGCCTTTGGATTTCATTGGTACTCCAAAATGTTATTTTTCTGATTTTGTCATTCAGTTCTTCAGGGTTAAAACATCCTGGGATCAGCCCCTCTTCAACCAAATGCCATGCATAATCATACGAGCTATTCAGCATCAATGCTGGAACGCCAACTAACCAGCTTTCTAGCAAGGCGGTTGAATGTGTCCCTAAGACCAGAGTAATTTTGTTATCACCAAGAGATCGAAGGAAATCTGGTGAGTCATCCGAAGCCCAACCTTTGCTTGCCTTCCATGGTGTGTTTCCCTCATTCGCCTCCCCTTTTTTGCCGCGGAAAAATACTTCTACCTCCTCCATTTCATTCAAAGCATCAGCAAAAGGATTTAACTCGTAATAATCTATATTAGATTCTCCCAACCATAAAATACGAATGGGAGTGCCTGATGAACGCGCAAATCCATTAAAAGTAAGTCTTGGGTGCCCCGAAACTATGATCTTCGAATTTTTGTAATCTGAATTCAGATGCTCCAATTGATCCTTCCATATCGGAGCCCACACCAAATATTTATCAAAACATGGCTCACTCAGCCCAACATGGTATTTGTTGAACCTCGCATGCATGTACGCAGCAGTTTCAATCCCTTCCCTCTTACAAGCCATTCTCAACTCACCAGTGTGTCGAGAATCATCTAAAGCAACCATACGTTTTATCCCTAGCCACCGGAATAACCATTGCCAGAACTGTGTCTGGCGTTCACTGTTTTTAGCTCTCAATATATGCCGCTGAACTAATGGATCGACCGTTTTGTATACACTCTCCTCAATATAATCTGACTTTGGCCAAAAGGGCTCAACGACTTTCCATAGCGACTCAAAATACACTGCATTATCCCGCTTACTCCAACTGGAAAATATATTACGGGGTTTGTGAACATGGAAAAAATTAAGCGTCTTACTGGCTGGTAAAACTTCTAGTACATATGAAGACCGCCGATCATAAATTCCTGTGGAATTCCTTATATCAATCAAGTAATGAACTGTTTGGAAAGTGTTCACTTTGGCACGTAACAACGCCGGTAGAGAACATAATGACAAAATCAAAGCTGCTACCCATGTTTTGATTCTTGTTTTTGGGCTACTTACCCCGTTCCGAATTTCTTCAAATAATGCCTGAGCCCGACAGCAAAAAGCAGGGGGAGGAGAATCCAATTCGCCCAACATCCCACGATATTGCTCCTCAGCCCTTGCAAACGAAGCTGATTTTAGGCCTCTTGAGCTTGGTCTAGTTTTTCCCACACGTCAGCGCGAATTTGCCCCGCGTCCACAGCCTTCTGAACTTCATCAGCATTAATTTCGCAAGATTCAATTGCCGCCTTGAGGTGGATGAAGAAAAATTTAGTCACTTGAGTATCCGGGTGTTCTAAATGAAAACGGGGCGCACCCCGCCCCAATAAACTATGAATCCACTCACGGGGTATAACTCCAAAAAGAGGTTTGGGTCGACCAATTACCATATCCACTGGTAAGCCGGTTCGCCACGGCTGGGTCAGCCTATTAGTTGTGTGTAGAAACTTTGTTTGATCGTCAATACGGTCAAATCGATTCCATTCATCGCCTAGCTGCCCCACAATTTCAACCTCACCCTCTAGGTCCATTACTTTTCGATAATCCAGGGCCTGAGCCAGCATACCATCAACGATTGATTCTAAAGACCAATGACTAAGTTTGGTGCAGTCCAATAACATCACACTACTCGCCCAAACTCCTTCTCCCTTACCTGGTTTGGCAAGAATTGCCTTATTTTTCATGTCTAATTCGAATAACTGACTGACATCAGCTCTAACAGAAAAGACGTCTGGATCGATAACAACGGCCCTGCCTTGATAATTCATAAGTTCCGGAGGTGAAAACCTGAGCAAAGTCCAACTCTGTAAATCTGTAATGCTAAACTGATGTAGCTTTCCACCACGAAGATAATTTTTCCCGGCCATACGATCTAGCTCCGAGCCTTCATCCGAATTTAATATCTCAACTGAAAGGTCTGAGCTCTCTGCATATTTTTCAAGTGTGTATTTAGCAACTTTTGCCCCCAGCAATTGCTGGTTATTTGTGCAAATAAACACTTTGTTTAATTCACCAGCCATAACGATATTGGTACCAACGATTCTGGACTCGACCTAAATAAGAGCGGTCTCGGGGTAAATTGAAGAGGCCTCCTCCCTCGTAAACTTCTCCTATGATGTTGATCAACCTTCTAGAATGCTTTGTTTTCATTCTTGGACTTACGCCATGAACAGCGTTTATAGAGTTTACAAAAAGCACTAGTGTGTTTGACGCATAAGGCACTCTCTTAACAACCTCAACATCCTTTTCTCTTAGTTCTGCTTTGCCCCAAAATAGTGGATTTGATTTCCGATGCTTATATAATAATAAGTCTCCACCCTCGGAATCATCTTCTGGCAATCGAAAATACAGGAGCCCTCCAAACAATTCCACAGGATTATCAACGTGCGGCCCTCTTACTGTACTGCGCTTTAATGCCGGAGTATTAATTCCAGGCTGACAGTCTAAAACTAGATCTGCTTTATCTAAACCCCTAACACCAACACTAAATTCACCCAGCGGTTTGCCAACCGTAGATTCAATGAGAGAGTGCTCTTTTCTGATCGCTTCAGTGAATACCCTTAATACAGCTTCCCACCAACCTTGTGAGACAAAGAATTCTATGAAGGAATTCCATTCCATCGTAACTCCACTGTCCCGCAATAAGGCTGCGGCACTAATTTGGCGCCGCTCATTACTTCTGGATTTTGTTTTACCAATAATACTAGCATCACTCGGGTAGTGTTCCGCTAGTTTCTGATACAAAGCCTTTGGTAAAAAATTGTTTACTACCAAGTGAGGGTAAGGGTCTAAGACCACCTCATTGGGCAGTTCCGGAATCGCAAGCTTAAACTGGCCATCACGCATAGCGCTTCTCAATCGTTACATCCTTTATATCTTGGAAATACTTACCTTGTATCGGGTACCGGAATGATTCTTTTCGCTGTTTTCGCAACAGGGCAGTGACTAAAATATTATCCCACCTATTTTTTTGCAGCCCACGTATTTCCGCCGCTAATCTTAATCCTTTGCCAGGGTACTTTATATTTTCGCAAAATTCTTGGACCGAGAGTTCTTTGCTTTTTCCCCAGCTACTTACCACTATTTGTAAATGCTGGATAAATTGCCCTACAACCGCAGCCCCCGGAATGGTTCCTAGCCATGACCCCCCCACCACCACTTTGCCATTATCGGCTTGTGTGCGTTTATTAACTGGCGATTCAAGCGCCACAAGCACCTCATCTCCCCAACGATTTGCTATTGATAAGCGAACAACTTCATAATGATTTGCCTCAGCTACGTCCAGGTATAATATAGGATTGTAATTATAAAATCCGTGGTTCTCCCAATGAAGAAACGGCATAACATGCAGCATCAAGCCTCCTTGCTTTGCTAACTGGTGTATATTTCGAAAGACCATTGCTTGATCGAATATATGCTCTCCAGTGCCATTGTTAGTTACTAAATCATACTCTTTTTCAAATCCGTAGTGGGTTTTTAAATTTTCATTTAGATCCATAGCTAAGCTACCAAACTTATCATTTACATCAATTGAAGTATATTCTTCAAACCCTAGTGCTCGATAATAATCAGCAACTTTGTTTTTACGACCCAAAGCGTCGAGTGTTTGGATATTTTTAAATCTTATTTTGTCTATTCTCCCCCCCACCCAGCCCGGGACTTGTTCAAGTATTTTATCCGAAACAGTGAATGTCTGGTTGCCCAACTCTACAACAGAAAGCCCACCTTCTGCTTGTCCCGAAATTTGCGCTATTAATTTTCCCGCTAGCGGATTGAAAGTCATTTTATATGTCTAGTTTATATAAATCTGATATGGCAGCCAGAGAACCATAAAGATGAATGATTTTCCCTGGCCATTCGTTTTTCGCATTAACATGAGCGGTCACTTTCTCCCAATTAACCCAATTTCCTTTACGTCCTGCAAACATACTCATCAAAAAATCTTTTGCCTTTGAATTATACCATTCTTTTAATGGTGCATGCCATCCCACTTTC
>Ga0163111_10000269_pt1 | contig 31083 bp, 35 predicted proteins | sample CRUFie1St18metaG_FD_109645 | JGI IMG/M metagenome (GOLD analysis project Ga0163111, IMG submission 109645) | Marine microbial communities from the Costa Rica Dome - CRUD Field 142mm St18 metaG | ecosystem: Environmental > Aquatic > Marine > Oceanic > Photic zone | place: Costa Rica: the Eastern... | reverse complement strand
TGTTTTATTACGAGCACTCGTTGGCCCTAGCTGCGAACTAAACGTTGGTGCACGACGTAATTGGATGGGTTGGGAGAGTTGGGGGAGGGGGGCTAGCTGCGTTGGCTGCTGCGTTGGCTGCTGTGTTGGCTGCTGCGGTGGCTGCTGCGGTGGCTGCTGCGGTGGCTGCTGCTGTGGCTGCGGATCCCCTGCTGTTCCCGTGCTGTCCTCCTGTTGCCTTCGCTGTTCATCGTCGCGTTGCTCCTCTCGTTCCTCTCGTTCCTCTTGCTGCCTCTGCTGTCCCTCCCGCCCTTCGTCCTCCTGACTGCCTTCCTGCCTGCCCTCCTGTCTGCCCTCTTGATGCTGCTGTTCTTTCTGCTCTGGCTGCTGCTCTGGCTGCTGCTCCCCTGCTGTTCCCCTGCTGCTCCCCTGCTGTTGAGGGTCGTCCGCACCGAAGGCGGTTATTACACTGGCTTTTGTGTTTTTATAGATTTCCTGCATTAATATACTATAATCGTGGTCTATTTGATTTTGTATTTCTGTTTCATTGATAGAAATTTCTTCATCTTTACTATTAGAATTAAATATAGTTGTAAAACTTGTTTTATTCAATATAAAATTATTATTATTATTATCTATATTATATAATAAAAATATTAATATTTTAATTAAGTTGAGTTTTTCATGAGATACTAATTTATCACCAAATCCACTAAAATTAATATATTTCATTATAAAATTCCAATTTTGTATTTTATTTAAATTATTTATATAGTTTATTATATTATTTGCTATTTCAGTTAGTTGTCCATTTTTGTCAGTTAATTTGCCTTTAATACTTGCATAAGATTCTTTTATATTTTTAATTTCATCATTTATATCATCCTTATTAATATTCTCAGCGAGTTTTCCAAAATTATCATATAACTTTTTGAGGGTATCCTCACCTAAATTAGAGGCTATAATTTTTTTTATTATTTTAAGAAATAAAAATACACATTTTTTATATTTTATATCAGTAATATCACCATCTTTTATATATTGTTTATAGTTATCTGGTATATCAATATTAGTTTTAGGATTATTATCGGAACCACCATTATATGAAAATTTGATTGTGTTTAATTGATCGAATATATCTTTTATATTTGGATTTTCAATTTGATTGACTATTCCAGGTTCTAATAATAAAAATAAATATTTTTTTATATTTATATCATTGTAGGAATTTAGATATTTTTTAAATTTCTCATCAATTTGAATTTGTTCATCTATATTACTAGATAAATTTAAATCTTCTTTTATTTTTTCTAATATATTTGGCATATGATCATTGATAATAAGTTGCGTATTGTCAGAGTTAATATTATTTCTTATATATTTATCTAAAATGTAAAAAAATTTAATAGTATTATCTTCCCCAAATATTATATTTGCTTTATGTAGATTTAAAATTATACTAGCATTATCTACATTTGACTCCTTGACTTTATTTGTTAGTTCGGGGCTGATGTTGTTCGAGTTGGGTAGGGTTTCCTTCCCGATGGCACGGGGGGCTGGGGCTACCTTGGGGCTGGGGCCAAATCCAGGAAAGCGAACACCACCACCTATTTGTGAATTATCTATATCTATTTCTGTCATTTCTCCGACTTGATTTTGCAACATATATATATATTTATATAATTAAATATTAAATATACTGAATTTAATTATATATTTTTCAATTATATTTTTCAATTATATTTATAGCATAATATGAAGCAGTTTGTTCTGCTTTTTTCTTAATTTTATTTTCACTACTTGATAAATAAATTAATATTTTACCATTTGTTTCTAAATAGTCATGTATATTTTTAAAAGTTTTTAATTCTTCAAAATTTATAGCATTTTCTATTGAACAATTGTGTATGTTTTGACCAATACAAATATATACTCCCATTGAATAATTTTTATCATTTTCTTCTTCTAATAGTTCTCGTGGATTTTTTAATTCTATATATTCTGGAGTTATTTTAAATTCTTTTTGAATAATAACTTGTAATTTATTTTTATAATTATCATCATTATTAATTAATTTGTACCAATCTACATGTTTTTCGTATACATTTTCTAAAAATATTTGAACCATTTGTAAACCTGGTCCCATTGCAAATATATTTTCAAACCAACCACATTCATCTTTGATATCAATTCTGTTAAAATCTAAAAATATTGCACCTAAAAATGCTTCAAATAGACAACCTAATTTTTTAAGATTAGTTCTCGTGTTTTTTTCTTCAGCATGTCTGGAAATAATTAAATATTTATGAAGACCCAATTCATATGCTAATTTACCAATATGTTCATTTTTAACAAGAGATATTTTTTTTTCTGTCATAAATCCTTCATCTGCTTTAGGAAATCTTTTATATAAATAATATTTTGTAATACATTCTAAAACACCATCTCCTATAAATTCTAGGCGTTCATTAGATTTAGTTTTGAGTTCTAAACAATTTTCTGGGCATTCTGGTATAATTATATTATTTGCTAAATTTTCTAATTTAGGTCGTTTAGTATATGATTTATGTACAAATGCTCGTTGATATAATTTAATATTATATGGTTTAACATTAATTCCGTATGTATGTAATATATGATGAACTTCATCAATTTTAATTTCATTGTTTTCTGGATTGTAGATATTAAATATTAATTCATCAGATTCAATAATATTATCACTGTTAATAATATTATTAGATTGTTTAAATTCTTCATTTAAATCTTCGCTATCTGAATCGCTATTGTCCGATATTATGTTTAATTTAGACATATAATATATATATACAGTTTTGCGTTTTTAATATAATTTAAAATATCTTTAACAATTTTATTTTAAAAAAAAAATATTTAATAATATTATAAATAATGGCAAAAATTAGCAAAATAGGTATGAGTACAAGATTTACAAATGACACAGGTGTTTTAGGTAATATGGCTGGATTACCTCCTACAGCTACAGCCAGATCATCTATTGTTGGACACAAAGGTTTAAGTTATAAATATGATGCTATTCAAAATAATAATTTAAATTTTTCAAAAGGATGTGGTTTTGGACAAAAACCCGCAAATCAAAAAGCATGCATTAAAAGCTTAAATTTATTAGGAACAAGTGTATCTAATGGTTTCCGTGCTGGTAAAAAAATGTTAGCGTAAATATAAATAAATAAATTTATTAATTTATCATGTCATTTTATATTTATTTTTAAATATAAAACGATATTCATATAAGTAATATTTAATTTTTAATTACATATCTATCTTTGTATTTACCGGAATCAACTAGACGTTGTGTATATTCTATACCACCCCAATTTGTGTCCATTGGATTGGGGCTATTTTTCTCATTATCGTTAAATTTTTTATCTAGTGGTGTATCTAATCCTATATATTGATTATCTCTATCATATCCTTGATATAGATTTTTATTATATTGAGATTTCGCATCATTGTTAGCATCTAATAATTCCGAATCACCCATATCAATAACATTTATGTCTAATGTATTAGAACGTTCATTTGGTAAATCTGAATAGGTATTTAAAAAATCCGGTTTAATCTGTAATTTTTCATTATTTTGTGCATCGGTAGTGTATTTTAAATGTAATAAAGGACAATTTATTTGATTAGATTTTTGCCATTTCATGAATTCAATATATTCTTCTAAATCATTTAATTGTATAGGGTTAACGCCTGGAACTTGAGCTAATTTAGAATTATATAATATTATTTTTCCATCTTTTTCTATTAACATATTTGGACATCTGTATTTATTTTGAAATGATTCAGTGCAATTTGTTGTGATAATTGTAAAGTATAATCCTAATATGAAAATTATTAATATAAATATCAATCTAAAATTAATCATTATGTAAACTTAAATTATAACAATATTTTTAATTATATTTATATTTATTATTAGTACAAATGAAAATTATAAATTACAATAATAACAATAGAAATTTTACTATAAATAACCTAAATAATGATATAAATATTATTTTTATATATAGTAATTCGTGTTTCCATTGTCATGCAATGATGCCTGATTGGAATAAAGTTAAAGAATATTATAAAAAAACTTCTATATCTGGTAATATAATACAACTAGAAGCCAATGATTTAATTAAATTAAATTATCAAAAAATAAATGAACAAATTAAAGGTTATCCTACTTTAATGATTTTTAATAAAGGAAAATATATTAAAGAGTATAATGGTAATAGAACCAGTACAGATATTATAAAATATATTAATTCAAATTTAATAAATAAAATAAATGACAAACAAACGAAAAAAAAAATAATAAAAAATAATAAAAAAACTAAAAAAAATAAAAGAAAAAATAATAAAAAATAATTAATATTATTTTATATTTGGTAATTACTGTTTATTTTCCGAAGAAGACACGCGTTCCATGTCCATAAAAACTAACGGGGGTATATATTCCATCCTTATAACGATGTCGATATTATCGCAAGACAAGGAACAATAGCATTGGTGATGCTTGAACAAGTTTCGGATCTTCACGCTATATTCGTTGTTGTGGGAGGAGGTAATCTACCCTCAGGAATCACCAGTTATGTCAAACATATTAATCCAAAATGTTAATATATGATTGTATTGCATATGAACATAAGGTAGTAGAAGGGGCTACTTGAGTTGCATTTACGGAGATATTGAAGACAGATCATTGTATGCAAGTAAAAAAACTAGAGATTGTCGTATGTGGCAATAATATAGGTTCATATGTAATACTTAATATACTCTCAACATACCAAGGAATGTGAATAGGTGATAATGTTATTTTATTTTAATAATTTTTAATAAAGTAAAATATATTAAAGATTATAATGGTTTTATAATTATTTGTGATATTATAAAATTTATAAATGTTAAATTTTATAATAAAAAAATAATCCTAATTAGCGTATATTAGGATTAACACATAAATCAAGAGATGGATATATATCTCCAGACATACATTTAGATGATTCTGATATTTCAGCACAATATCTCTTATTTTTCTGACTTCCTATATAACAATATCCCGATTTGAGTTTAACGTTATCGTTTTCTATATTTTCATTATCATCTCCTAAATTGGAATTTTCAATATATTCATTATCATTTGCTGTATTAACTGTATTATTTTTTGTATTATTTTTATATGATAATTTATCTTGTAATTTTGTAATACCTGTTTTTGTATATTCACCAGATGTATTTACTATAGAGTTTATACCTTTTTCAGTAGTATTTAAAGTATTAGAAGATACATTTGATATACCACCCACTATAGTATTTGAACCACTAGTTGTTTCGTCTATACTTGTTTTTATTGTTTCGCCTGTTAAATATGTGAAAGCTCCAACAATTGGTTTTGTAAAATAAACAAATAAATCGGTAGTTTCTCCTAAACTGGAAAATATATTAATACCTATAAAAGCCAATAAAAATATAGAAATAATAATAAATGTTATTATTCTAAATATATTTAATTTATCTAAATTAAAATTTTCATTACCTTTACTAAATGATTCTGTATTTAAATCTATATTATTTACATCTGGATTATAAATAAAACTATTAGATTTACTATTAGATTTACTAAAAATATCATCTACTGAAAAGTTTTTTTTTGATGTTTTTTTATTAGAAAACATTTATATATAATATTATCATAATTATATTACAAATTTTATAAATATATTAAAATTGTAATATTTTATTATTAATGTTATTTTATTATTAATCTTATTTTATTATTAATGTTATTTTATTATTAATGTTATTTTATAATCTATTTCGCTTTATTACCTCTACCACGCCCAGAAGACTGAGTTGATGAATCTTTATTTTTAAACCTAGTTTCACACATTAAATCTCCACCCATAATACCTGTAACATTCGATGCTTGATTTTCATGAGAGGAATCTTCAATTACTTTAATATTAAATTCTACATATTCACCTTGTACTAAATATTTATATTGTTCATTTTTAACAGATATAGAAGAATGGTGGCAAAAAATATCTTTTTCTTTCATATTTGTGCTTAGAACTGTAATAAAGCCATATCCAGATTTATTATTGAACCATTTAACTTGTCCGGTAAATTTTTCACCCGATAGATGTTTCTCTTCCGTATCCACCATTATTATACTAATATATTAATATATATCTTTAAATATATTTTATATATTATATATATTATATATATTATAAAAGTGCTATCATATTATTTATATATATGTAATTTGGTTTAATATTAAATTTTATACTTTTTATATAATCTAATAAGTTTATAAATTCTATATTATTTATATATTTTTTTATAAAAATATTTAATACATCTTTATTTTTTTTATTAATAATATTTAAATTATTATAAATTTCAAATTCTACATCACTTAATAACATATAAAACATGACATATATAAATGATTCTATATCATCTCTTCTAGATGGTTCATTTAATTGTATTATATTATAACTTACATAATTTATGGAGCCTATAATATCATTTATTTTTTTAAATTTAATATGTTGTGATTTATTTTTGTATATTTTAGATAACCCAAAATCTATTATGTATGGTATATCATTTTTTATACATATATTAGCTGGTTTTATATCTCTATGTATAATATTATTGTTATGTATTTGTTCTATTATTTTTATACACTTACTTATTATATTTTTTATTGATTTAATATAACCTTTTTTATTATAGTTACTTTTTTTATACATATTTAAATCGATACCTTTATAGTCTATTATTATATATTCTGATAGTTTATCTCTATAAAAATCGTATATATTTGGTACATATTTTACGTTTTTTAATTTTATATAAATATTTGCTTCATTTTTTATTGTGGAATTTTTTATTTGTTGTTTTTTAATTATTCTATATTCATTATTATATTTATATAATATTACATAACCAAATGTTCCTTTAAAATTATTTAATATTTTATATTTATTAATTGTATCCATTAAAAAATAGTTCAATTTATAATATTATTGTCTTTTGGTTCTATTTTTTTATTATATTTTTGTAATAAATGTATAAAATCATGTTTCACATTTACTATATAATTTATTAATGATTTATATTTTAAATTATAAACTAAAGTATTTTTTTCTAAAATTTTAATAGTATACATCCAGTACATAGGTATTAATAAAATATCGCCTTTATTTACTATAACTTTTGAAAAATTACATTTATATAAATCATCTTTATATTTATCAGATACATTATATACATCTATATTAGAAGTAAATTCCATATTAAAATAATCTTTATTTATATGCATAAATTTATTATATTTTGGAGGATATAATAATATTTCTATACTACCTGATGTAGGTATTATGTAATTATTTGCTATTAACGAATATTTTGGTTTAGTATAACTATTCTTGGAACCAATTATGATATCATAATCACTTGTAACTAACATATTTGTTCTCAATATACTATCTGTTTTTTTTATATATTCATTTAGAAAAGTTGATTTTATAAAATTATCATTATTTTTTGATATATATAAATTTGAAATATCATTATTAAATAACGTATTTGCATTATTTAAATTAATAATTTTATAAAATCCTTCATCTTTAATGTTCATATAATTTATATCATAATATTTAAAATTATCATATAACCAATCATAATTCATATTAAATATATCGTTTTCAATATTCTTTATATGTAATGGTTGATTAAATCTAGAATTTTCCTCTATAATTTCTTGAGATGGATTATTTAATTGATATATATCTATATCATTGGAAGTTTTTGTAAAAGATTTTATGTGTATATATACAAAAAATATTATCACAAATATCAATAAATTAATTACTAGATACATAATAATTAATTTATATAATATTATTTAATAGTTTTTACACATTAATATAATAAATATTTTTATAAATATTTTTATACATCTTTTATATTTTCTAACTGTTCTACATTTTCTAACTGTTCTACATTTTCTAACTGTTCTACATTTTCTAACTGTTCTACATTTTTTAATTGTTTTACATTTTCTAATTGTTTTACATTTTCCAATTGTTCTATATTTTCTAATTGTTCTATATTTTCCAATTGTTCTATATTTTCTAATTGTTCTATATTTTCTAATTGTTCTATATTTTCTAATTGTTCTACATTTTCTAATTGTTCTATATTTTCTACATTTATAATACTGTCATTTATATCTATAACTGTGTTATATGTATTTAAATTTTTATTTAAAATTTGTTCCATATCTATACCCATTATGTTTTCTATATATTCTTCCGTTAATTGTATATGATTATTTAAATTTAATGTATTATCGTTTTGATTTATATTTGTATCATTATTGATATTGGTATCCAAATTTTTTTTATCCATATTATTATAGAAGGAATCTTTCAATTTGGAAATATCTCTATGGGTTTCTATAGATAATAATTGAGATTTTACCACTAAAAATTTATATTGATTAAATTCTTCTATTATATTATTTATTCTATCAGATAAATCATCTATATTTGTTTCTAATTTTATAATATTTTTTATGTTACTTTGTATTACATTTATATTTGTATTTATAGTTTTAAATTTATCATCTAATATTTTATCTAAGTCATTGGATATACTTTCTACTATGATATTTCTTACATCTTCTTTATTATGATTTAAATAACTTTTTATACTTTCTGAAATATTTCCTTTTTGATTTATTATAGAATTTATATTATCAAGTTTAATATTTAAATTTTTATTGTCTATTTCTAATTCTGTAAATTTATTTTTTAACAATTCTATATTTTCATTTTTAATTGTAGTATTTTTTTCATGTAATTCTAATTCTATATCCGTTAGTCTTTTATCATGAATTTTCAATAACTGTAAAGGAGTTAGTTGTGGTCTCTTATTTTCTACCAACAATTCGTCCTTTATATAAGAATTTGATTGATTACTATTATTTACTGGTGGTCCTGCTTCTGAACTTGCTCTTCTTCTTCTAGCAGAAGCTAATGCTGACGAACCACTCATTATATATCTTTTATTATATAATTTATTTATATTACTGCCGCATTTCTAATTTTATATTATCATGACATTTATAATCTTTTATAAGAAAATCTGACATATCATAATTTTCTATTTTTTCTCTTAAATTGTTTATATAAAGTTTTGGAAAATTATATGGTACTTTATTAGATTGCTGTTTTAAATTATCAATATGATCATCATATATATGAGCATTTCCTAAATTATATATAAAATCCAATGGTTTTAACCCAGTATGATGAGCAATTAAATGTGTTAAAAAACTATATGAAGCAATATTGAATGGAACCCCTAAACCTACATCACCACTTCTTTGATATAAACTACATGATAAAAATTCATTATTTGTTACATGAAATTGACACAATACATGACAAGGGGGTAATGCCATTTTATCTAATTGGCAAGGATTCCAAGCTGATAATATAAGTCTTCGTGAATTTCTTTTATTTGGATCTTTTAATTGTTTTATAATATACTCTATTTGATCAATACCTTTATCTGTATAATCATATTCACAATTTATATAATCAGCATTAAAATGACGCCATTGAAAACCATATACTGGTCCTAAATCATCTTCTTTATTGTTATATAATTCTCTGCTGTCTAAAAAATCACGTGTCGCATTTTTATTCCATATATTAACATTTTGTTGTTTTAGTATCTTATTATCTGTTTTACCTGATATAAACCATAATAATTCTTTTATACAGGTTCTCCATGCTAGTTTTTTTGTTGTCATAAATGGTATTGTATTATTTTCTAGAGAAAAATGCATTGATGAACCAAAAATAGATAATGTATTGCCATTTCTACCTATAAACAACGAATTTTCTTCTAATATATCATCTATTAAATTTAAATATTGATTTTCATCATGTATAATCTCTATATCATCATTTAAATTTGTATTAAATTTTTTTATTTTCATTAATTGTAATCTTTTTTTCAACATTTAGAGTATTTTATATTTATTAATGTTTTAGTTTTAAATTTTATTATAAATATATATATTTCTTTTTATACTAGATATATATATATATATATGTCACTTGTAGAAAATATGGAAAATGGAAATAATAAATATAGTTTATCTGGATTTTTCAATTTTGTATTTAATTTTGACCAAGAAAATAAAAACAATATTATGAATTTAATACAATACTTACTAATAGGAATTGTTCCTGTTGTTGTAATTTTAAAATTAATAAAAGTATATGTTCCGGAAGAAGATGATACAAAAGGAACTTTTGAAATAACATTTGAAGTGTTGGCTCAATTATTGGCTATATTTTTCGGTATTTGGTTTATAGATAAAACTATTAGATTTATACCAACATATAGCAAAGTAGATTATCATAAATTTAATGAAGTTAATTTTGTATTACCATTCATTATTATATTAGTAACTATGCAAACCAAATTGGGTGCTAAAATTAATATATTATTTGATAGAGTAATGGAACTTTTAAATGGTAAAAATACAGCCATTGTGAATGGAACAAATTATGCAAATGCAAATGGACAACAAGTAATAAATACACCTGGTGTACATCAAGTTAGTAGAGCAGATACATTAGATAATACATTAATACATCCACCACCTCAACAAGTAAATACAAGTGGTGTTTCTATGATAGATGGATTACCTAATATGATACATAATAATGGTAATGTATCGCAAAATCAAGCGATGGGTATGGCTTTTACCGAATCATTTGAACCAATGGCGGCAAATGGTGCATTAGGTGGTTCATTTGGTGCTAGTTTTTAGACGATTAATATTTATTTATAATTTGTACAATAAATATTAATTAAGTTATAATTTATTACTATTAAAATATGGTTTAATTACTTTATATATTAAATTTACAAGATTTAGAGAAAGAATGAACACCATAATAACTATTAAAAATGTATCATATTCTTCTTTTTTGTCAAAATTTAATAGAGGTTTCGAACCCCTAATAAATATATATTTAAATATAAAATTAAAAACTAATAAAATAAATATTAGTATTACAAATTTATATTCAAATATATTTCTCGATACACATAAACATAATATATATAAACAACTTACAAGTATTGTAACTAATGCAAGAAACACATTATCTATATCAAAAAATTTATCACAATATGAAGAAATCGATTGACCTACTATTAAAAATCCTAAAAATAATAAACTTGTTATAAATCTATCTCTTTTTTCTTTTAAATTTTTTATTATATTAACATTATCTATTATGTCTTTTATTAGTATATTAACGTTATCAGTATTATTATTAGTAATATTATTAGTAATATTACCGAAAATATATATTATTAATATTAAAAAAAAGTATATATAAAATATATTATATAATACTACTAAAATATTACAATTTTTACAATTTTTATTTTCACAATTTATATCTCTTAAGGATATATTCAGTACAAATATAGTTGTACATACACATAGACTTATAAATAATATTGCTAATTCATAATTTTTATTTATTGTTAAAAATGCATTTGCAGAGTATACCTTGTCGGTTACTAAAGTAGAGACATTTTTTGTTGTATTATATATTGTATCAAGTATTTGTGTCTTATTATAATGTACCAATAAATTTAATACACAAACAAATATTAAAACCACACCTATGACACTAGATATTAATATCATATGTATTAATGTATCATTATTTTCACAATTAGTACTATCTGTGTCTTGCGTATTGGTCATATATAGTATTATATTATTAAATAATATAATATCTACTCAAAAATATTTTAAAATTAAATAATTTTAGGATTAGCACCATTATTAATTACATCTTTTAAAAATCGTTCTTTATCTATTTCACGTGTGGTATTAAGTAAAACACAAGTAAATTCACGCTCTTGTTTATCATTCATATTATCTTTATCTATAACATTTTTATAAAAGTTATCTAATTGACAAGAATTGTACTTATGTTCTAATGGTTGTACAATATCATATATTATTTCTCTATCTTTAACCCATTCATTTTTATCATTTTTTACAATTACTTGTTTTCTTGATTTATCTAATGAATAATAAGGTTTTTCATAATTATCCAATTTATTATATGTTATATTAACAGCATTTATAATCCCATCTTGATTACTAATATTTAAAACATTACTTATATCTGTAATAGATTTAAGAACTTCTTGTTTAAATTCTAAAATATTTATAGAATCTTTACATTTTTCATTTAGAAAAATATTTAAATTAAAATTATTAGTAGTGTTATTGGTTGTGTTATTGGTTGTATTATTAGTAATTTGATTTATAGAAGTACATTTAATTATATCTTCTAATTCTTTGAATTTTTTATTTTGTTGTTCTACTAAATTAATTAAATGATTATTTGTATCTAATTGATTATTAACATCCGCTTGATAAATTAAATTATTTATATATTTACAATTTTTTTTATGCTTTGATAACCCGCTATTAAATTTATAATATTTTCCACATTCACAAATAAAATATGAGCCCTCTTTTTTGTTATCCATTGTTATCCATTTGTGCTTCTTCGTCTCAAAATGTTTTTTAAGATTATAATTATCTCTGCATTTTACATTACAAATTTCGCAATAAAATTCAAGCCCTACTTTTCCCTCTTTTTTGTTATCCATTTTAGGATAACTAAAAGTAGGGCTTTATATTATTTACAAATATTATAAAAAAATTTATGATAACAAAAAAAATAGCATTTTTTGTAAATTAGACCTTAATGGTCTAAAATCAAAAAAGTGCATTTTTTATAAAAAAAGTTTTTTAAAAAATATAAAAATACACAAAAATATTTGTGTTGGTTTTCAAATTTTACCGAACTTTATTTTTCGAATTTTTGCACATTTTTGCGCGAAATTTATGGTGTCAAAAATATAATATGAATGGAAAAAACAAGATGATATATGATTTGAACATTTAAAATCATAATTAATAAAAAATTGAAATGTAAATATATTTACATAAATTATTTATTGAGTACATAAAGTGTTATGGATTATAAAAATAGTATTATAAAAACAATTTTAATTTATATATATATAATAAATTTAGTACAGATAGAGAAAAAAAAAGTAGAAGAGGAAGATATTATAATGACAATAGTATGTATAATATTTCTTAATATTATAATTTATGATGTATATGAAATGGTGATAATGAATTAATTGTAATAAAAATATTATTTAGTATAATATTTTTATAAAAAATATTGAGAATAAATCAAGTAACAAATGTATTATAATTAAAACTGTGTATTTAAAATGATATTTAAATTTAATATATATTATTAGTATTATATATATTAAATGTACAAACAAGTTATATTATATGGGTTATATGCATCATATATAATATATTTTATAACTTTGTTAGGAATATCACAGTACGCACCAAAATATTTAGAAAATTTGCAAAATATATTAAAAATATTAATAGGATTATTTTTAGTAATTAATTATAATATTTTTGTTAAAAAACGAGAAAAATTACATGATATAGATAGAAAAATAGTGTTTAGTTCTGGATTATTTTTATTATTATCAACATCTATATTTTCGTTAATAAAAATAAAGATAGAAAATAATATACAATATTTATTAATTAACTAAGAATATATTTAGTGAATGTAATGTAATGGTAAAAAATTTATTTATATAATATATTATAATAATTTAAATAATTAATGAATTTTAAATTATCGAAAGAAGATTATATCAGTATTATAGAGTATTATGGTTTAGATTATAATAAAAACGATAAATTATCTACTCTTAAATCAATTGTTGATAAAATTATTTCTAAAAAATTATGTAGTTGTATAAAAAAAGTTAAGGATAAATATAATGATTCAATTGAATCAAGAGCAATTGCTATATGTAATAAAAGTGTTATACAAAATAAATTTATAAATATATATAAATTTAGTTGTAAAAAAAAACCAAAATTATTACTACCAAAATCATTAAAATCTAATACAAATAAAATATATAAAACTGATAATGCTAATATTATATTAAAAAACAAAAAAACAAAAAAACAAAAAAACAAAAAAAACAAATTATAATATATATTTTTTTATTTAGATAATAGAGATATAGCTTTTAATATAACTTTTTCTTCTTGATTTAATAGTTGAAAAATTAAATTTTCATTAAAATTGACATTAATAAAAAAATTATTGTATAATTTTATTACTAATGATATACCATTATTATTTGGTTTAATATCACATAAAATACCTCCATTGGTTATTTTAATATTTTCAAATTGTTTTAAATTAATCCATCTAATATTTGCACCATATTTTAAATCTTTTATAGTTTCAATATACATATAGTCTCGTAATTTTTTATGATAAAGTTTAATATTATCTTTATTTAATTGTAATTTTTGTAATATATCATTTTTATTATTTTTAATTTCTTGACTAGTAGTTTTTGCAATATTATAATTATCTTCATTTTCCAAAGCTTGTTCTAATAATTCTATATTCATATACAATATTAAATATATATATATATTTAATATTATTTTAATCTATAAATTTTAATCTATAAATTTTAATCTAATTTTTTATTTGTATTATTATCATCATATATTTGTAAAGTTCTAGCACTAGCATCTTTTGCATCTACATATTTAGGCATCCAGTATCGTGGAATTAAATGTTCTGCTCCACCATAGAATTCATTAAAAATCATTTTATAATAACATTGTTCAATGGTAACAGGAATATTTTCAGATTTATTATTTTTATTATATAATTTCATATTTTCTATTTCATTTCGAATCTGTTCATCATTTTCATATTTTAATTCTACCCATTCTTTTATAATTTCATACCAAGATCTAGATTGACTAGATACACCATCTGAAAATGCTTCTTTAGTACGCCATAATATATTTTCCGGTAAAATATTTTTATCTAATTCATTGAAAGATTTTCTAATTAAATATTTCTCACATTTTTCTTTTGTTGTATTATATCTAATATTTTTATCTATACTTAAATATGTTTCAACCCATTTTCTATCTAAAAATGGTGTTCTTGGTTCCAATCCATGACTTGATATAGATTTATCACTTCTTAAAACATCATATTTATAAATATTATTTAATAAACGTTTACATTCATTATCAAATTCATAACTACTTGGTGCCATTTTCATATAAAGATAACCACCCATTAATTCATCTGCACCATCACCATTAAATATTACTTTAGCATTACTGTGTGTTTTTATATATTTACCAATTAGATAATTACCAACACTGGCTCTAACGGTTGTTGTATCATAACTTTCAATTGTTTTTATAACTTCAGGTATAGCATTTAAAAATTCTTCTTCACTAACTATAATTTCAGTGTGTTGTGTTTGTAAATAATTTGCAACAATTTTAGCATATTTTAAATCTTCAGATCCTTTTAATCCGATAGAATATGTTTCTAATTTATTTTCTGAATCATAATAGCGATTAACTAAAGCTGTAATCAAACTACTATCTAATCCTCCTGATAATAAACAAGCAATAGGTCTTTCACAGGTTCCTATAACCCTTTTTTCAACAGAACTACATAATGTATTGTAAATTATATTATATATTTCATCATTATCTATAAATTTAGATATAAATGGATAATATGTGTATTTATTGTAATATGTAAAGCCATATAAATTATCATATAAAGATAAATAGTATCCTGGTTCAAAATTATATAGTTTAGATTTATCATTAATTAATGGATATATACATTTTAAATCACTTGCAATATAACAAGAATTTTCATATAATCCAATAAATAAAGGACGTACACCATATGGATCTCTGGATACATAAAAATGTTCATTAGTTTTATCATATAGAACAAATGCAAAAACACCATCTAGGATATGGAGAGTATATTCAATACCAAACATTTTATAAAGATGAATAATAATTTCGCAGTCAGAATCAGTAAGTAATGTTATATCGAGTTCTTTGGCGAGTTGTTTATAATTATATATTTCACCATTACATATTAAAATACAGTTTCGAATATCAAAAGGTTGATTTGATTTTGTATTTAGTCCATTTATTGCTAATCTATGAAAACCAAAAATATTATTATCAATTTGTTGAATATTACTATATTCAGGTCCACGAGATTCTCCTTTTTTAAATGCTTCATATATTTCATTATTAATATTATTGTTAAATATAGCAAATATACCACACATACAAAAGATTATTTTAATTTAGAATATTAATATTATTTTATATTATTTTAAATTATTTATAATAATATTTAATTATGTAATTTAATATTATTATATTATACTATATAAGATATGGATAATATAAATAATAATAATTTAAATGTTAAATTGCAAAATTTTGAAAAACAAAATAATATAAATAATAATATATTTTCTAGAAATTTTAGTAATATAGATTTAGAACCACAACTTAGTTTTAGACCATCATCATCAAAATATCAAGTAATGCCTATATTAGAAAATGTAAAAGAAAATAAAATTATGAAAAAAGATTATGAAACATTTAATAGTAGTAATGTATTTTTTCCTGGAACAAGTAAACCACATTTTAATGGATTTGCAATAGGTATAGATAGAGAATCTGTGTTAAGAAATCAATTTTTTGCTTTACAAAAAGGAGACCAACATCAATATATTCCATCTACTGGGAGTAATTTATATAACATTGACAATTTCCCAAGTACATTAAATGATATTGATGATAATAATTTAAATAAGTCTATATTATTTAGGCAAGAAAGATTTGATGAACATAATCCAAATTTTGCATCACATATAGGTAATAATGTGTTTAATAATAATACAAGATATCAATTAAATTCTATGCAATAAATAATTAAATATAATATATAATGATATTTATAATATCATTATATGAATCCAATAACTCATTGTTCAAGCACTACAAAAGTTGATATTAAATTTTTATGTAATCAAAAAAAATCAATATTTAATAATAAAATTCATGATAATAGTAATATAAAAATAGATATTACTAATGATATGATGAATGATATTAAATATTATCGCAAACGTATTATAAATAATAATAAACAATTATTAAATTTATTTACAAATAGATATAATGATATATCGAATAATGATATATCGAATAATGATATATCGAATAATGATAATATAAATAATATAAATAATATAAATAATCCTCAGATAGAGTTATATAAAAATTATATAATAAAATTGATAGAATATTTTAAATTTATAGATAATATTGAGTCGGAACAATTATGTATAAATAATTATTTAAATAGTATTGATTATAATAAAGGTACTATAAATAAAAATAATATAAATCGAGATATTAGTTATAATATAACAAATGATATTAATATGTTAAATAATATAAATGAAATTAATAATGATAAAAGTACAGATATAAGAAAATTTATAATAAACAATAATAATATAAAAAAAAAAATTTTACCAAGAAAAAAATAAATATTTATATATAATAGATGAGAACAAGAAAGTTAAAAAATAATACTAAATATAAAAAATTACAATGTGCACCTATACAATATAATAAATTATCAAAAAAATTAAAATCAACAACTTGTTATGATGACGAGCGTTTATTTGCTTTAAAAAAATATTGGAATGATAAATATCCCAATAATAAAATAAAAGCAAAAAAACCAATTAATATATGGAAATCTATAAAAAATAATATAGGTAATGTATGTAAAGACGAAAGGTGTTGGTTAAGACATGAGTTTATGATAAATAATGTGAAAGATAAAACAAATGAAAATATATTCAGACCTGTTATGCCAAAAGAATGGAAAAATAAACCATATATGTGGTTAAATAATATTGATATAACAAAAATAATGAAACAATATGAAAAAGCTTATAATTATTTTAAATTTATAGGGCCTTCTCCTATTGATTTTGATTTTAAGATATCACAAAATAAATGTGTATGGAATGAATTATGTAATTTTAATATAAATAATTATGAAAAAAATAAAATAACTAAAATAGGTATAATATTAAATTTGGATAAACATTATAGTTCTGGTTCGCATTGGGTTACATTATTTATAGATTTAAATAAAAAATTTATATTTTATTTTGATAGTAATGGTATTAAACCTCCAAAAGAAGTAGATATATTTGCGAATCGTATAATAGAACAATATTATAATCGTAAAAATATAAATTTAGAATATATAAATAATAATCGATTTGTACATCAAGAAAAGGATGGAACTTGTGGTATATATGCAATATATTGTATTGTAGAATTATTATTAGAAAAAAAAACTCCGTATTTTTTTAAAACCAGAAAAGTGTCAGATTATTTAATGCGTGATTATAGAAAAATATATTATAATGATGAATATTAAATATATTTAATAAACATTATGTATATATATTTATTTAAAAATATTTAAATAAAATATTTAAACTAATTTTTTAAGCAATGGAAAATAATAAATCCAATATAAAAATATTAGAATCTTTTTCAGATAAAGAAAATAAAGCACTTATTTGGAATATATTAATGAAAAATGGTATATTTAATAATATACCAAATAATAAATTACAAGATGTTATAAATTTATTAGACAGTTCTGTTATTAGTATAAAAGACAATAATATAAACACCAGTAATACATTAGTACAACTTAACAAAATTTTAATTGAAAAAATGAGGAAAGATATATTTTTTTTAAAAACAAATATAGATAATGATTTACGAAATGAAAAATCAGTGTCATTTAATAATACATTAGAAATAATGAAACATGATATGAATAGTACATTAAAAAATAATAAGCCTGATGAAATTAATTTTGAAAACGATAAAGATACACCAATAGATAAAATGATGATGGATACTAAATTACAAGAATTATTAACAAATAGAAAAAATTTATATACTGTACCCAATAATGATAGTAAAACAAGTATTAGAAATGAAGTAAGTAATGAAATAAAAACAACAATTGATATGATATATAATAAAGATAATATTGAAAATAATACTGTAATTAGTAATATAGAAAATGATTATAGTAAAGAAAAATCTAATAATATTTTAAATAAATTTTTAATAATAGATAATAGATTAAATACAATGGAAATCAAATTAAATAAGTTAAATGATAACATAGATAAATTAATGAAAAATCAAGAATATTTAATTGGATTAATAAAAATAGAACAAGAATTTCCTGAAGAATTTCCTGAAGAATTTCCTGAAGAATTAACATAGACAAGTTTTAATAGAGTTAAGAATTAATAAAAATAAAAAAAATAATTGATTTATTTATTCATTAAACTATTTAATAACAAATAAAAATTAATATATAAAATGACTTATATATTAATTGATACTAGTTATCTAATATTTTATCGATACTTCGCATTATTACAATGGTGGAAATTAGCTAATCCAAACAATCCTTTACCTGACGATCCATATGAATCGCAAGAATTTGTAGATAAATTTAAGAAAATGATATCAGAATCAGTACAAAAATTAAAATTAAAATTAAAATTAAAAAAAGAAAAAGTAACAGTAATAGCTGCACGAGATTGTCCACGTAAAGATATTTGGAGAAATAATTTATATCACAAATATAAAGAGACGAGAGATAAAGATGATAAATTTATGGGTGGTAATTTTTTCAAAATGGTTTATGATAATGAAAATGATATGTTATATAAAGCTGGAATTGATTATGTGTTTAAAAATGATAATATAGAAGCAGATGATGTAATTGCTATAACAAAAAATATTTTAAGAGAAAAATACAATGATAAAAAAATTATTATAATCGCAAATGATCATGATTACTTACAATTATTAGATGATAATACAAGTATTATTAATTTACAAAACAAAAATTTAATAGATAATAAAAAAGTATATTTAGAGGGAGAAAAAAATTTATTTGTAAAAATTATTTTGGGAGATAAATCAGATTGTATAGAGCCAGTATTTAAAAAATGCAATGTTAAAATGGCAGAATATTACTATGAAAACAATGAGAAATTTTTAGAAGCTCTGGAAAAAGAAAATGCACATAACAAATTTAATTTAAATAATAAACTTATAAATTTTTCAGAAATTCCATTGGAATTGGTTGATTATTTTATAAAAAAATACGAAAATATACTTAAAGATTTATAAATTTAAATATAAATAATAAATTTAATAAAATAAATATATTAAAATGAATAATAATAATAATAATAATAAAAATAAAAATAATATTTTAAAAGTATTAGAAAAAGCATATATATCAGATAATAATTATGATTCTACAAGCAAACCATTTTTTTTTAAAGATAATATGAAAAGTTTTAAAATTAATTATAAAAATATACATGAAACATTAAATAAAAATATTCCCGAATCATTAAATAGAAATATAAAATTAATATATAGTATATTGGGTGAAGATAATATAGAAATTTATTTAAATGAATGGACAATTATGTCTATTAATAAAGCACTTGAAAGATATAATGTATTATGCAATAATGGAAGAAGTGATATTTTTGATATAGGTTTTAAATATGAAGGTTTGGGATATATTACTGTTTTATCATGTGATTTAAATAATCACTTATTGTTTTATAGACTAGATGGAGGTAGTAATGGATATGATAGAGAATATAATTTTAATAACTTATTAAAAAATGGAAGCAAAGACTATGAAAAATTTTATTTTTCAAAATGGTTTTATAATATTAAATTTTATAATAATAATAATTAATTTTATAATAATAATAATTAATTTTATAATAATAATAATTAATTTTATTAAAGAATATTTAAAATTAATTATTTTTTCTAATTCTATTTTTTATAGTTTTATTTTTTCTAGTTTTATTTTTTCTACTTTTATTTTTTATAGTTTTATTTTTTATAGTTTTATTTTTTATAGTTTTATATTTTTTTATTTTTCCACCCTTCTGTTCTTTATTAACATTCTGTTGTTTAATAATTAAATCATGTAAATAATCATGTTTTAATCCTAACATAATATAATATTTTAATAATTTTCTATCAATTTTTAATGCTTGTTTGGGACAACTAAAAGTTCTCTGTATTTTATATTTTGTATCTTTAACTTTTTTAATAATATCAGAAATTTCGGTCTCCAAATAAGTTTCACTACGTGATAGTTTTAATATCAGTTTTACTTTAATATCATAATGTTTTAAAATATCTTTTATATAGTCACTGTCTTTCATTTGTTTTTCATTTATTGTAATATCATCTTTTGTAACATCTTTTATATAATACATATTATTATTATGATAAAAAACATTCTGTTTTTTTAAAATGATTTTAGTTAAAAATAACTTTATTTTTTTACCTCGATTATCACTAGTATTATGCAATTGATTAAAATCACTTTTAATATCTTTTATTATTTCTTTATAATTAGATGAATTTTTATGATAATTTTTATCTATTATTCTAAAATATTTTTTTCTAGATGCATCTGTACTGACTAGCGAATATAAATTAAATATATTTTCATTTGTAAATATATCTATCAAATTAATATTAGTAAAATTATTATATTTAAATATCTCTAAAAAATTATTCATATCAAATGTTCTAAGTTCTTCTGTATTTGTAAAATAATCTATATATAAGTTATTAGAATATGATTCTTTCGTTAAATTCTTAACAGTCAATTTATAAATTGGAAGTTCGTTCTCTTCCAATTCTTCTACCTTTTTCTTTTTCTTTTCTTCTTTCGTTTCTTCTTTCTTTCCCTTTTCATTTTCCGGTTCATTTTCCTCATTCTTTTCCTCTTTATCTTCTATTTTATTATTATAATTATCATCTATATCTTTTAAATTTTTGATTTGATATTTAATATCAAATTTAGGGACTAATTCTTCAATATCATCTATTTCAAATGAAACACTAATTTTATCTTCACTAATATTAAAGGTAGGTATATTTTCATCATTAAATTTTATAGGATTAATTTTATTAAATTTATACCATTTGTAATCATAATTAATATAACTATTTGTATTATTAAAATACATATTTAATATATTGTAAACGTTTAAATATACAGATGATTCATATATTACTTTAATATTATTATCATTTGTATTTTTTGTAACATATTGAATATATGGTTTTGATTTCTTAGATTTATTTATTATATCAACTATATTTTTATCGTTTGGTGGTATATTATCTCTTAGAGCTCTTAGTCCTATTTTTTCAATATCATATATAGTTTCTAATATAGTTTTGAATATATCACTAATATCTTCTCTATTTTCTCTATTTTTAACATCTTTATTATATTTAATAAATAATTGTGTAGTATTAAATTTATCATCCTTTCTGTTATTTTCTTTTATAGATTCCAATATTTTTTTATTTTCAAATAATAAGTTTTCTAATACGATAATATTAGTTTTATCGTTTAGAATAGGTATTGATATATTTTTATCATCTTTATCATCTTTATCATCTAATAAATGATTAACACTATTAATTCTAATTTTTTCTGTTGACAAATTAGGTAATTCAATAGGTTTTTTATATGGTAAATTAAATTTATTATCTTTTTTAAAAAAGAAATTCAGGCTAATATTATAAAATTTTAAAGATTTTAATTGTTCCTTTACTACTTTCTCTTTTTCCTGTTTTTTCCTCTCTTCTTCTATTTGTGTAGGAGTTTTTGTTCTTTGTGTTTGTTCTTGAGTTTTTGGAGTAGAGTCCGTCATATATTAATATAAGACAATATATTAATATATATAAATAAATAATTTAAGATAAATTAGCATATAATTTAATTTTTATTTTGTCGATTTTCTTTTTGTTTTGCTCTTTTAATAATATCATATGCTTTATTAACTTCTTCTTCGGATAATTCACCATCTTTGTTTGTATCCATTATATTTTCCAATTTATTAAAATTTTTAGGTAATAAATTATATTTACAATTTTCATTAAAAACATAATTACTTAATATTATAAAAATTGCTGTTATAATAAAAGCAACAAATAAATCACGAGAGCCCATAAATGCAATTGTAAAAATTAATAATTCTCGTGCAATACTTTTGAAGATAGCTTCTTGTTGTTTAGTTAATTTAATTTCAATATAACGAGAACCGATATTCATAAATATCATCATAATACCGATGAAATATTTATTAGATGATATATTTTCCATAATTTTAGTTAATGTAATATCTTTATTTTTAAAGAAATTTAAATTGAAAATATCTATAGTATTGGATGATTTAGATTTATTTTTCATTTGCTATTAATAAATATTTAGATAAAAAATAAATAAAATATTTTAGTGGATTTATCTAAATATAAAATATATTTTTTTATTAATAATGTCATTGTTTCCATTAAATCCAGCATCTATAGATGAAGATATAAAAATTAATCATAAAAAAAATAATAATAAAACTATTAAAGTGAGAGAACCAATAAATAAAGTAACAAATTTAAATGATATTATGTCTAATATACATAATAAAAATACAGAAGAAGAAGATGATATAAATAATTTTTTAAATACAAAAAATAATATATTAAATAAAGAAGAGTTTAATAAACAAATACATGAAAATAATTTAGGTAATAAATTTGATAATACTAATAATTTAGAAAATATAAATGATAATAGTATATTGAATGAAAATACATCATATTTATCAAATTATAATAATAGCTATAAAATGAGTTATAATGGAGATTCAAATATTGATAAAGAAATAGTATCAAATAAGCAATTATTGGAAAAATTAAATTATATGATTTACTTATTAGAAGAACAACATAATGAAAAGACGAATCATATAATGGAAGAATTGGTTTTATATATATTTTTAGGTATTTTTATTATTTTTGTACTTGATTCTTTTGCAAGAACAGGTAAATATTTGAGATAGTTAGTTGTTTTTTTTAAATACATATAAATATTGGTTTTCGTGATTTATATTTTTTAAATCTAATTTTTTTTCTAATAAAAAATTTTTAGATTTAGCTAAATTTGTAATTTTGTCTAAAGATGGCATATATAAATTTCTGTCAACTTTAATAATAATATCCTTTTTATAATTTTGTATTTTTTCCGAGTACAAAGCAAAAGGGACATTTAATGTATCATTATCTTCGATAATATTAGCTTTTGTATAATTAGAAGAAAATTCAATATCACCCATTTTAACGATTGTATTAAATATACGTTTTCTATCATAGTCTTGTGGATTAAATAATACTGTATTATCGTCTGGTGGAATGAAAGGACTAAATGTATCACGTTCTACAACATGTAGTATTAAATATCCATTTGTTTGTAATAGGCTATTACAATTTTCAAAAAATGTATCTTTATCAATTATATCATATATAGTCATACCTAAACAGGTAATAAGAGTAAACTCATTAGAATCAAATAAATTATTATTAAGAATATCACCTAATTTAAATTGATCATTTGGATATTTTTGTTTACTAATTTTAATCATTTCAGGTGATGTATCAATACCAATAGTATTTTCATGAACCTTAGAGAATATATTAACATGGTTTCCAGTTCCGGAACCAATATCTAATATTTTATTATTATTAATATTTTTAATAAGATTCAATATATATTTAGTTTCATAGTTATTTTTAGATAAATTTAAAAAAAAATTATCATAAAATTTACAATAATAAACATTATTATAAGATTCATTATCTTTTAAATAAGTAAAATCATATTTGTAGTTATTTGAATTGGTTATATTATAAGACATGTCATTATTATCAAAATTTTCTATTCTAAATTTATAATTATTACTTAAATTAATAGAATAAATAATTAATAATAAAATTATGATTATGATTAATGTTTTAGTTATAGTATTTTGTTTTTTAAATAAATTAGTTGTATTTTTTATAAAATTAAATTTGAAATTTTTTATAGAATTTATCATATTTATAATGTATTTATATAATAAATTTGTATTTTTTTTATCATAATTATCGCATAAAAAATATATAGATGGATAAAAATGCTATTGACGATATTCGAACATCATTTAATAATATAACATTTTCACAATATCAAAAAAGTAAAGCTAAATCTGAGTTAATAAAATGTATTTATAACAATAAATTGGAAAATGCTATTTATTGGTCAGCTGAATTTATTTGTGCTGGACATTTCTTAGATTTGTGGGAAATTATTATTTTATATTATACAAAATATATACATATTGGTAATGTTAAGTTGTCATTGTATTTAGAAATGAGATATATGAATTTTAAGAGTATTATAACAAATGGTTATGAAAATAACATATTAGTATTGCGTAACAATCAAAAAATACGTAAATTATTTTGTGAAATTATTTGTATTTTATGTTATTCACCTAAGAGATTAACAATTGAATCTGTTAAATTAAATAAAAATGAATTTGATTTAACAAATTTAAGCTTAAAATTTAAAGCTCCCAATATAAATTATGTACAAAATGTATTTCGCGAAGAAGACCCAAAAGAATTTTTTATACCTATAAATGAGTTAATGTATAATTTTGAACAGAAAAATATTATTGAGATTTTATACTGGTTTGAATGGATATTAGAATATGAGACAATAATAAAAAAGAAAAATAAAAAATGTTTTATTGAAAACAGAATGTATGCACCTAAAGGATTTGAAAAAGATATAATATGGATAATATGGGATGTTATATATTATTATATTGATAATTATAAATTAATTAATAGAAATTGTAATATAGATAATTTAGAAAAAATAAAAAATATAAAAAAAAAAATATGTACTAGTTTGTTTAATTTATATACAATTCGATTTACTCCAGCATGTAAAAAAAAAAGAAAATTAATAATATATTTTGTATTCACTATAATATGTGAAGATATAAATATTGATATTGCAATATATAATAATAAAGAAATTATACAAAATATAGTTGATAAAGTAGATTTAATATATAAAGATGTTAAAAAAAATGAACATTCACCTAAAACCGATTATTTATTTAAAAATGTTAAACAGAAAAATTTCGAGAAAAGTATAGAAAAACTAGAAATGTTGAATAATTTTAACAATAATGCAATTGAAAACGATGAAGACATTTAAACGGCTTGATTGTACTTAAATACTAATAGATTATATTTACCAGAACCTACATCAAATGGTTTTACTTTTTCAATATTTGTTGAATGATTTGCCATATAAATAGCTAATTTTTTACTAATACAAAGTTGTTTATAAATATTTTTAATAGATAGAGATTTTCCAATATTTTCTTTTAAATAATTTTCTACAATATTATTTTTGATATATTTCATTATAACAATATACTTATTATAATACCTAATATAATTTTAAGTTATTTTAATAAATAATATTAAACACGATAATAGAATAGCATTTTATAACCCATAGTGATATTATATTTTTCTGATATATATTTTTTATTTTCATTAAAAGTCCAATCTTTATCAATATTATTATCTAGGTATTTTATCCAATTAAATTTGGTAAGAGGATTATAACTGTATCCATCAAATTTATAACCTATTCCATTACATGTTATTAATGATGTAAAATGTTTATTGGAATTTTTTTCATAAAAATCTTTATTTGTAATTATGATAGAATCTATTTTATAATTAATAGTTTGTTTATTAAATGTGAAAGTATATTCTGTATTATGGTTAGATTTAGTGTCTAGATCTTCTAGTACAATAATTTCAGGTATAGTTTTATGATTATTTAAATAGTTATATATAAAATCAGTGATTTGTTTTTTATTATATTTATCGTATATATCAATTGGTAATATTTTTAACATATCATATTTAAGATAATTTATTATAGAAATGTAATAATATAGTGGGTTGCTTGCATCATTTAATTTAGGTATTGTGTACAACAATTTATTTTTATTTTCATTTTTATTTATGATATTATATATCTTTTCAATAAAATAGTTGGTATTTAGATTATTTGTATATTTATTAAAATATTTTATAAAACTAGTATTATTATTTTGATTATAACTAGATTCTATAAATAAGTTGAGTACAAAAAATATTTTATGTAATTCTGTATCTATTTTTGTGTTATCTAATTTTTTACCTGTTATCATTAATTCTCTAAAAAATCTGAAAAATTTAATACCTTTATCGCTGAAAAAAAAGGTAACATACATAGTATTAAACCAGCAGTTACTTAATTTTTGTCTAGGTGCTATAAATTTTTCAGGGTTCATTTTTTTTCTGTATTTTAAATTTTTTAATAATAGATTTTGTACAATATTATCATTATAATTATAACATATGTTATTAATTTTAATAGTGAAAATATCATTACATATATTTATAGATTTAACTTGTGATTCATGATATGTTTTTACTGTTTTATTTATTAATTTATTGTTAATATTTGGTGAATATGATTTTTTTGATAATTTTTTTGATAATTTCTTGTTATATTTTTTTATAGTTTTTTTACGTGTTATAGACATATTATTATTGTTATTTATATAAATATATATTATTATAATATATTTATATTAATTAATAGCTAAAGTAAATGATATATGTTTATTAACTGGTATATCAACAAATAAACCATTATGATATTTAATATTAAATTGTAATTTATTAAGTTTTTCAATGGGATTATTTAAAATATTATTATTTTGTATTTCTTCATAATTTTTTAATAAAATTTGTGGTAAATTATCTAAATTACTGTAATTTATTTTAGCAATATCTATTTTTGCAAAACTTGAATTTCTTTTGCCGTTACTATTATTTGTATTATAATTTATTTTGTATGGCTCAATTTTATCTAATAGATTAAAATTATTTATTTCAAGATAAATAGTATCATAATTATAAATATTTACTTGATTATCTGATATGTAAGAATTGTTATTTTGATATTTAATTTTTTTAAACCCTAGTACTGCTCCTAATCCCCAATTAGTGTGTTGATTATAAATATTATAATTACAATTTTTTGAATGGTTATAATTGATTATTTTAGTAAAATCAAGTTCAAAATTTTGACTATTATTACTTTTAAATGTCATTTTTTGTGTACTATTATTGAAATCACATTTTATATGATTTAACAGATTATTTGATAATTCAATATTCAATACTTTTACTAATTTATCAGTATTATAACATCCATCTTCAATCATTATTAAATTATTATCAATATATAATTTATTATTTTGCAAATATTCTGATATATTATATATAGACGAAGGTAGAGAAAAATTTAATAACTTTATACTATAAACATTATTGTATGATTCTGGACATATTATTTCAAAGTTATTAGAATATGGATATTTTGTGATATCTCTATCATCAGAATCTATTGATATAATTTTAGTATCATTATTAAATTCATTAAAAGTTATTCTATTCATTATTAATATAATATAATATTATAATATATTAATATTAGTTATTATGTCAAATATTGATAATTATAAAGGTATTTTTGGATTTGGATTATTTGAGAATAAATATATGGATTTGTTAAATTTATATTTTTTGGGTATTGCAGGTATAATAATTAAAATATTTTTTTCATATCCTGGTGATGAAATCGGAAGCACTGGTCCAGCAATAACAACATTATGGGGATATGGATTGACTGTGTCTAGTTTATTTATACTATTTTTCCTTGTTTATAGTTATAATTTGAAAGTTTATAATATAAAGTACAAAGACAAAGAACAAGAACAAGATAGTGGTAAATATTTATCTGGTAATATAATAAAAAAAATATTCAAAATATTGTTTGATTCTATACCTATTATTCTTACAATATTTTTAATTATTTATATTATGTACTTAAATTTTAGTAATATGAAACAAATAAATAAATCAAATGGAGTGGCACAAGATTATTATATATATAATAATATATCATCTTTCTTAATAATTGTACAAATATTGTTAATTTATAAATATGTATGGGATAAAATAGTTAAAAATGATTTTAAGAAAGATAAAATATATGTTGGGTTAACTTATTTAATAAGTACTATTAATTTAATACTAATAATTATAATGCATATAATTTTATATTTTTATACAGTTGGTAGATAATGATATATTAATTAATTTGAATAAATGTTTTAGGAAATAAAAATTTAAATGTTATACCATAATTATTATCTGATTCCCAAATACCAGATATTTTTAATATTACATGTTCTAATTGTGTAGTTTCATCTATATTTTTTTTTTTATTGTTTTTTGTATCTATATATTGGTATTTTATATATTCTGATGATATTAATTGTGTAAGTTTTTGATTTAAAATTTTATTATCTTTTTTTATTTTATTAAGAATACTTAATTCTATCGATTTTATTTTTTCTATTAATTCAATATTATGTTCTTTATTTATATAGATTTTATTTTCAATACTATTAAAATAACTACTATTTAAATTCATATGAAAATATATACAATTTAATGTTATATTTTCATCAGAATATAAAATTTTATAATATTTACTATTGGGAATTATACTATTATTAATTGGTTCATTAATAATTATATTGTTAATATTTATATCTGATATTTTTATAGATAACATAGATATACTTATTTAAATTAATAACTAATATATTAAGTTAAATGTATTTAAATTATTTAAACATTTTTATTTAAATAATTACATCATAAATATTCATGCTATTAAAACAATCATTTAAAGAACATTTGGAAAAATCCAAACATATTAACTTACATTATTATTTAAATAATATATATACATCTTTACCCAAAATAAATGAAATTCCCAATATTATAATATATGGTCCATCTGGTAGTGGTAAATATATACTTGCATTAAAATTTATAGAAAAGTACAGTTATTACAACTTAAAATATGAAAAAAAATTTATTATTAACCATAACAAACAAGATTATACTATAAAAATAAGTGATATACATTATGAAATAGATATAGAGTTATTGGGATGTAATACAAAAACATTATTAAATGAAATATATAATAATATTTTAGATATTATACTTAGTTCATCTAAACAAAAATTTGGTATAATTTTATTAAAAAATTTTGATAAAATTAGCAATGAATTGTTAGATGTAATATATAGTTATATGCAAAGGTCTATTTATAATAATATTATTATTAAATTTATAATACTTACAGACAATTTAAGTTTTATACCAAATAATATATTAAATTCTAGTAAAATTATGTATGTAAGTCACCCAAAAAAAAGTAATTATTCTAAAATAAATAAAAAATATAAATTTGATAATATTGATTATATAGATAATATTAACTTTATTAATTTAGATATATATAAACAAGATATTGTTAAACCATATATTAGCATATGTAATATATTAATTGAATATATTATAAATCCTAATAACATCGATATAATTAAGTTACGCAATACATTATATGATTTACTTGTTTATAACGTTTCTATACCAGATTCTATATTTTATATATTAAAAACATTAATAGAGAAAAATTATTTAACTATAAATAATTTAGATATAGGTAATTTATATGAAAAAACTTGTATTTTTTTACTCTATTATAATAATAATTATCGACCTATTTTTCATTTAGAGAGTTATATATTATATTTAATAAAATTAGTAAATGAATTATAATATGGCATTATCTATTTTAAATTTAAAAAATAATTATACATTAGAACAATTGAAAAAATCTTACCATTTAAATGCTCTTAAATATCATCCCGATAAAAATACTAATATTGGTGATGACAAATTTAAAGATGTAAATATTGCATATAATTATTTATATAAATATCTTAATCTAAATGATAATATTGATAATATTGATAATATTGATAATATTGATAATA
>Ga0163111_10000268_pt1 | contig 31117 bp, 25 predicted proteins | sample CRUFie1St18metaG_FD_109645 | JGI IMG/M metagenome (GOLD analysis project Ga0163111, IMG submission 109645) | Marine microbial communities from the Costa Rica Dome - CRUD Field 142mm St18 metaG | ecosystem: Environmental > Aquatic > Marine > Oceanic > Photic zone | place: Costa Rica: the Eastern... | reverse complement strand
GTAACTGATAAGTCATAAGACGTAACACAGTTAGGAGCAGGAAAGGTCGTTACTGCAATATAGTACGTAGTACCTGCAAGTAAGTTCATCCCTGTTAACGAGATAGTTGCACCCGCTGTTCCATTGTTTGCTCCGAATCCTAAACAAGTAGAACCAGCATCATTACACCCATCTGTTACATGAACTCCTGTCCAGGCAGTAGCACTTACCACTGAGACACTTAGGATTTCATTCGCAGCAGGTGTATAAGCATATACGGCATTCTCCTCGCTCCGGTCATCTGAGATATAACTCGCAGCGAGGTCATTAGTACAGGGCGTAGCCGACCAATTGGACCCTGAACCACAGGTCGTAGCCCCTGTTTCAGAATAGGGAGTTGAGCCAATGATTATAGGGCTGGTACAACTCTGTGAATATATCTGATAAGGGAATAGAATTCCCAAGACGCATATCAAAGTATATAATATTAAATTATTCATTATTTACGAAGAATTAAGATAGATTTGAAACCATATTAAAAAGCAAGTAATTCTCTAGAAGCAGAACTAAGTCTATAATCCGACTTTAGTTTCGATGGTGATAAGAGTGGTCATTTACATGGTAATAAAGTGATTTGTTTTTGTCTACACGTAGAGAACCTGTAATATCAACAAGCCTATTAAGGGTTTGCCCGTGAAGGATGCTACAAAAGCTTAGTATGCACATCTCCATAAATAAAGCTATACGTTTCATATCAATTGTTTTTATATGTTAGAAGAATGATAGTATGATTTCTAATTCAATTTCAAGGTCAAGAGAATCTTATAAAGATGCGTAAGAGGAAAAAAGCACGTTTTCACTAAGAAGGGAGCTTATTTTTCATAAGCGAGCGGAGGATTCGTTCATAAATCATTGTTTATCAAAAGTTTAATATACAAGCACATACTATAGAGTCTCCCTATCCTTCATTACGAAAAGCTTCAATATTCCCCCTTAGCGAACGATAAATACGAAAAATAGCAAATGTCTACACGCAGTTATCCCCCAAATCTCCAATCTTCCCATTCGTATTATTATCCTAATGTGTATATTTGTTTGTATGGATTTCGATATATCTCTACTGACCATTTTATTTAAAGATAGGAACAAATAGTGTATATGTTAGGAACTATTCTTGCACGACCCATATAAGGCTTATCCTTTTCCCTTTATCCACAAACAAATTAGACTTATTGAAGCCGCGAACCATGCCCAAAAGCTTTACCCAACAACTTAAATCTCTCCCCCTACCCAACCTCCAGCGTTTCTATTCTTATGCCTCCACTCAACGCCTCATAAAGAAAGAAAAGGAGTGTTTACAGATTATCTATGTGTATCTACAAGCCCCGTCTCATATAGAGAACTTCGATGAGGAAAGGTTCGAGAAGCAGTACACCCAACGCTTATTCGCCTATTATGAAGCGTTTTTATTCATCAAAGAAATATCGGCGAAACAGATTATTGCGAAAGTATTAAAGAAGTTAGATGACGAGGAGTATACTTCTTTCAAGCACTATATGTCAAAGCAGAAATTGCCTGATAGTTGGCAAGATATATTCAAACGTATTTGTTTGTATGTTGAGTCCGCCCAAACAGCAAAGGCCAATAAGTATGCAGCCGACTTACAACTAGACCCAAAATATTTTAAAGGCTATAGCAAACGGAGTATTGAAAATGCTCTGTCGAAATTCAATACATACTACTTTCCTGAGTACTTGGTAATGAGCACCTTGGAGAGGGAGGAACAAACATCAGGCATTAAAACTGAACTATTGTTGAAGGGGTATAGACGGGTGAATCTCTATGAATTATGGAAATCAACCCATACAGAACAGGCAGAACAACAAGAGAGTGCCCTTGTAGAGAACTGGGAACACTATTGGCAGCAATTCACCTTAGCAGATGCCCAGATTCAATATATGAATGCAACCAAAGACTATTATGCCGATTTCACTTTTCAGCCGACTGTAGATGCTTGGGATGTGCAATACATGATCAAGAAACTCATATTATTGTGTGGAAGCCATAGTTATGATATACTAGCAGGCAAACAAACTTTACATCCTATTTCTCTTCACACCATTGATGCAATTTTACAGGAGAATCAGTCTTATTGGGAGCAATTCCCTATCATACAAGCCTATTACAACCTTCTAAAACTCCAACAAACCCAAAAGGAATCCTATTTCCACATCCTAGATAAGCTTCTACAACAATATAGTTATCAGCAGAATCCTACAACAGAAAAACGCTTTTCAAGGTTCGCAAGTCGCCAAATAGCCTATGTACTCATTCATTACCACCGCATTCAAGGGCGACAAGGGAATCGTAGCCGTATCATGAAGAAAGCTTTTGGGGTGATGGAAAGGGCATTGGAACAGGGCTTACTCCATGTAGATGGCTGCTTACAAATCAATAATTTCCTATTGGCAATCACCCTCGCTTTAAGGGCGAATAAGATTGAATGGGCAGAAACTTTTTTGGAGCAATACAAAAAGGATTTACCCGAACGACAACAACTCAGTTATTATGAATATGGGAGGCTATTAGTCGCTTTCCAGAAAGAGAGATACAAAGAAATACTTAAAAAGCTCACCATAGAAGGAGAAGATACTTTAATAAAAAAAGATGAGATCCAATCGGTCTATAGAAGAGCCCTGATTTTAAAATGTGAGTACGAGCAAGAATATAATAATCCTGACACTCATCATCCAATTGATGACATCCTACTTAAGCGAGAAAGGTCACTCTCACGGGCATTGGAAGCAGCATACAATTGGTGTATATACCATCTAGGTAGAGAGGAATTCAAACAGAAGGCCTATATCAAATCCTTCCAACATTTCATCAAGATTCTTTCTCTTTTACACAGAACGGATAAGTACTTCCGCGAAGAACTCAAGCGACTTTACCTTGTATACGTAAACATAGAGGCTTTGTCGCTTGAGGAGGAGCAGGAGATTTATACCCTTCCCTTTGATAGCTTTGCCAAACATGCGCTAGCTACTCCTAATCCTCGAATTCTTGACGCTTATTGGTTACGAGAGAAATACGAAGAACGCATACACCGTATTCGCAAGCAGGAAAAGCCATTATAGTACATCCCTTAAACCGAATCGCCCCTCATCTCCCAATGAAGATGAGGGGCGATTGCCTTATATTCAAACATACGACTTAACAACCCAAGAACATCCCTTTTACATAATACACATCACGGGATTCCTTCAAAGTTACGTCAAGGGCATAAGATTCCTGTCCTCTCAACCGAATTGTTCCAGCAGAATTAATGGTCTTTTGAATGATAAGATCCTCTCCTGGGGGGGTGATATCAGCATTTAGTACAGCCGCATAGATAAATAGGTATACTTGTTCCTTTGACATAAGGCTTTTGGGAATTTTGAACGTAAAACGCTCGTTGCCTTCCTTCAAAGGAGCATAATTGGTGACGGTTGAACCATTTTGGTAGACCATATGCCGCTTACGAATTTCGGAGACTCCCTCTAGGAGGATTTCCTGCGATTGGTTGGTGGTCTGAAAAACATCGTCCCAATACTGCACGAGATTGGTTTTTGCGGGTAGCGGTTGGAAGGTTCCGAGATAGCCATCGAATAGGTAGCCGATTTTACCTTGGTATTGCACACGTACCCAATTCCCCTTCATCATAAAACCTGGAAATTCCTCCACTTCGCCTTGTATCCCCTCTCCCCCATTCTTCATCAACTTAACAGTAGCCGAATAAGGAACAACCGTAATCTTCTTGCCCTGCATATTAGGCGCGTCTCGTAAGGTAAGTCCCGATTTTGCCCATACAAAACGGGTATCGGAATCTGAAGTAAAGGTGAATAAGGGCAATATCAGAAGCAGGATGAGTATCTTTAGGTGTTTCATAGTTAGGTGATATAAACAAATTAAGCAGGCAATCTTTCTCTTAGCAATTGGACGAAGGTCGGGGTATCTTCCAATTCGGGGAAATGCCCACAACGCTCGAATTCAATGACCTCACAATTCGGCATATGTTCCGCAATCGAATCCTTATTTGTTTTGCGGTGAGTGAAGTCTTTGCTCCCCCATACCATAGTTGCGGGTACCTCTAGAGAACGTAAGCGTGCATTCTCTTGTTGTATGAAACTTTGCACTAAGCTAGATAAGCAGAAACATCCCCCTGTATGGAGTGCTTTCAATGCAATCTGTCGATAGTTGGAAGCATCCGCCCCTTTTGGTAAAGAGTATTTATACCAAACATGGGCAAACTTTTCCGCATATACCGCATTGGCAATTTGGCCAACAACAGGATAGGTAAGCATTTTAGGAATCGCTCCCTTCGACCAGCCTTTCATCGAGTCTAGCGAAGGCGTTTGGGCGAGAAACAGATGGGAAATTCTGTCGGGGAACAATTCGGCAGCTTTAATGCCGAAGAAGCCATTCGAACAGGAGAAGAGCAATGCCGCTCGTCGAATTTGCAGGCTATCCATCACTTCCCTCACCAGTTCGGCTGATTCCTCAAAGCCATAGTTATAGGCATGGGTAGGATAGGAAAAGCCCATTCCTGGCCATTCGAAGCAGACTATTCGATAGGTGGAGGAAAGTCGCTGGATGAGTTCGTGGTGGTGTTCGATCACATTGGGTCCATCGGGCGTATTGACAATCACAGGCTTATTGCCACCCGTATCCAACGCCCGAATCTTCCCATAGGAAGTATCCACCCACCGAATTCGCTCATCCCATTCGTCGGAATATATTCGCTTGAAATTGCAGCGAAGCACATCTACAAAATTCCCTGTTAGCATAGCATCAACATTTATGTACTAGCAACTTACATAAATTCCGCTAATAATGTAATGCGTATGAGTGGTTTTCACAGTAGCGTACAGGCTACTCATTGTATCAGCCGTTATAGAGAAGGTTCCTTCCTTCTGCATTTCTTGCCCCACAGCAGGGCGTTTTCCGCCCTCCCACAGCTGGCTATTCCGAACGGCAGTATACAACAATAAATAGACCTCCTCTCGGCTCATTACTGATTTAGGAATCTTAATGTCTGATCGGGAATTCCCGATTTCCCAAGGAGACGTGTGACGCACCTCAATCCCATTGTCATACACCCACAAAGATTCCTTTACTTCGTAATCTATAGGCGAATCAGGGGTATGTGTCACATGATCCTCATACTTCAAGGAAAAGGTATCCTTGAAATAATTCTCTAAGCTTTGGGTATTTTGACACGCTTTTTCAGATACACATTTTACAATAGGCTTCCATTGGCCTAGGTATCCACCGAACATATAGCCAGCTTGTCCTCGCCAATATACCTTCACCCATTGACTTTCAATGAAAAAGCCTTGGAACTCTTCAATTGTCATAGATGTAGGGGACTGTCCATTCGTTTGTACCGTTATGGCATCTCCATAGTTGGCGACGCCTATCCGCTTTGCATTCTTATTGGGAGCCGAGCGAATAGACAAGCCTGAATGTGCCCACACATATTGTATCGATTGTGTGGGTGGCGAAAAGCTGAATAGAGGAATGAGTAATAGGGAAAGGATAATTCCAATGTATCGCATAAGAAACTGATTAGGAGTTTACTTCATTTTAACAACCTACATATACTGCACGAATACGATAATTGATTTCAGTCTCTTCTATCTCTACCTCTAGGCTCCCCATTGTAAACCCAACCAAGTTAATGCGCCACCCTTTTTCTACACTTTGCTCAATCGTATCAGGTCGTTTGCCTTCCTCCCACATTTGGCTGTTTCGAACTGCTGTATAGAACATCAAATAGACTTCTTCCATAGACATAACCGACTTAGGAATCTCAATATGGATATGGTCTGGTCTATCCATGCGCGCTTCTGTTCGATAGGAAACTCCATTCGTATACAAGGCATAAGGCTCATCCACCACATATCCCTCCTCAAACTTCATCTTCTTAACCCCTTCTGTTTGAACCTCAAATACTCTTCGGAAATAGCTTAATATAGATTCAAACTCTTGGCAGTCCTTTTCTGAGCTACATTTCTCCATGGGCGGGAACATCCCCAAATATCCATCGAATACAAAACCCTGCATGCCTTTATATTCAACCATCACCCATCGCCCCTTAACCGAAAATAACGGAAACTCTTCTATTTCAAACGGATTGACCTTGGTAGGAATACGGAGAAATTCCACCTTATCTCCATAAGGAATAACCGTAAGACGTTTTGATCCAAGTTTGGCTTCTTCACGCAGAGACAGGCCTGAGTATCCCCATACATAGCGTTCTTTTCCGTCTTCAGGGGTGAAGGCCAACAAAGGAATCATCAACAAACAGATAACAATACTAAGGTTCTTCATGAATGAGTGCTTTTTTGTAAAGAGACAATCAATTTACAGGAAAGTTTAATAAGACAAATGCGTTTTTTTACGCATTTCTATGGTACGCACATATTCTATGCCGTATCGGGCAAGCTCATTAGACAATGACTTTAGTATGAAATAGTTAGAGACTATATAAAACGTAAACATATATACGTTTTGGTAGCCCTCTTATTTATCCTATTCTTCGTATATTTACATACTGATAACGCAACTACCAACAACCCATGTATAAGTATTTTATTCAACTTGCCTTTGTATTTTGCCTATTTTTCATTGCCTGTGATGAAAGCGCTCCTGAAGAAACAACAGAAACAGTACTTGCTTCCATTCCCTCCACAGATACAACAGCTACCTCCGATTCCCTTCCTGTAAACCCAATGGACGATCCCGAAAAGTTTACAAGACGTAGTATCTTGGCCATCAATGAAATGGTTTTCCCTAAGTTTCTCCCAAGAATTGATCATAGTGAATGGTATCACTATCCCCAAATTATCCAAAAAAAGAGCTATGTATACGCCGAACCCGACTCAAATTCCAGCGTAATTGATACTTTATATTGGCAACAGCATCTTCAAAAGCTTGATCGTAGCTTCCCCTATAAAAATCCAGATAGTTATCTCTACAGCCACGTACACTATAAGGACTCACTCAAAGGGTATGTCAAAAAAACAGACGTAGCTGTATATACGCTAGGGAATCGTTCAAATACACGACGATTCGGAATTGGTTCGAAGAAAATCAAAGGAGGCGACAAGGTTTTGCAAATCCTAACGATAGAAAATAGCAGTAGAACTGTTATAGACAGATTTGAGATGTATTATCGAAATGATGATTACCGTCTTCGTCCTGTATATAATTTTGCCTTAAAGAATATCAACTCCATTATTCATATCGATTTCTACCGTACAGGAGGATGCCCAGGCACTAGCAATGATGTATTCCTTATGACCAAAGGCGATACCTTTGAGGAACTCATCCAATCTATGAGTATGGGAGAAGCAGGGTATTATGACCATAGTATCATTTATCTCCCCATCCAATTTGAGAATGGCAAAATTCTATTGGTCGCCTATGGTAATATAGAACTTATTTTCAATCGAGTAACAGGCGACTTAAATGTATATCCATACCCTGAGGAATTGGGTGTGCCAATCGAAGAACTTATTGTTGTGGAACATGAAGAGGGTGAAACTCTATATGATGAAGATTATAAGCAAATTTTCACGCAAGAAGGAAAGAACAAAGTCAAGATAGAAAAGAAGGATACTCGCTTCTTTCGTTGGGATGGACAGAAGCTGAAGAAGATTAAAGAAATCGTCTATAAATAAAGCTTCATCTTATACTTGAAGGATAAAGCCCTAAAGAGCTTTATCCCACTTTTCTACAAAATCAATGAGTATATCTTTTAAGGTTTCAATTCCTTCGGGATCAAGATGGTTAAGATTGTCATTTCGGGTGTGATAGGCAAGGTCTGGGAAGCGTGATTCGATGCCGATAATAGAGATAGCGGGAATTCCTCCCTTTATGAAATTAGCAGCATCTGTTGCCCCTACTCCAAGGGTTGTATACTTGACAGAAGTATTGAGCGCATCAAAAGAAGCCTGCATTTTCTCATGCAAATCCTTGGGATACCAAACTCCTGAGCCTCTCTCTCCGAGTAGAATTTGGAGTTGTTCCTTATTCTTGATCGTGTCAATGTTGATAAGGGTTGCATTTTCGGCTTTGAGGGGTTCGCCATAGGCCTTAACGAAATTCTTTGATCCCAATATCCCTGTTTCCTCACTTCCGAAACTCACAACCTTAATACGGGTATGCTTCAATCGACTTTTGCCGCGTTGAGTGGGGTCTAAGAAATGTTTCCCAATTGCCCAAGAAACAGCGATTCCTGATAGGTTATCAATTGCCCCATCTACCTTTACACTTCCATGTTTGGAGTACATGCTGAAAGTTGCAGGCGATAACAGGACTAAGCCAAACCAAATGTATTTTGTCCATTCAGGAGCCACACTCCCTGTAAGTATCAAGCCAACCATGACAAGATAAAATAGCATTTGTCCGACAAACAATACAGCTGTTAAGGTATTCAAATAGAAGCCATAGACTCCCAATCGATACCACCATTGGAACTCCCATACACTATCCATATGCCCAGCGAATAGAAGCGTAGACTTTACTTCTCCTTGGGGTTCGATTGTCCCGACTACATTTGAAGATTCATAAGTGGGATATAGAAAATCCAGTGAGCGGTTATTCATCACAAAATGCCCAAAGAAAAAGACCACATTGACCACGGCCAATACTGCTGCAAGCGTGGGAATGTATAGGTATAGGACGAGGTTAATGATGTATAAGGCGGAGAAAAGCTTGAGGGATTGAAATTTAGAGGTCAAAGGGGCTTTGAAGGGCTGTACCTCCACTTTCGAACAAAAACCTCTCAGAATTTCGTAAAAGTACATTTGGGCGAGGTATTCCTCATGGCTACCCGCAATTCGGCCACCATAACGCGAAATAATCTCTCGGATGAGTTGAATCATAGTAAAGTATAAAAGTATGGGGCAATGCCCATGATAGATCTCAATACATCAGGTCAATTGCCCCTTACGTTTCTATTTATGCTGGTTGTAGCTCGTATTCTGCTACTTTCTTATCCATAATTGAGAACCACAAAGGCGGAATCAAAGCCACTATAATCATCCCAGGATAACCCGTAGGTAATTGAGGACTCTCTTCGAAGTGGCGCAATACCTGATATTTTCGGCTTGCAAGATAGTGATGATCTGAATGCCGTGTAAGCTCAAATAAGATTATTCGGCCTAAAGAGTGGTTAGAATTCCATGAATGATGCGGTTGGACTCGCTCGTATACCCCTGGACGAATTTCTTTACGCATTAAGCCATAGTGCTCGATATAATTTACAGACTCTAGCTGCAAGCCACCAATAAACGATACCAATATATAGCAAGGCAACCCTATTGGCCCGACAATCGCTGTAATTAATCCTGCAAAGGCCAACTGTAATACCGTGAATCGTACCATTTGATTTTTCCAAGAGAATACCTTTTTACGTTGTCTCTTTAAGCGGCTGTTTTCAATATTCCATGCAGAGAAGTAGCCCATAATCATCGAACGGAACCAAAAGGTATAGATAATCTCTCCTTTCTGAGAAGTTGCTGGATCTACAGGAGTAGATACATGTTTATGGTGACCACGATTGTGTTCTACGAAAAAATGCGTATAGCCCGAGGTCAATAATAAAGCCTGTGCCATCAATTGCTCATGCTTCTTATGGCGATGCCCTAGCTCATGCGCAACATTAATCCCAAGTACCCCAGAGCAAATCCCCATACTCACTGTCATCCCTACAAGTTCCAAAGTGCTTAATTCTGTAAAGCCAATATTATAAAAGTAGAGCCCAATCAATCCATATTGAATGGGGACATTCATATATAACATCCAATCGAATATGGGGTTAACCTTCGCATCTGCTTCCTCTTCTGTACTCATATTCACGTCTGTTCCTGGCGTAAAAAGCTCCAAGAATGGTAATAAGCCATAAGCAAAAAGCAACACAAGGAAAGTCATCCAGCCACTTGATAACAAGGCGATTAGGGTAACCAATGGAATGGTATAACTTAATAGGTATTTGAGTTCGGAGAGTTTCATATCAATACGTTTAGGTTTTTGACTAATATATACATTCTCAAAGAAAGTTGTGAGGCAATTTTAGGTTTCTGAAGGAAATTCGCTCGAATTCCAAAAGATTTGTATCTTCTGCCTACGCTTCTCTAATAATTTCTCGACTATGAGCACAGCCTGGAAAATCGTTTTAATTGTCTTAGCCGCCCTCATTGCTTTGGTGATTATTGGCCTCCAAATTATTGGAGGCTTTATGCGGATGAATGACCGAAAAATTGCCAAGTATTTCAAGGACGCTCCTGCACAACCCCATTTTTCTACCTATGAATTTGATGGGCGATGTATGAGTATGGCTTCTGTGGGCGACCATCGCAATCCTTTGGTGCTTTTTGTACATGGTTCTCCTGGCAGTTGGGATGGGTATGCCTCTTATTTCAAGGATACGGCTCTCCTGCATCGCGCCCAGATGATTTCGATGGATCGGCCTGGATATGAAAAGAAAGGGAAGGGCAAAGTAGAGCCTTCGATGGAACGCCAAGCGGCGGCTATTGGGAAAATATTAGAGAAGGTTGATTTTGGGATTCCTGTCATTTTGGTGGGGCATTCATTAGGAGGCCCTGTCGTATCACGTGCTGCAATGGACTTCCCCGAGCGTATTGATGGGGTCGTTATCGTGGCAGGGTCCATTGATCCTGAGCAGGAAAGAGTGAAGACCATCCAGAAAATAGGGAAATTTCCCTTGATTCGTTGGATGGTTCCAAAGGCTTTGGATGTATGCAATATGGAGATTCTTCCTCTCAAAAAGGAATTAGAGGCAATGCTTCCCTTCTGGAAAAACATCAAACAAGATGTCATTTTTATTCAAGGCGAGAAAGACAATCTTGTTCCGCCTGACAATGCAGATTTTGCAGAGGAACAATTGGTCAATGCCAATCTAGAGGTTATCCGATTGCCCGAAGGAGACCACTTCATTCTGTGGTCAGAGCAAGTCCTTATCACCGAACAAATCATCAAATTGGTCGATAAATATGAGGCAATGATGGAAAGGGAGTTCGAATAGTAGATTTTATGCAACGATTCGGTAACAACTTGCGTACATTAGACATAAAATAGTACTTTGTCGATATCATTTCGCAATTCAATTCATTTGCAATGGCAAGATCTCAAACAATCCAACGGCATCTTTCTCCTTTTTCCAAACTGGTCATCTTATCTAGCGGAATCTTTTCCATCATAGGATGGGCCTTCTTCGGGTTTGGGATGATTTTTTTCTGGGCATTCGTCATGAATTCAGAAGCCCCCTATATGTTTACTTCCCGTGATTGGATCGACACAAAAGGCGTGATAGTCAAAATCGAAGAGACCAATATGGAAGAAAACGAAGCAAGTATCTATCGATATATCTATACCTATTCTGCCAATCGCCGAGAATATACAGGGCGTTCCTATGGCCGAGGTTGGCAGGGATATAGCGAAAAATCGGAGGTGCCGATTCAATATGATGTAAATGAGCCAACGGTTTCCAAGATAGAAGGTGGGCGGCTTGCTCCCTTTAGTTCGTGGGTATTATTTGTGTGTATATTTCCGCTTATTGGGCTCATCTTCATTCTCATTTCGCTCCGCCAAAATGTCAAAGCCGTCGATTTACTTCAGTATGGCATTGTTACGTGGGGCAAAAGAAAAAGCCGTGAATACACCAATATGAAGGTCAATGAGCAAACGGTATTTAAGTACGTTTTCACTTTTAAGGCCGAAAACGGACAAGAATATGAGGTTGCAGGAAAAACGCATGAAACCTATAAATTGGAGGATGAAGGACGCGAACGCCTGATTTATGATCCCGAGAAACCCGAATTCGCAATCTTGTATGATTTGATTCCTCACGCTCCTTTTATGGATCGAGCGGGTAATATCGAACAAATCCCTTTTAAGCGTGCCTACACCTTGATTTTACCTGGAATTGTTATCATTGGCCACCTTACCTATTATGTATTGGCATATATAGTATAAAATCGAAAGTATTGATATCAAAAATCAAGTGGTTGAGAGAAGCGAATTAAAAACATATTAAAAATGATCCAAAATATAAAGGGCTCTATCCCTCTATACTAAAGTAGTATCTATAAATAATTCATAATCAGATTTTTGACCTTCAAGAATCTGATTATTACTTTACATACAATCATAAAGTGCAGAAAGTTCCCAACAATGCAGGGTTTCCTATACAAAAGTTGACAGGTAGATAATCCATATGGAGTGTCTGCTATACAGAAGTTGACAGGTAGATAATCCATATGGAGTGTCTGCTATACAGAAGTTGACAGGTAGATAATCCATATGGAGTGTCTGCTATACAGAAGTTGACAGGTAGATAATCCATACAGAGTGTCTGCTATACAGAAGTTGACAGGTAGATAATCCATACAGAGTGTCTGCTATACAGAAGTTGACAGGTAGATAATCCGTACAGAGTATTCGCTATACAAAAGTTGACAGGTAGATAATCCGTTCAGAGTATCCGCTATACAAAAAGTGACAGGTATATATATCAAAAGGCGCAAAGTCCCAATGAGATTTTGCGCCTTTATAGGATGCACGTATAATTATTCTATGACGAGCTTTTGCACCTTATCATTAAAGCGAAGGAAGTACACTCCTGGACTCAATTGGTCTGTTGGGAGCGTAAAAGTATTTCTACCTGCTTCGATAGCCAATGTCTCTTCAAACAAACGTACCCCTCTGACATCTGTCAATACATAAAATCCATCAAATGCTTGTGGAGCATCTATAGCAATATGTGCTTTACCCTTAGTTGGGTTCGGGTAGCATACCCATTCGACCTGACGGAATACAGGTTCCTCGACATTTGTAAAGCGAATCAATACCCCTGCACTATCAGCATAAGCGGCACTACTTGCTTGCGCACGCAAAGTATATCCTTTGCAAGGATGGTAGTCATTGCCTTTTCCTGATACTTTAACATAGTATTGGCCTGCACTCATATTGTTCCAAATAATATCCTCAGTCGCGCGTTTTAGGAGCTTAGATTCGGCTCTGAGGGTTTGGGTTGCATCGTATATTTCTAGGTCAAAATCAGCAGGAAAATTGGTAAGGAGAAATCGAACATGCGGCTTATCTGCATGTACAACCACATTGTACCAATCGACATCTCCCTCATCACAAATTTGGGCATTTCCTAGCGTTCCAATAATGGGAAGATCTTGTGCATCTTGCCATGTATTATTAGGCTCGTATACATCACGACCACAAGGAATATCCGCCGAAACAGCTCCACATGTAATGCTTGTATTCTCTGTAATATTGAGCAATTGATTGACGGGTTGGAGGGTCATGACTTGCTCACATCCTCCTGGCCAAGAAACAATTACGCTATCTACAAAGGTATAAGTCCCCAATCCAAAATGCAGAATACTACTATGTTGGCACTGATGGCTCCCTCCTCCACTATCCACTTCTCGCATAAAGCTTCTTCCGCCTGCCACTACTCGAACTTGTGCACCGAGGGCATCGCGATTGGCATTCACCCCTTGAAGTTTCACCTTAAGCCAATTCCCTGATGTATTATTGTTTCGATAGAGGGTCAAATACGCATTCGATAGGTTAAAATTGTTACTATCTACATTCGACACCAAGAAATCAAGGTCGCCATCATTGTCATAGTCCAAGGTTGCAAGGCCTCGCCCGATTCGGTCATCGTCTACACCTGCAACTGTTGAAACATCAGTGAAGTTTCCGCTACCGTCATTCTCATATAATTTATTCGGGTCGAATCTTACGGTCTTAATGAAACTTGCCGCTTGAATAAAACCATTGACCACACACAAATCGAGGTCTGTATCATTGTCATAATCAAGGAACGAGGTTCCCCAACCTGTAACGCGCTCATTGCCAATAAATCCATTCAATACCCCCCTTTCGGCGGCGACATCTGCGAAGGTATTACATTCTCTTCTTTCCAAAAGCGCATTGTCTCCAAGGTTGGAGATATAGTAATCCCAATCCCCGTCTTCGTCATAATCTCCTGCGGCAATTCCCATCCCAAATAGCCCAATATCAAGGCTTGTCCACGTACTTACATTGTCGAAACTATTGGTTGGGGCATTATTCTGATACATTTGATTGGGGACAATCCATTCGCCGAAGTCATTGGCAATATAGATATCCATGTCTCGATCCATATCAAAATCCGTAAAGGTTGTTGCCAATGCACAACCTGTATCTGCAACGGATACCAAATCCCCTACTTCCGTAAAGGTATTGTCTCCATTATTCAAGTAAAGGAAATTGGCGAAACAATCATGCGAGAAACCCACAAGGCTATCCCCATCATAGAGTCCTCCTGGCGTTTCCACATAGTTTCCGACATAGATATCGAGGTATCCATCAAGGTTATAATCCCCCATAGAAGCCGCAAGGCTCCATGCTTGATGTGTAATCCCTGCCGAAGACGTGATTTCCGTAAAGGTACCATTGCCATTGTTCAGGTAGAGAAAGTTCCCTACAGCAGGCACATAGCTTGTTACGAATAGATCTCGGTCACCATCATTGTCTATGTCACCCGTAACGACCCCCGAGGTCAATTCAAAGGCGAGGTTAAACAATCCTGCAGTGAGTAATACATCCGTGAAGGTACCATTTCCATTGTTTTTATACAGTTTGTCGAGCTCCAAGCCACCTGTCATATAGATGTCCTCGAAGCCGTCATTGTCATAGTCGAAGACAGCTACTCCGCCCCCCATCAATTGAGGATTTGAGTGGTAAGCCGTAATACCAGCAGCTGAACTAATGTCTGTGAATGATTGGGTGAAGGTAGGGTAAGGAAGTAGAATGCTAAACAGCAAAAGAAGGAGAGATAATAGATATGTTTTCATACAAAGTTCGTTTCTTTCAAAAAGAAATGTTTCCGTCGTACATCAGACAAAAGTGTAAAGTTTTGGTGGATTAATCAATAGACTTTCATCTAGAATTGAATGTTTCCAATCCTTGAGCCAATGTTTTTCGGAATTCATTCAAGTCATATGTTTCAGAAAATCGAATTCCCTCCGTTAGATGTCCTTCGTATCCATCCACCAAAATAAGATAAGGTTGGGTTGTATCTTCAAAACGCTGAACTTGCAAATCGAGCCATCTTTCCCCTAAGGTATTGACATCGCCCAATACTTCCGAATGATACGGAAAATCCAAAGCCGTCGTGTCATCCACATACAGGCAAAGCACCAGCATATCATTTTGAAGCATATCCCAAAGGGCAAGATCTTTCTTAAAGGTAGGCCCTAATCGGCGGCAAATATCACAAGCAATTTGACCAGTAAAATTGATCAATATAGGTTTATTCGAGCGAATTCCAGCCTGCATGGCCCGTCCATAATCGGTGTAGCACGTAATCCCCTCTATACAATTATGGCTTCCATGAGTTTCGCGTTGAATTCGTTCGCAGCCCATACTCCCGCATAATACAAGGATTACCCCAATGACCCAAAGGGATATGATTGTTTGTTTCATGGTCTAATGATTTATAACGTTACGACAATAGTTTTCTTAATTCGGGTTCTAGGTATCCCCAGACATGTCTTCCTTGAGCGATTTCCAAATGGTTCAAACAACTTCGCTTATCCCCATATCCATTAAGCAATACATTTGCATCAGGTCGTAGCGTACTCGTATATGGAACCACTCCATCATTGCCCCCTCGTTTTCTTCCTGCTCCCAATCGATTTAATAGCAAGCCCGTTGCTAAATGAATCGCTCCATACCCCCAAGCTCCTAAAGAAGTTACCGCAAGTTGGGCATTATTCTCATGTTTATCGGTAATTTCTCGAAAATACTTCATGTAATCTGTCCGCATCACATAAGAGGCATCATTGACCTGAATAAAAAAATACGCCAAGCGATAAGCTCCCCTTTTATACGCGAAGTCAGCTAAAGGAGTTCCCCAATAAGGAGTGCTCAAGGAGAACAAATGCTTAATCATAGGATAAGCACCAAAATGCACAGCTGCAGCTTCCGTATCAACTCCTCCCTTGCTCCATCCCACAACTACCACATTCGGAACCTGATAATGGGCACAGATTCGGGTCAGCATTTCTGAAAATATTTCGCCATTGTACCACATATCTTTATCAGGCGCAACAGAAACAAAGGCTGTTCTATACCCCCCAAAGTATGCACGCGAATACATATCATTGCCCACAATCCAAATGCCTCCTTTTGAAATATATCCATGAATAAACACCAATACAGGTTTTTCTTCAGCATTGGGCGGAATGGCACCATAGTAAATACTACCTATGTCCTTTCCTCGCCCCAAAACCAAGCCTCCTTGTATCATCTTACGGATGGATACTTTTCGAATCCTTTGTGGACTCGAAAGCTGATATGTATGTGATGAAAGTATTTTCAAAACCCTCTGTTTTTCGTTCAAAAATGCAGAAAACCCTCAATTTCGCGCGCTTATCCTTTCCCCTACACGGTAATCCCGTAATTCGTCGCAGTAAATAGCCGATACCATGCGTTCGTTCATTACCTATTTCAGAAATAGCATTGGGTGCGTATGTTTGTATCAGATACTGATTCGAGAAATAATTCAAAGCACAGCACTAACTTAATAACTAACATGGAAAGAACTGGTAAAACTAAATAGGAATTATAGCAATAGCCCGACTTAAGTATCGGCCATGAAAAATCTTCGTACTAGTTAAAAAATATCAGCCATGAAATTAACTAATCGATCCATCAACAACCATTCTATCGTACTTCATTTTATTCAGCCATGATATCGTACTAGAAAGAAAAAAACAACCGTGATATCGTACTAAGTTTATTCAGCCATGTAATCGTACTAAAAAAGAAAAACTATCGTGATATCGTACTAAGTTTAATTAGCCATGTAACTATCGTGCAAAATAATGAGATCAATCCAGACGACCATGAAAAAAATTTATTCTCAAACATCAAATGTGTAGATAAAGCTGAAATCAACTAAAACTGAGAGCACATCAACCCAAGCAGCTATGAAAGAAGCTAACGACAATGTTAAAGAAATGTAGATAAGGGGGGCCTAGCCCCCCACTTAAACTAACTATGGTAAAAAACGCTTAACAACTTCATAGAAAAGAACTATCACAATGATTCGAAGGATCAAATCAGCTGAGAATCAGACCTCCTCCCGATTAGGGAGGAGGTTTATTTTATAATGCGATCATCCTTCCAATCAAAAGAAAATACATCTAAACGGTTATAATGTCCAGATGTATCGAGCGTCATTCTTTCTTCGTATACCCGATCGGTATCAGGAATATCTACCATCAAAATCCCGCCTACTCCAAACTGAGGAGGTAATAGGTAGTTTCCATCTGGCCCAATGACACAGCTTCCTCCATCCAATAAATAGGCGTCTTCTTTCCCCTCTAAATACTCAGGCCGTTTTAACTCTTGTGGAATGTCCTTCACCTGCATCAATTGCCCTACGGCTACGACAAAACAACGACCTTCAAACGCATAACTCCTACTTGCGACTTGATGCATTTCATGCACTTTCGGCCAAAGGGCAATGTGAATATGTTCGCCCTGCTCATGAAGAGCTTGTCGTGCTAAAGGCATCCAATGCTCCCAGCAAATCAATCCCCCTATCCGACCGACTTGGGAATCAACCACCTTCAGTCCCTTGCCATCTCCCAATCCATATAGCATTTTCTCCGTATAAGTCGGCATCAATTTCCGATGATGGTTCAATAGCTCCCCATTAGATCCGATAATCAGCATCGTATTGAACATCGTCCCATTTCCTCGCCCTTTCCGAATGACCTCATTTACTCCTATACAAATAACGATTTGATGCTTTTGAGCAAGCTTACCTAATACTTCCGTTGTAGCTCCAGGAACCTCTACTCCCTGTTTATACATACGGGCGAACACTTGCTTGGTAGGTTGATGGTTCCAATAGGCCACCTCAGGACAATAGTCTAGCCAAGCAGGATATCCCGTTAACCAGGTCTCTCCAAATACGACCAAATTTGCTCCCTTATGAGCAGCTTCCGTTATGAGAATGGCCATCTTTTCTAGGCTTTTGGCAAAGTTGAGAAAAGCAGGCCCTTCTTGAACAATTGCGATTCGAACGTGTCCCATATAATCCAATCGTTACAGATACATAAATAGCGCAGCCCCTAAAAGAAGCTGCGCTATAAAGATACAATATAATTTAGGCTTTATTGCCGAAGTATCCTTTTGGTCAATATCCCATCAGGGGTTTGTATCCGAATCATATATATGCCCTCTGGCAATGTATCTAATTTCCAGTTAAATATAGTCTCTCTATTCAAGTTATGCTTCATTAATACTCGGCCTTGAATATCCATCAATTCGACCGATTCTAACGAGGTTTCAGTACTGTTAATAGTAAGCACTTCAGAAACGGGATTAGGGTATAAGCTGATTTGGCTATCCAATACATCTGGGTCTATACTAGTCGCAGTTCCATTCATCATATCGTTCATATCAACAATCCGAAGGAAGAAAGTCGAATCAAGTACATTCACCGTTATATCCAAGTGGAAAGGAAGTCCTGGTAAGGCTCCAATCACAACGAATTGATCGGTTCCAAGAAAGCCAGAATCAGGTTGGTAAACAATATAATCCATAAGTGTAACAGGCGAATTCGTAACTGGATCAATAATAGTTGTTGGCCCAGTCTCGAAAGAAGCAGTACCATTCATTGGTGGGAGTATAATATCAGGTGCTTGCATACCCGAACCACCAAAATCTAAATACAAAGGCGTATCCTCAGGCGTATCGAAGCTAATGGGAAGGAAAATGGCCGTCGTAGTATCAACCAATATCGTTACTGTTTCCGTCGCACAATTGTTGTTCAAATCACAAGCCGTATAGGTGAAGGTATCTGTTCCGAGAAAGCCTCCAGCAGCCGTATAAGACACCGTTGTGCCAGAAGGATCAATAGCAACTGTGCCCGAAACAGGTTGGGAAACATTGGTAATAGACAATTGAATCCCTACATCATTACCCAATACGGGCAAAGAAGAAGTGGCACCTGGTAAGATTGTAAAAGAATCAGGCATCAATGCAAAGAAACTTCCTGCCGCATATACATCAACTGTAAAGGAATACCGTACACATATATTCAAACTAGGGTCTGTCGAACAACCAATTACCACAAATGAGTCTTGCCCAACAAAATTTGGATCAGGAATATATTCAAAAGCTGACATCACATATATATTCGTTCCCAACATAGGATCTAGAATGGTTGTATCTTGATGAATCACTACTTGCCCATCCTGAGGCAAAGCTGTTACTTGATACACGAAGGAGAAACCCAAAGGAGGAAACGGACTCATCGCGCTTTCATCAAATATCACCGAAATCCCTTCTTCTGTTTGTAACTCCACTCTTTCATCAAATCCATACACATATTCGACTGAGATAAATACAGTTGCGGTATCACAACCCAACGAGCTACATAATTGGTATTGTAAGGTGTCATTTCCTGTATAACCCACATTAGGCGTATACACCAATTGATTCATACTATCAATTATAGCCGTACCATTGTTTGGAAAAGACACAATGGAAGCCGTCGGATTATACCCTAAATCATTGGCTAAAATATCATAAGTAAATGATATATCTGGACTTACTTGGATAAAATCATCCTCAGCCGTAGGTATCACACTAGTATCAATAACTTCAACCAATAGCTGGAAGTCCATAGGCACTCCAGGGATAAAGAAGGAATACGCCAAAACCTCTATCGTATCAGTTCCTATAAATCCTGTATTAGGCGTATAAGAAAAAACAAAAGAGGTGTTCGAATTAAAAAATGAATAAGTAAGCGTACCATTTGTAGGTTGAGCTACAGATACAATAGAGTCAAACAAACCTGGCGGAATAGAATCATTCAGGGTTTGCCCTGGCATAATTTGATAGGTATGGGTGATAAATTGGGCGGATAAAGAGAGTGGAAGAACAAAAGTGAGGAAGAAAAAAAAGGGTCGCAATACGTTTTTCATAAGATTTTGTGTTTGTTACATGTCTGGCTGCATTTTTCTATACGTTGCCTACTCAATAAAGGGTTGGGAAATCATTTTGTTTAATTTTCAATCTAATGAAAATCACAAGAATCCCTTTCCTAAGATGAAATATGAGACATTCGAAAGCCCAAAAACAAGCAAGTCGTAACGATTGCTACTATCAAATTACCTAATCGAGCTCGTAAGAAAAAGCATTTTTATGTAAGGATGATTCTTGTTGCAACTTTTTTCTTATCCCTACATTAATGCTATATTGCGTAACAATTCTTTGTTCAGATTTACTCGACCCAAAGCAAACAAGGCGAAAGCGCAAAAAGCACAAATGCACGAATTAAGTAAAGATCCAACAATCCTCAAAGACTCCCGTGTTTCTTCCAAAAATGTCTACCTACATGGTGTTGCATTGGGCGATAATATGTCTAAGATTCCTAGCGATTTATTGACAGATACACAACCCTCTCCTGATAATTGGTTATATACAGACGAAGGAGATGGATACCTCATAGGCGAAAATGGTATTATAGTAGGATTTGCATTAGGGTATGCTAACCTCATTAAATTACGCCTCATTGAAGAGTTGGCTATTGAACGTATTTTTGGGATTGTTGATGATGTTCGGCGAGAAGGAGAGTTGAACGTATACTTCTTCATGAAAAGAGGAATTAAGTTGGGCTGGGATTCTGAATCAGGACAACTGCATCATATCTTTATCGGCAAACCTGCCCAAGAAATAGAACCCATTACCGCAAAAGAATTGCTCTATAAGATGTTGGAGTTTTATGTAGGAACTCCCAATAAAGCGCATTGGCATCCCAGAGCCCTACAAGATAATGAACCTCAGTTTTTTAGATACCTTCAAATCTTGTCATTAAGTAAGGCATTTGGCTTAACCCAAGAAGGAGTGTTATCGTTGGTTCGGGAAAAATATACAGGAGTAGAAGCCCTCTTTAAGGGAAGTTTTTTGCTTCTCCGTTCGTTGGATGAGTACGATGATATTCTTGCACATATTCAAAAGTATATGCGCAACTTTGTGCGACAAGATTGGACAGAGCCACGATGGAGCCTCCAAGAAATTCAATTGTTCTACCAACAACTTATCAAGTATCGTATTCATATTCACCAAGTCGTCACGTATAACAAAGGCATATCTGAACCTGATATTTCTTGGTATCAATATCCTCTCAAGCTCATAAAGGACCTAAACAGCCGTTTAGAAGATCAATATGCTGAGCTAGACTTTATCCTTACAAAGTTGTTAGATCCTGAGGAACAAGAGTTCTCCAACAAAGAACTCGTTATGCATCATAACTACCCCCATGTGGATGTAGAGCATGTCGAAGGGCAATGGAGGGTATAACGAAAAAAGATTACCAGCAAATCATACATAAGTTGTACAAAGAACTGGTAATCCTATATATCCTTACGATCGGCCAAAACGAATATAAAATCCGATATAAGAAAGCCCCATAATCGCAGCATAAATTAATGCGAGTTGGGGGTTATATACAGTAATGGCAATCAAAGCAACTACTGCAATGATAAGTGCCAATGCTGGAAAAATCGGGTACATGGGTACCCGAAAAGGTCTTTCTAATTCTGGTTCATTCTTCCGAAGCACAAAAAGCGATACCATTGAAATGATATATAAGGACAAGGCACCAAAACAAGCGATGGTAATAATCTCACTTGTCTTACCTGTCAAGATGGCAATAATTCCAATCGCCATATTCACCCATAACGCATTTGCAGGCGTTTGAAAACGTCGGTGTACCTTACCCAAGGCCTCTGGTGCATACCCTACTCGACCGAATTCGAATGTTGCTCTACCCGCAGCGAGAATAATTCCATGGAAAGAAGCCACTAAACCAAACAGCCCAATCACAATAATCAAGTGATAAAAGATGCTCTCCTGTCCTACGACTTGTGCAATCGCCAATGGCAAAGGTGAATCGGATTCGGCTCCTGCTTCGTCGAATACCACTGTCTCCCATCCATTCACTCCAACAGAGGCTGTGAACGTGAGGATGCAAAGTACCACCAAGGTCAGAATAGCCGACCCAAACCCAATCAATACATTTCGTTGGGGGTTAATGGTTTCTTCTGCCACATTTGCTACCCCCTCAATTGCGAGGAAGAACCATATAGCAAATGGCAAGGCAGCAAATGCGCCCATATAACCATTAGGCAAAGCGTTAGCCGTTAAGTTCTCAAATTGGAAGCTAGGCAAGGTTACCCCTGCAAACAACAATAAACCCACTACCGCCACAACTGTCACAAACAACTCAAAGGTAGCGGCAGCCTCCACACCATATATATTCAATCCTGTAAAAATCAGATAGGCAACGATTGCAATAGGAATAACAGGTGTGCCTTCTGGCATAAACAAAACAAAGTAATTTCCAATTGCGTAGGCAATTGCAGGCGGAGCAAAAATGAACTCTACATTTTGTGCCATACCTCCAATAAATCCCCAATGTTTCCCTAGTGCACGATTTGCATAATCAAATGCACCTCCAGCCTTAGGGATTGAACAAGCCAATTCGGTATAACTAAAGGTAAACGTAAGGTACATAACAATAATAAACAGAGTGGCAATGACCATTCCGAAGGTACCTCCCTCCTTTAAGCCATAGTTCCATCCAAAGTACATACCCGAAATCACATACCCTACCCCCAAGCCCCATAGCATAATAGGGCCTAGTGTACGTTTCAGTTCAGTCTGAGAAGAGGAAGTTGTATTCATAAGAAAAGAATCTTGGGATACTATTCAGGCATCATGACATCGTCATCATCATATTGCTTAGACAAAAAGAACTTATATCCAACTGTAAACGATATATTCGTTGGTTTTGCCAACTCTCTCACCACCTCTCCATCTGTCATCAGCATTCCAATACCAGATTTCATTTCTCCAAACAGGCTCCCTGTTTTAAATCCGTGTGATACCCCAAGCCCGAGGTTCCCCATTGCTCCAATAAGGTTTTCCGTTGGTAAATCTGTTCCACTAGGATTAAGAGGAGAGAAGCTAAAATTGTCTGGCTTCAATCGGTAAAATAGTCCGCTTCCTCCAAAGAGTAAATATGGACGTGTTTTCTTTTTTTCTTTGGATAAGAAGAAATGAACATTCAGCTCTGCCTCAATTGCTCTCGCATCATACTCTGCATCCGTGGTAAAACCCAATGTCCGAACAGCATCTACCTCTCTAGGAAAGTAAAAGCCCGCCCCTAAAGAAAACGCAAAACGATTGGCAATAGAAGGATCTTCTCCATCCTCGTCTACTGCTTCCTCCCCTATAGAAGTCATGGTGTATTGCCCAACGAATTTCACCCCTGTATGGTCAGGGAATTCGGATGCTCCCCCTATAAAATTTAGGTGAGAGAGGCCTGCACCTATTTGAAATTGCGCCTGTACCAAATTTGTAAAGGCAATCATTATCAAGATAGTAAGCAATGAGTTAGTAACGTGTATACGGTTTCTCATAGAAGTGTTAATTAAAGCTTAGGATTACGTGAATAGTCCTGTTCTTAAAGATATTTATTCTAATGAAAGTGCGTCTAATAACTCTTTGGAGATTCCCATATTCGAGAAACCTCCATCACTGTATAAGTTCTGCATAGTGATTCGGCGGGTATAATCCGAAAACATCATCACACAATATTTCGCACAATCTTCTGCCGTTGCATTGCCTAGCGGGGATAACAATTCGGCATACGAATACATTTTGTCGAATCCTTTAACACCCGTTCCAGCAGTTGTTTGTGTAGGAGATTGCGAAATTGTATTCACCCGCACCTTAGCCTTTTTCCCATAATGATACCCAAAACTCCGTGCAATAGACTCCAATAAGGCTTTTGCCTCTGCCATATCATTATAATCACTGAATGTTCTCTGTGCAGCAATATAGCTTAACGCGAGAATAGATCCCCACTCATTCATCAAATCACGCTTATACAACAGCTGCATAATTTTATGGAAGGAGATAGCAGAAATGTCATAGGTCTTGCCCAAGAACTTATAGTGTAAATTCGTATACCCCCGTTTCTTTCGCACATTTGGAGACATCCCAATAGAATGCAGCACAAAGTCAATCTTGCCATACTCAGATTCGGCAAGGTCGAATAGCTTATTCAAGTCCTCCTCATTTGTTGCATCTGCAGCCATCAATGGACAATCCAGTTCTTTGGCTAATGACTTGATACTTCCCATTCGAACCGCTGCTGGAGCATTCGTCAATACAAAACGGCCTCCCTCTGCGTATACTTCTTCTGCAACTTTCCACGCGATAGAGTTCTTATCTAATGCGCCAAAAATAATCCCTTTTTTACCTTGGAGTAGATTATTTCCCATATATCATTTGATTTATTGATTCATTCGGAGGCCAACTTTACTAAAAAACCCCTAACTTTCCTATTCTTCATGTATAAATTCCATGCTTATGTCTTATTGACAAACCAAAAGTCTTTTCTATTTTTAGCCCATAATAAACAAAAGCATACATCATGTGTAAACTTTGTAATTGGATATATTGCATACTTATCCTTGTATTTTTCGCTTGCGAAGGCGACATTAGCTCTGATTCGTCCTATGACTACCGCCATTCGAAAGAAGAGCATACCCGTATAGAAACACGTAGAGAGGTACATGAATCCGTTCGCATAGAAGGAGATAAGGTAGATAAAGACAGAAAAGTATTGGAAGATGGAAGCAAGGAGACCCATAAAAAGGAGGAGACAGAGATTGGAGTAGATCACAAAAATCGAATCCGAATATCCACTAAAGACTAACCTATGCTATTCGAATTTGATGCCCTTATCAAACGTCCTGAAAAATTCCCACATGGCGCTTATGTAGACATTCCCTTTAGTGTCCAAGAAACATTCGGGAGCAAAGGACAGGTGAAAATTGTTGCTACATTTGATGGAATTTCTTACAGGGGGTCTCTCTCTCCTATAGGAGGAGGTAAGCATATGCTCATGCTACGAAAGGATATCCGAAACCAAATTGGGAAAGCACCTGGAGATACTGTTAAAGTCACCCTAAAAAAAGACACAGAACCGCGGACAGTCAAAGTTCCTGATGACTTTCAAGCATTGCTCGAGCAAAATCCAGCAGCATTGACCTTCTTTCAGAAACTCTCCTATACCCATAGGAAAGAATATGTCCGATGGATTACAGGAGCCAAACGGGCATCTACCCGAGAAAGACGCCTGCATAAATCCATTGAAAGATTATTAACAGGTAAAAAGGGGATATAATTAAGGGCAATCGTGCATCCTTTTGCACTTTGTTCCTGTCTATCAGTTATACAATCCATTGAAACAATTATGAAAGGTCCACTCCCTCCCTTTAGTTGTACATATTCTCCAAACTTCCCCGAATTGCTTTGGCAATTGAACTGTACACTTGTACTGAGTACCTATCAAGCAGGCAAGCTCATTTTTGTAAGTGCCTCAAGTCCAGAAAAACTCATCCAACTTCCTCGCAATTTCCATAAACCCATGGGAGTTGCTATGCGCGGCCACCAACTCGCAATTGCAGGCATGGACACAGTAACGGTCTTCGCCAATTCTCCTGAGTTGGCAAAGACCCACCCCAAGCGCCCTAAGACCTATGATGCCCTATTTGCCCCTCGTGCGACCTATTACACAGGTAGAATCGACCTACACGACCTTGATTGGGGTACAGAAGGCCTATGGGCGGTAAATACGGCCTTCTCTTGTCTCTCTCTCATAGATGATACGTATAGCTTCATCCCCAAATGGAAGCCCTCTTTCATCAGCAAATTTAGTCCTGAAGATCGATGTCATTTAAATGGGATGGCGATGCTCAATGGTAAGCCTGAATATGTGAGTGCATTGGGCAAATCGGATGTAAAACAAGGGTGGCGTGAGAGAAAGGCCAAAGGAGGCATCCTTATGCATGTACCCTCAGGAGAAATTCTTCTGGAAAATTTGCCTATGCCCCACTCTCCCCGAATGTGTAAAGGCAAGCTGCTCATGCTCCTTTCAGCCACAGGCGAATTAGTAGAGGTAGATCCGAAAAAAGGTAGTTACGAAGTAATCCGACCTCTCTCTGGTTTTGTTCGTGGAATGGCTGTTCATGGAGACTACCTATTCGTGGGTCTCTCCAAAATCCGAAAAACAAGCTCGTCTTTCCGAGACCTTCCCATTGCCTCAAAATCCCTCTTTTCAGGAGTCGTCGCCATCTATATTCCCCATGGAAGTATTGCTGGATTCATCCGTTACGAAACCAGTGTTGAAGAACTATATGACGTACAGGTGCTTCCTAATATGCGCCGACCTGGCATTCTTAGCATAGAAAAAAATGAACATCTATCCACTTTAATGACACCAAATCAGACTTATTGGGCCATTACATCAAAATCAGAATAGTTTTTGCAGAGAAATGTTGTAGATATAAAAGGCCTTATAAAAATGGATGTATGAAAGTATGGATGACGGCATGCCTCTTAGGCATAATAAGCCTGAATGCACTGGCACAGAAAGGAGAGAGTTGGGTAGAAAAGGGATTAGCAGAAAAAAACCTCAAAAAACGTGTAAGGTTTTTTACCAAAGCCATAAACTCAGGTTGTCCAGAATTAGCGACAGTATATACCTTAAGAGGAGACAGTTGGTTTGGAATGAAAGAACATGAAGCTGCACTCAAAGATTATGAGGCAGCCTTGGAAATTAATGATGAGCTAGCCGATGCTTATTTGGGTAAAGGACATATCCTATACCTGAAAAAGCGGTTTTTTGATGCCCTTACCAATTATTCAATCGCAATTGAATTAGATAGACAAAATTCCAAAGGATACTATGCACGTGGACTTGTCATGTACCATCTAGGATTTCATGAAGAAGCAATGGAAGACTTTGATCGTGCAATCGAACGCAAGCATGATTATGTAGAGGCTTTCTATCGAAGAGGCATGCTTCGCAATGACCTTAAGCATTATCCTGAAGCTGTTTGGGATATGGACAGAACCATTGCCCTAAATCCCTATCATACGGAAGCATGGGTACAAAGAGGACGTGCCAAGACCATGCTTGAACAATATGAGGAGGCCATTGAAGATCTTAATACTGCCATTCGTTTAGACTCTTTATCCGACTTTGCCTATCTATGGCGAGGATATTCTTTCCATCTCCAAAAACAATACGCTGAGGCAATTGCCAATTACGACCAAGCAATCCGTATTAATCCAAACAATGCAGAAAACTTCTTTTATAGAGCTGTCTTGAAGGAAGAAAAAGGCATGTATCGACACGCAGCAGCAGACTATGAAGCCGCCACTGTTCTTGATTCTGGCTTCGTGATGGCACATTACCGTAAAGGGCGAACCCTCCTGAAGATGGAACAATATGAATCTTCCCTCCATGCTTTCAATCATGTAATTGATACCCAGCCTTATTTCGCAAAAGCTCATTACATGAAAGGCGTAGCTTACTTTCACCTAGAAGAGTTGGATTCTGCTATAGCCAACTACGATCGTGCAATCCTCTTCGATTCATCTATGGTAGATGCCTATTTCGAACGTGGGCTGATGAAGGACTTTAAATTGGATTACCAAGGGGCAGTAGAAGATTATCAAAAGACCCTGCAAATTGATCCTCAGTATGCAGATGCATATAATAATTTAGGATATTTGGCTTTTACCATTGGTAAATATGATGATGCAATTCGATACTACAAGAAAGGCTTACTCATCAATCCGATACATGAATTGATGCAAAAAAACCTCGAAGATGTAGAGCGAATACAAGCCCTCGTTGTTCAAGACGAACCCGAGAGCAATGAGATTTACATACTAATGTTTTCTGAACCCCAAACCGAGTCTTCGGAGTATACATTGCAGGTCAGCATCCAATCTTTGCATCCCTTAAAGAACATACAATATCGAATAAAAGGCTATCCCAAACAATCTGATGAGGCTCTACCTGAATATCTATACCAATATATATTTACAGACGAATTAACCTTACAGCAAGGGGAAAATGACATCGTGATACAAGCCGAGGATATAAATGGTAATATCAAGACCATTACCCACACAGTTATTTATTCTCCTTAGCCTTCAATTCTTGATAGTATTCTTTATAAAGCTGGAACGCATCCTTAGGAATTCGGTCTTTTGAAACCAATCCTTTTAGGTTCATACCTGATACAGGATGAGGATTTCCAGTAGAAGGATCCAATTGAATCCGAAAGTCTGCCAATACCCATGGCATCACTCCCCGAATAAAGATAAGGTTCTCAGAAGCCTTAAGGTAAGATTTATGAAGGTAGCTTTGATAAGCTTCCGAATAAGAGTGTGCCCGATTAGATTCTCGATCTTCTCTCTCATCAAAAGGCGTCGCATTTCCTTGCACAGCACCTGCTCCATACTCACTTAAGAAGAAACTCTTCTTAGGAAATTGATTTTGTAATTGGTCAAGATAATACTCCAGATTTCGGGGATTCCCATAATGCCACCCAAAGTAGCTATTCACTCCTACTACGTCCACATGTCGGGTTGATCGATCTTTTAACGCCCAACTCATCGATTCAGGCAGCGTCAATCGAGCGGTCATTACAGGTCTTTTTGCATCCATCCCTTTAGCTGTTCTACATAACAACTCCATAAAACCATCTGCAGACCTCGTCCAATACCGAATTTCATTTGCCAAACTCCACATCACAATATTAGGCTGATTAAAGTCTCGTATAATCATAAGTTCTAAAGCTGTTTTAGCTTTGCCCCTTACCCCTCCAATTGCCATCTGGCTACCATCCAATTGGTATACAGGAATCTCCTCTACTGTCATCAGTCCTGCATCTCGGAACGCTTGTAGGTTCCGCACATCATTTGGATAATGGCCTAGCCGACAAAAATTGGCACCCATTTCTTGGATAAGTTCCATATCTCTTCTTGTCGCCGTTTCATTATAAACAGGTCCATGAGTTGGGTGGTCTTCATGCCGATTAATCCCCCGTAAAAACATATCCTTCCCATTCAAGTAAAACCTTCCATTAAGTACCTGAAACCGCTTAAAACCAAACTCATAGGTATTGGTTTCCCTCTCCCTCCCTCTAAAAACATGAACCTTACATGTATATACATTCTCAGGAGTTTCAGTAGACCAATGCGACACAACTGGGAAACGTTTTGTAACCTCAACGAAAGGCTCGCCCATTGCTGTGTAGGCATATATTTCGTCGCCTTCTGTATCATAAATCTCCATCCGTACCGAATCATGCCATTGGATATCTGCAATCGGAATTTGATCAATCTGAGCCGAAGCCTTAAGGTCACCTTGCAAGGTGACAACAGGTGCGCGGTTAATCTTTATATAAGCCCGTAAGATGCCATCTGCATCTGCGTCTAGTTTCACTTGTGAGCAGTATACGCCCATGCCCGACTCTATATACACATCCCGAATAATCCCTCCATAAGGGAACCAGCCATGTTTGCCCTTCATCGATTTATTTGAAGCAGGCAAACTTCGTTCATGTAAACGATTATCAATCCTAACCACCAAGGTATTTAACTCCCCTCTCTTCAATACATGAGTAATATCAAACCCAAAAGGTAAATACGGCAACGAAAACCCTCCCAATTCCTCCCCATTCAACCAGACTGTTGCCTCTCGAAAAACCCCTTCAAACATAAGTTTATGAAACTCATTATCAGGTAATTGGTCATAAAATTCTAGTTTATACCAACCCACTGTTTGACGGTTATACCCATGCGGATGATGCAGATCCCATGTACCAGGAACGGGCATACGGATCCAATCAGCCCCCCAATTAGGGGCATTCTTATCAAACCATCTTTGAAATACTCCCACATTCAGCGTATCAAACGCAAACTCCCACATCCCATTTAAAGAATAACGATGACGACTTGTTTCGTCTATATATGTTTCTGGAGGCAATCCTCCCGCTAATGTAACAGAACTCGTAGGATAAGGTTGGGCGTGAACAAGGGATACAAAGCTAACATACAATAAAAAGACAAAAAGAATACGAAACATATAAGTAGGCAATGAGTTATAAAGAAGGCTTAAGTAAAATTTCGACAAAAAAATCAAACCCTATTCTACTACCGTTACGTAAGTTAACCTGAACAGGTATTCTTTCTCATCAAAAAAACATTATTTTAGCCAATGATTAGACAAGTTTTTGCAATCCTACTGCTCCTTGCATGTACCAGTTGTACCATTGATGCGCAAAGCAGTAAATCAAATCAGCTTGAGAAAGCAGCAAACGAAACGGAGACCACAACAAACGAAGAAACCATGGCAACGACTCAATTCGAATTGGCAACTCTTGGAGCGGGATGCTTCTGGTGTGTAGAAGCCATTTTCCAAGACCTTAAAGGAGTAGAATCTGTTAAGTCAGGATATACAGGGGGGCACATCCCGAACCCAACCTATAAACAAGTATGTGGAGGATACACAGGTCATGCCGAAGTAGTACAGGTAAAATTTGACCCATCTGTCATCAGTTTTGCCGAAATCCTCGAAGTATTTTGGACAACCCATGACCCAACTACCCTAAACCGCCAAGGTGCCGATGTAGGAACCCAATACCGATCCGCAATCTTCTATCACTCTGAAGAACAAAAAGAGATTGCGACAAAGTCTATGCAGGAAGTGGCAACAAAGATCTGGGATGATCCTATTGTAACCAAATTGTCAGCTGCTTCTACGTTCTATGATGCAGAAGCATACCACCAAGACTACTACAGTAGCAATCCATACCAAGGATATTGTCGGGTAGTCATTACGCCTAAGGTGACAAAGTTCCGCAAAAAGTTCGCAGATAAGTTAAAGGATGATGTAAAGTAGGTCTTCCTATTTTACTCACTATCAATATACAACGCTCGACTAAGGTATAATGCCTTAGTCGAGCGTTCTGCTTTATGGTTATCGAAAAGGCTGAGACTTTCCCAGCTTACTAGTCACACCGAGAAGAGAAGGCTGGGATTTCCCCAGCTTACTAGTCACACCGAGAAGAGAAGGCTGGGATTTCCCCAGCTTACTAGTCACACCGAGAAG
>Ga0163111_10000267_pt1 | contig 31179 bp, 27 predicted proteins | sample CRUFie1St18metaG_FD_109645 | JGI IMG/M metagenome (GOLD analysis project Ga0163111, IMG submission 109645) | Marine microbial communities from the Costa Rica Dome - CRUD Field 142mm St18 metaG | ecosystem: Environmental > Aquatic > Marine > Oceanic > Photic zone | place: Costa Rica: the Eastern... | reverse complement strand
CGGTATGAATCAAACTATTCTACTTAGCTTGCTCACGGTAGTAGTAGCGTCATTAATTGGAGCAAAAGGTCTAGGGGAAGATGTTCTTGATGCTTTACAATATGCATCAGTGGGTCAGGGTATTTTAGCAGGATTTGCAATTTTGTTTATAGCTATGATTTTAGATAGAATAGTACAAGGAAAACGAGATTGATGCTAAAAAATTTAATCAGCATAGCGTAATAAGTTAAATCAAATATCAGGTGTTAGGGGATTGTCTCTCAAAATTATACAAAATATTTTTTAAGAAAATGAACTAAAATTTATCAGGTCAGCACACGTATTAATTTTATGTTTTTAATAAGACTTAGGTGCACAGTTTAAGGATAAAATTATGAAAGATATAAGTAAGACATTAGATGGAAAAATTACTGGCGGTCATATGCTTGCAAGAGCATTAAAACATAAAGGTATCGAGCGTATTTTCTCTTTGTGTGGGGGGTTTATTAATCCGGTCACGATTGGATGCTTAGATTACGGAATAGATATTGTGTCAGTACGCAATGAAATGGAAGCTGGTTTTATGGCTGCGGCAAGTGCAAGGATAACTAGGGAAATTCAAGTTTGCCTCGCAGAACCAAGTGGTTTCACAAATTATATCTCTGCAGTTGCTGAAGCATATTATGCTGGTGATCCAGTAATTTTTATTGGCATTTCATCAAATACTAATAACTTTGATAATAAGGGTTTCAAGGAAATGCCTCAATCTGAAGTTGTCCGATGCATGACTAAGTATTCTATTGAAGTAAATGATCCGACGCGGATAGATTGGTTTTTGGATAAAGCTTTTGATATCGCAAGTAATCATCCGTCAGGCCCAGTACAATTAACCATTCCAACGAATTTTATTTTCACTGGTCAAATAGATGAAAATCCAAAACCTGGTACAAGGTTTTTTGATCCTACACGAAAAAAAATCCATCAACCTTACCCAAATCCTGAAGATTTGTTGTTGGTTGAGGAGGCATTAAGGGAAGCCCAAAACCCAATAATTTTGGCTGGTGCTGGCGTTTGGTATTCGCATGCTGAAAAAGACTTAGAAAATTTAGCAGAAAAATTTAATATCCCAATATTTACGCCATTTACGCACATTAAACCAATGGATATGTCACACTCAATGCATTTAGGTTTGATAGATTATCATCAGAATCCCTGCTCCCGTCTGATAGGAGAAGATGCAGATGTAATTTTGATGCTTGGAGGACAATTAGATTTTCCTGTTAACTTTGGTGAGGCACCTCTGATAGGAGAGAAGACCAGGCTCATATCAGTTAATGCAACTGCTCGTGAATTGAGTGATAATATGCTTTCAGAAGATCGTATTTGTTCAGATGTAAAAATGTTTGTTCAGTCATTAGCTGCGAGAAATATTCCACCTGCTAGCTCGGACTGGATTGGAAGACTTAGGCAAAGAAGGAGTGAAAGTGTCGATGAAGTTCGAAAGCATTTGAAGGACAATAGCCAACCGGTTCATCCTATGAGAGTGTGTTATGATATTATAATGCAGTTAGAAGAGGATGATTATTTAGTAATAGATGGAGGTGATATTGCATGCTGGTGTGAAATAGCCTTAAATGCTTGGGCTTTGGAGGGTAGAAAAATTGCTGGAATTATAGCACCTGGGCCTTGGGAACAAATGGGTACCGGTCCAGCATTTGCAACTGCCGTAAAAATGGCTAAGCCAAATTCTAGGGTAGTTTTGATAACTGGGGATGGATCAATTGGCCTTGCTCCAGGCTTAACTCCTCTTGAAACAGCGATAGATAGAGATATTGCTGTAACTCTTGTAGTAGCAAATAATGCTCAATGGGGAATGATTAAGAATCAGCAAAAAGAAATGTGGGGTCGTGAAGCAGGAACATCCTTAAGAGATGTAGATTATTATAAAATTTTTGAAGCAGCGGGTGCATACTCTACTTTGGTTTTAGATCCGAACGATTTACCAAGTGCCATTCAAAAATCATGGGCTAAGAATAAGCCAAGTTTTATCGAGGTAAAGACAAGTTCGGATCCATCGCTAATGACTAAAGGTTTAGTCGAAATGCGAGTTAGAACAGCAATAGAGTAGAAAGATATTATGTTCCGTCAAATCACGCTAATCAAATTCAAATCCGATGTTTCTAAAAAGGAGGTTGAAAAAATAGGTTTTGGATTTTCAAAAATTTCAACGGTAGTAAATGGAATCATCAATTTTGATTTTGGGCCCGATAAGGAATTAGAAGCTGAAACGATGGATTATGCCTTGGTTATAGACTTTGACTCAAAAAAATCTTGGCGAGAATATAGATCACATCCGGAACATATTGCCTTTGCTGAGAAAGCTATGACTATTATTGAACGTGTTGAACGTGTGCAATATGATGTTAAAAGTTGACTTTTAACAAGATTAAGGCTTCAAAATCATTCGTCCAACGATCTTGCCGCTTTGTAATTCTGCAAGAGCTGTCGCAGCTTCTTCTAAAGGTCTAGTGCTAATAGGAATCGGTAATTCCAAACCATTTTTAACCAAGGAAATTAATTCTTTAAATTCTTCTAATGTGCCAACATAGGACCCAGATATTCGTAACATTCGAAATGCGAGTGGGGGCAGTGATATCGAGTGGCTTCCACCATATAAGCCAACATGAACATGGTGCCCACCTTTTCTAAGAATATTTGTGGCAAAAGCCATCGTTTGAGGCAGCCCTACAAAGTCTAATGTACAAGCAATACCTGTTTTACTATTTTCACTTCCATATAAAATGACATCTTCAACAGCGTTACTTTTAGTTGGATCGATTACATAATCTGCACCTAAGTCCTTAGCTGTATTTCTCTTTTCATTATCGATATCTGAAACAACAATTTTAGCTTTGCACATTGCCTTTAAGATACATAGTGCTGTCAAACCAAGTCCACCTGCCCCTAGTATCAAAATAGTATCTGAAGATTTAAGTTTTTCGGGATTAATTTTTTTTATAGCGCTAAATGTCGTTAAACCAGAACATCCAAGGGTACACGCTAAATCTGGCGATATTCCTTCATAATCAACTAAATATTTACCATTTGGAACAATGATATGATCAGAATAAGCACCATTTACTCGCGTGCCTATGATTGTTGGTGAGTCGCATATTTGGGTAAGACCATTAATGCAAGGTTCGCACTTACCACAATTTATCCAAGGATAAATTGCATAGCTCTTTCCTATTTCACCAATAGCAGTATTACCTTTTGCAACGACTGTTCCAACTGGTTCATGACCCAACGTAAAGGGTAGTTTTACACCTCTATCTTCAATTGGAAATTTTTTACCGTCACCTAAGTCAAAAAAACCCTCCCAAATGTGTAAATCACTATGGCATACGCCACAGGACTCAATTTTGATCAGTAATTCATCACCCGATGGAATAGGAGTCTCATGACGTCTTAATTCAAGCGGTTTACCCCATTCAATTATTTGCATCGATCGCATTATTTTTCCTAACTATGTAAAAATTTCTGAAATATATTATGTATCTCAGACTGTGAGTTTTTTAGCTGCTCTATAATTGTAGCATGATTCGAGTCTTTAATTTTTTGACATTTAGCTTGACCACTTGAGTTATTCCAAAAAAGTGTTTGTTCTTCGCTCTGTCTTTTAAACTCATCACTCTCTTTGTCTCCATAAACAAATAAAGCTTTGCAATCGTAATTTGGCACTAGTTTTTCCGCTGAGTATTTAGCTACTAATTTATCATCTAAAAAATTAATATCATTAAGGAAACAATTTTTAATTGGCTTCAGGTCATAAACACCTGAGATGCCAATAAAACCAGCAACACTTTTTGTAGAGTTTGTTGCTGCATAGGCAGCTAATTGTGCACCTGCTGAATGGCCACAAACAAAAATTTTGTTTTGGTCTCCATTATACTGTTCAATATTGTTAAATACCCAAGTTAATGCTTTTTGGCTGTCTTCATTTATTTTATCAAAATCATTATTTGGTAAAAGTCGATAATTTGCTAAAACTGTAATTGCATTATGAGCTTCTACTGCATTGGCAATAAAACTAAATTCTGATTTATCCATCATTCGCCAGTACCCACCATGAAAAAATAAAAGTACTGGAGCGGGACTGCCTGTAACTTTTTTTGGCAAAATTATATCGAGTACTTGTCGTGACTCTAAACCATAGGGAATATTCTCATGATTTTTTGTCTCTTTTCTCTTTTGCTTGCTGTACTTTGCAAATTCTAATATTTTGGAGTCCCATTCTGGCACTATTCCTCTTATGAAATATTCTTTATTTAAGTTTTCCTTGCTTAATTTTGCATGTTGGGTCATTCGCTTAATGCCTTATAAAAAAGTTCACAATATTTTTCTTTATTCATTTTCACAGGATTGGTTATAGATGTCATATCTTGTGCAGCGTGAGTTGCTAAATCATCAATCATATCTTCAGTCAGGCCGAGTGACTTTAAATTAGGTGGAAGTCCTAATGATTGATTTAAGTCTCGAAAGTATTGAGGAAGAGACCTCGTTTCGTTCAATCCTATAGCCCTGGTTATAATCGAAAATTTCGACTCAACGGCTGCTTTATTGAACTCAAGGACAGTTGGTAACAAAACAGCGTTTAATGTCCCGTGGTGTAAGCAGAGCTGTTGATTTTTTCCACACGCGTGGCTCATAGCATGAACCGCTCCTAGGCCCTTTGAAAATGCCATCGCACCCTGAGTTGAGACGACTAACATCATCATTCTTGCACTCAAATTACAGCCATTTTCATATGCATCAATTAGAGCTTTTTGTCTAAGAGCCTGTTCGATTCCTTTTAGACCAATAGCATCCGCACTCGGATTAAAATTTGGTGACAATATAGCTTCAATGCAATGAGAAACAGCATCCATGCCTGTGGCAGCTGTAAGCATAGGTGGAAGCGTCAATGTCAGGTTTGGATCTAAAATTGCTGCTTTTGGAACAAGGTGAGGACTCGCTATAATTCTTTTTTCCCCATTTTCTAGTATAAGAACGCTCGCTCGAGCAACCTCACTTCCAGTTCCAGCTGTGGTAGGGATCGCAATAATTGGCACAACTGGACCAATTTTTGTTGCTCCATTATTTTGAGTAATATAATTTTCTAATGGCTCAGAATGTGTGCAAGAAAGAGCGGTCGCTTTGCCCAGATCAATTGATGAGCCGCCTCCAAAACAAATGATTCCATCACATTCATATTTTTTAAAAATATTTGTTGCTTCTTTTACCGCAACTTCGGTTGGATTTGCAGGAGTATTTGAAAATAATACAGATTTAATTTCTACAGGTATTTCCTCTAATAATTTTTCGATTAAATTTATCTTAATTATACCAGGATCGGTGCAAATTAATGGTTTTTTTATATCAAGTTCGGTAAGTGCAGATTTGATACTTTTTATTGCTCCTATTCCTACGATTGTGTTCCCATTATTGGCAATCGAAGTAGTTCCAAAGTTCATTTTAACTATCCTTATCCAAAGCGATCAATTCGAATTTTTTCAGATTTTATATTTAATTCATCTTTTAATTTTTGTTCTGTTTTATCAACCATGACTGGTGGACCCGCTATAAAGAAAGTAGTGCCTTCCAATAATTTTGTACGTGCTATCTTTTTTAAGGCAATTTCATGGATCCAACCATTTTCAAATGTTATATTCGAAAATATTTTTTTTATTTTGTTTGTTGGAATACTTTCTGAAAATCCTACAGTAGCTTGTAGTGATTTTTCTGATTGAGCTACAAGATCATTAATACGTTCCAAAAAAAAGGAATTTTTCTCATCTTTTAATCCAAAAAAAATATTAGCTTTAAATGAAGCGAGATGTTCGGTTTTTATAGCATTTTCCAAGACTGATATTATTCCAGCAATACCACTCCCACCAGCTATTGCAAAGACGTCTGTGTCACCATAATGGGGGGTTAATGAAGCTTTACCTAATGGTCCAAAAGCTTTCAAAGATTTCTGATTATTTGACTTTTCAAAAAGCCAGTTTGAAAAAGTACCATCTGGTACCTTCTTTAATACTAATTCAATTTGGCCTGACGCATACTGTGTGTTACACATTGAATATGCTCTCCACCCTGTGATTTCACTTGGCCGTAGCATGATGAATTGGCCCGGAATAAATGAAAAGTTTTTATTCAGTTTCAATTTAAAAGAAAGTACTTCATCGTTTTCACGAGTTATGCTAATTATTTTGGCATCAAAATAATCAGGACAAGGGCGCTCTTCATTTTGTTTTTTTAAGGGGCCAAATAGTCTAATTTTTGTATCGCTATCGCAACTGGACTGACACATTAATATCCTTTTTGTATCTTTTGGGATATATTTCTTTCCGGGTGCTTTCTCCCAATTATCGATCAGACTATCTTCTGTCAAAATCTGAGCTTGGCAAGTCCCACATGTACCGCTCGCACATTCATGCGGTAAGTCAAGTCCAGCTTTTAATCCTGCGAAAAGTATATTTTCACCGTCACCAATGGAAACCTCTTCGGTATTTCTTTTGGTTGTAAAGCAAACTTTCATACTGGTTACGAGAGTTCAGCTGATAATCTAGAAACTTCTGCTTGTGCTGCAATAGTATTTTTTTCATCACCTAACTTTTCACAAACATCAGCGTATTTCTTCCATGAACCATAGCTATTAGAGTGAATTGCGACTCTTTCTGCTAAAAGTGATTTGGCTAAAATAAGTTGTTCAGATTTAATTGCAGCGTCAATTAAGTAGAAATTAAAAACATCACGTTGAGCGTGACTGCCACCAATTGGTTGGTAGTCATATCTTAATGGCATAAGAATATCTACGGTGGATCTGAAGTTTTCTTTGTAGAAATCTTGAATAGCTCTACAGATGGGCTGAGCCAGGTTTTCAATTACATGCTTATTGGATTTTACTGAATTTTCAGCATGCTGTCCTAAAGAAGTTATCTGTGACTCTATTTGTGAATGCCTGTTGGTACTGCCTAAAGCCATGGTATAATGCGGCTCAGTGAACATAAGCACATGATCACCTTTCCGTTCCTCTGAGGTTGAAGCTAAATGTTCCCATCGATCTCCAACATCAACATTTGCTGACTCCAATCGTGCAAGGATAGATGCAGCATTCTGGATATCTAAGTAAAATGTACTTTCCTCTGGCCAAATTGCTGAGTCATATAAGTCCAAAACTCGATGATATTCTCCACGCTCGAGTGCAAACATCGCAGTATGCCACCATAGATGGTCTTTAAATGGGTTCCGGTCCTTCCAGCTAGTCAGAGGTTGGCTTAACCAATTAATTCCTTTTTCCACATTACTTTCCATTTCATAAACATGCGCAACCGCATGAATGGCCCAAAGGTCGTCTGGGTGGCGTTCAACTGCTTCTTTTCCAAATCTCTCTGCTAGAGGGTAATTACCTGTTTCTTCCAGTCCAAATGAATACATCCCTAGAAGATGGGAATAACCCTGCATTTCCTCGTCCCAGGCCGGCAACACTCTACTGGCCGCATCTTTCATGTGTAATGGTTGACCACGCCAAAATAATGCAAAATGTTGAAATTTTAGTGCAAGAATATCTAACGGACTTTCAAAAAGTACTTCATCCCATTCGTGGCATGCTAGTTTTGTATCACCACCAGCCCAAGCCTTAAGGGCTCTGACATGCTTTTTTTCTCTTTCAGTTAATTCATTATTAAATTTTGAAACATGTATTGCACAGTTTTTTGCAGCTTGAACAGTATGATTAACTCCCATCGATAAGAGCAGCAAGCCTTTAAATATATGAGCCATTGCAAAATTTGGAGCTTCTTCACATAGTTTTTTGAGTTCGGGAAAAGTTGTTAGTTTGTAATCTAAATAAGATCCGACAATGTCATCGAATGTCTTTGCTTGAGAACTATTAGCTCCCGTTAAAGTTAGTCCGCGGGAATCAACAGCCATTATTTATCTCCAATTTTTACGTATACTTTTTCATCTACAACTTTTGTTTCAAAAATATTAACAGCTTCGGATGCTGGTGCGCTTAGCGCTTTACCAGTTTTTAAGCAAAATCTGCCTTGATGTAGTGGGCATTCTATTACTTCTCCAACAACAATGCCTTCAGAAAGATATGCTTGACCATGAGTGCATAGGTCAGCAGTTGCAAAAATTTTTCCTTTAACTTTGTAGACAGCTATTTCGTGTTCACCGATTTCAACCGGCATCACATCTTCCTCATCGATTTCATCAATATCGATCGCAAATTCCCAATTTTCATCCATTTGATCGCCCTATCTGGCTATTGAATAGATTTTCAAAGAGAGGCTCTTTGAAATAATTTATTATTCTGCTGGTGGTAACGATTTTCTTTTGGGGAATATCCCTTCTAAGTGCTTGGTTATAATTTCCCATTGGATCGCGATGTACCCTTTATCAACAGGATTCATCTCATGACCTACCTTTTCATGTAAGTCTTTTAACTTATGAAACGGCACCGAAGGAGCAAGATGGTGCTCGCAATGGTAAGACATATTCCAACAGAAAAATTTTGTTAATCTGTCGGTTGTAACGGATCGGGCATACGTTCTGAGATTTGCTGCCTCTTCACACCCTGTGTGATCTGCCACTCGTAACATTCTTGCGATTGGAACGCCAATCACTGTTGGAATTAACCAATATATTGCTACCGCCCAAGTTTGGAAGAATATTGAGCCAACCAGTAGAAGAAAATAGATCGATAGCATTAATCTCGCTTCCCAGTATATTTTGGGTAATTCTGACTCGGGTACGAATTGTCGATTGAAAGGATGCATGTACCCTTGAGCATGGCGAAATAACCACCCGAAATTTTTTACCCAAAGATGAAGCGCAGACACGTAGTAGATATAGCCTAATAATGAACGAGGAGCAGGTAAGACAAATTCTGGGTCTTTTCCAGCGACTTGCGCGTAAGTGTGGTGGCCCGCATGGTCATACCTGAAATATAATGGTGTCCATATTGTTACTATTCCGCAAAACCATAAAACTGCTTCATTTATCCACCTCGTTCTGAACGCTGTACCATGGCTTGTTTCATGCAAAGGTGCAAATAGATGGCTTAACATTATACCATGTAAAAGCATTGCTGGCCAAAGTAGCCAATTCGTCCAGGTCGAAAGATAAACTAAAAAACCAGAAGCACCAATAAAACCGAGCATTCCAAAAAAATATATGAGTCCCGGCAAGTCTCGCCTTTTTGTGAAAGGTTTAAGAGTCTTGCGATCAATTATTTCTCTTTGTCGTCTCAGTAAATCTGCATTTGCATCGATTTCGGTCATTTGCTCAATCCAATATTATTATTTTGACTCTATTTGTTTCCTAAATATCTTTTAGAGTATCTTCAGTCAAAATAAATATCCTGATGTTTAACATTAGTTTTTCTTAAGTTGATTTCAATTAAATCACTCATTTATTGGAGCATGAAGAGTAGTCTCTTCGGTAAAAATACCTCCTCGGTCTCCAATAGTTAAGTTTCCATAACGTTGAGAAAAAACAGCAGGTAATGGGCGATCGTTTGGTAATGAAAGCCACAATCGAAACAAATGTCTTTTATCTTTAGGATTTTTCCAATCAGTATACGCGTTTCTATCATGTAAAAGAGAGTGGTTGTATACAAACTGCAAATCACCAGGCTCTAGCTCCATTTCAAAATGAATGCTTGGATCGTTTAGAATCTGATCCAAAAGATCTAATGCTTCTTTTTGTTTCTCTGTTAACTTAGGAGCGTTATCAAAGCGTTGAGCAGAGTCTACATAAGTTCGATGATATATACATGTTAAATTGCCTTTAAACCAGTTGAAGACTGGAATAGTAAAAAATTCTTGCTCTTCTTTTTTATGTTCTCCTCTGCGGTCATAGGCTACTGGCTCAAAAAGTGAAGGCAAAAGGTCTAACCGTCTTTTGGCTATTTCATTATATGCTGTTACGCTAGATGCAAGCATTGAGCTACCACCTTTTTTTGCTTTTTTTAGACAGAGCAATCCAACTGCGTCGCAACTATCTGTGTGAAAGCTTTGTCGAGCGTTTGTTTGATAAATTCTTGTCTTAAAACTTTTGGGGTCAACTCCAGTATCCCTGACATGCCCAAGTAAATGTCCAGAGGAATTTTGAGATCGAGCAGAGCCTATATAACTACCAATTCCACAAAACATTGTCGCACATGTGTCGATAGAGTAGTTTTCAATTGGTAAGCCTTTTAATAACTTAAAGCCTAAACCCAATACTAGCTCTTTGTTCAAATTATTTAAAACTTTTCCAAGTTTAGTTAGTGGAAAATCATATTTCGAAATCTTACCAAGAGGTTTTTTTAATTTTTTAAAATAATGAACAGCATTTTCTAATTCCTGAATGTCTTTTGCCGTAAGTTCATAAGTCCACAAATTAGATTTTTTTGAGATCTCAGGGCCATACCATGCAGCTGGGATTTCCAATTTTGTTGGGTAGTCATTAGTTACATTTCGCATTTTGCTAGCTTGAGGTGATTTACTGTTTTATAAAGGTTAGTAAAGATATACATATTAGTATAAGTCAAAAGAATTATCTTGAAGTTTAGTATAAGTTTTGCTTAACATATCGTTATGCAATTAAAACAACTTAAAACACTTGTAGCTATAGCTGATACGGGTAGTTTTCATGCTGCAGCAGAGAAGATGTGTGTTACGCAATCGGCTGTGAGTATGCAGATGAAAAACCTTGAAGAGCAATTGCAAATGGAACTGTTTGAGCGGACTGTAAGACCACCTCGGTTGAGTAATACGGCAATATTGATGATAGATCAGGTGAGGGATATAATAGCCCTGAGTGACGATCTGCTAAATGTATCACCTGTTTCTAGTCAACTAACTGGGTCTATTAAGATTGGTACCATACCAGGAGTTTCGTTCTTATTACCAAATACGTTGTTTGATTTAAGAGAAAAATATAAACACCTGCAAGTCAGGGTTTCATCTGATTACACTGGTGAATTAGTTGATATGGTTTTAAGTGGTAAATTAGATGCTGCTATTGTCTCTGAGCCGGAAGTTTTAGACTCTCATTTGGTAAGTAGGCAATTTTTAACTGAACCAATGGTTGTCCTGGCACCCAAAAAGTTTACGGGGTTAAGTGATGAAGAGTTGCTAATCAGTAATCATTTCATCAGTTTTAATAGAAAAGCAGAGGTAAGTAGAAGGATCGAAGAAGAGCTAAGTAAGAGAAAAATCAAAATTGATCCCATAATGGAACTAGATACACTTGAGACGTTTCAAAATATGATATTGCTTGGTTTAGGGGTTGGAATTTTACCTATCTCATCAATCAGAAAACATTTTTTAAGTGACTTTTATATTGTTCCGTTTGGCTCCCCACCACTTCAGAGAACAATTACGTTGATCCAGCGAAATAATCATCATCGTACTATCTTTTTAGATGCATTATTCGATGCTTTGGACAAAACGATATCCAAATATAACCGTTCGTCTAAAAAAATATCATCCTGATCTTGGATTGTCAGGTTCTTTTGGTTTTGTGAACGGGTATCGAGCTAAACCTTTTACTGCCGTCGGACTATTGCCGGTTCTCAGGTATTGTTTAGAAGCATCAAATTTTGGCTGAAAGTCCCATGGTCGCGTAGTGCCTTTCATTAAAATTCTTTGAATGAAGTGACGTCTCTGTTGACTAGCGATTATATCTTCTTTCAGTTTTTTTGGATCCCACCGTTTCAAAATCTCTTTTTTCATTTCTTCACATTTATCGGCATAAACAGGGTCTTCACAGAGGTTTTTTAACTCATTTGGATCTTCCTCTAAATTAAACATCATCCCAGGATCTGTTTCACAATATATATATTTATAAGCTCCTGATCTTAATATCAGTGCTGGTGCAAAAGTTCCTTCTGCAGTAAATTCTATCATAACTTCATCAGGATCAGTTGTTTCTTCTCCATAAAGCATCGGCGCTAATGATTTTCCGTCAATTTTATCAACTGGATTTATCTCTTCACTTGTAGAACCCAAATCAACGAATGTAGGTAACATATCAACAAGTGATACCAAGCGTTTTTCCTTTTTGCCTTTAAGCCCACCAGGTGCAGAAATTATCATTGGTATCCTTACTGACCATTCAAAGGGATTAAATTTGTACCACATGCCTCTTTCACCCATCATGTCACCATGGTCAGCTGTGAAAATAACTACAGTATTCTCTTTAAGCCCACTTTCTTCTAAAACTCTTGCTAACCTTCCAACCATGTCATCCATATATGTTACCATACCGTAGTAGGCATGTCGGGCATTTCTAACATCTTCCTCCGATACATGGTGTTCATCATTTCGAATTAGATAATAATACCTTTGAGACCAAGGGTCACGATCTTCAACCGGTTTACCTGGTACAATGGGCATATTTATTTCATCATGGTTATATAAGTTCCAATATTTTGATTGAGTGGTAAATGGATTATGAGGGTGGGTGAATGATACTGCCAAAAAAAAGGGTTTTTGTTCGGCCGCTCTTGCATATTCCCAGAGCTTAACCTCCGCCTGATGGCAGGCTTCCTCATCGTAATCAATCTGCAAGGATCTCTCTGATATACCAGCTTCCACAACGGAGCGCATAGACATCCCAGATGGCGGTAATTGATGTCCTTTGGCCAACCAATCAGGAGTCCATCCAAAATCAGAAGGGTAAATGTCAGTCGTAACACGCTCTTGAAAGCCATGTAATTGATCCGGACCAACGAAATGCATCTTCCCTGACAGGCATGTATGATACCCTTGATCCACCAAATAGTGCGCAAAAGTTGGAACTTGTGCAGGAAATTCCGCTGCATTGTCATACGCTCCAACTCTGGAGGAGAGTTGGCCTGACATCATTGAAAACCGAGAAGAAGCACAAATTGGGTTATTGCAATAAGCATTCTCAAAAACAACACCATTATTTGCAAGTGCATCAATGTGTGGAGTTTTCACTACTGGATTACCGTAATGGCTAAGCGCAAAAGCTGTCATTTGATCAGTTTGGATAAATAGAAAGTTTGGTTTCTTGGGACGAGACACTTTAAATCCTTTTTTTTATTTCAAGGACGATCCTATTAATTTTTTTTGTAAGGTACAGTCTTTTGTTAATGAAGTCCGATGAATATTGCTAATCTTTGTATGTAGTTTTTCTTAAGTTATTTTATTTTTTTTTAAAAACTTATCAGCAAACCACTTCAGAATATCTTATGACCTTGATGAACTAATTTAGTTTGCCAAATCAAAAAGTGTTACTTAATTATCGAGTAATAATAAAAAGGCGCTGAAACTTATAAAAAAAGAGACTTAATGACTGAAAATGGAAAAGATTTTGGGCCGTTGTCAGGTGTCAGGGTACTTGATCTAACTAGGATTTTGGCCGGACCAACGTGTACTCAATTATTAGGAGATTATGGTGCTGACGTTGTTAAAGTCGAAAAACCTGGACTAGGAGATGATACGCGAGCGTGGGGACCTCCTTATTCGCTTGATGCCAACGGCGATGCGACAGACGAGAGCGCATATTATTTATCTGCAAATAGAAACAAAAGATCGATTGCTTTAGATATTTCAGATCAAAGAGATATCGAGATTATAAAAAAAATTATCTTACAATGTGATGTTTTTGTAGAAAATTTCAAAGTCGGTGGCTTGAAAAAATTTGGTTTAGATTATGCCTCACTCAAGCAAATTAAGCCATCTTTAGTTTATTGCTCTATATCAGGTTTTGGTCAGACTGGTCCCAATGCTCATAAGCCTGGCTATGATTTGCTTGCACAAGCCTTTGGTGGGATTATGAGTCTAACTGGTGAGCCTACAGGAGAGCCAATGAAGGTTGGAGTGGGGGTCGCAGATGTAGTTTGCGGACTTTATGCGGCAACCGCGATATTAGCCGCTCTTCGTCAGCGTGATATCTCCCAAGAGGGGCAACATATCGATATCAGTCTTGCAGATACACAGGTCTCTTGGTTGGTTAATGCTGGAACTAATTATTTGATGTCGAAAAAAGAACAACCAAGATTAGGAAATGCTCATCCCAATATAGTTCCTTATCAAGTTTTTGAAGCTTCCAATGGTTATCTAATAGTTGCTGCTGGAAATGATGCTCAATTTGAAAGGTTTTGTGATATTTTGAAAAGATCAGATTTGGCTGAAAATGATAAGTTCAGTACAAATGTAGCTCGCGTTGAAAATCGCGATGAGTTGATAGAAATTTTGTCAGTCGAGATTTTAAAACATAAAAGAGAAAATTTGCTAGAACAAATGGAAAAAAAATCTATATCAGGTGGGCAAATAAACAGTTTAGCGGAAGTATTTTCTTCAGAGCAGGTGCTGGCAAGAGAGATGCGAATAAAAATGAAACGAGAAGATGCTATTGATGGCTTTGTAGAACTGATTGGTAATCCAGTAAAATTTAATAATAACCCTGTTACTTACAGGAGGCCACCACCAAAATGTGGTGAGCATACCGAAGAGATAATGCAGGAATTTCTTGGTAAAGATTTTAGTAATATGAAAGGCAATTAAAATGTCAAAATTAGATGATTCTCAACTGTCGCTGCAAGAATCTGCGCGAGAGCTTGCTCAGAAAGAATTTGCTCCATCTGCAGAAACAGTTGATCAAACTGAAGCCTACCCATGGGACAATATTGAGAAGCTTCGTCGAGCAGGCTTTATGGGAATGACAATTCCGAAAGAATTTGGTGGATTGGGTAAAAGTTACCATGATGCGGTCATTGTTATTGAAGAAATGGCCAAATGTTGTGCAACAATGGGTAGGATTACAGTTGAGGCAAATATGGGGGCGATTGGTGCTGTCATGAAATACGGATCTGACAAGCAAAAACGGTTAGCGGCGAGTTATGTCTTGGGGGGAGACAAGCCCGCTATTTGCATCACAGAGCCAAATGCAGGTAGTGCGGCGACTGAAATGACTACGAATGCAACAAAGAAGGGTGATAAGTACGTAATAAACGGGCAAAAATATTGGATCACCGGTGGAGGTGTTTCTAAGTTCCATCTAATTTTTGCTAAAATCTTAGATGAAGAGGGTGTTTCAAAGGGCATCGCAGGCTTCATCGCCATAAAAGATGAAACTCCAGGATTGATAGTAGGGGCAAGGGAGCCCGCAATGGGAGTTCGGGGAATTCCTGAAACTTATGTTGATTTCGATAATATGGAGATCCCTGAAGATATGGTTGTGGTTCCGCCGCAAGGTATCAAACGTGGCTTTGCTGGTTTAATGAATGCATATAATGCTCAACGCGTTGGAGCAGGAACTGTTGCTTTGGGCATTGCTCAAGGGGCTTATGAAGAAGCTAAAAATTACATGTTGAAAAGACATCAATTTGGAAGACCTATTGCTGAATTTCAAGGTTTACAGTGGATGATTGCAGACATGGCTATAGGATTAGCTGCATCAAGAGGCTTGTTACATAGGGCGGCACTTAGCGGAGATGACGGATTTCCAAATATGGCTATGGCAGCACAGGCAAAAGTATTAGCTTCAGAAACAGCAATCAAAGTAACTAATGATGCTTTGCAGCTCCATGGGTCAATGGGTTACTCTCGTAATCTGTCCTTGGAGCGTCACGTGCGAGATGCAAGAATGTTCACAATCGCTGGAGGCACTGCGCAAATTTTACGCACACAAATCGCTAGTTCTGAACTGGGAATAAAAGCACCTCAAACAAGAGATGGATACACGAAGCTTTCTGGCAAGAAATAAACTATGCTAACCAACATTTGCTGGGTTATCGATATCTCTTCCAAGAGCCGCCAAATCTGAATAGCGATCACCTATCCTATGGTGTGGACGTCCACTTGTGGCAGCTCCAAGGGCGACTACAACTTCATCTGCAGCAGGTGCATCATGAATGGAAAATTGTACAGTTAAATAATGAGATCTTCTACCGGTATCATGTTTGTCCATTAACGGAATTTGTATCTGAGTGTTTGCTGGTCCACGTGTGTTTGTGAATCCTAAGTATGATTTTGCACCAACTGCTTCCCGATAAAAATTTCCATATTGCAATGTATGAATCAAACCAGATGCGTGTTCTAGTTCGCAATTTGTACCAGCAATGCAAGCCTTTCCATAAGCTTCAATTTTATCACCAGAACCAGCTAACGTGATTAATCTGTTTGTGAGCATTTCACCAAGAACGGGAGCAATTCGTTGAATTTCTGGAGATAAATCCTCTACAAATCCTTTACCAGCCCAAGGATTTTTGACTACGGCAGCAACACCAATCATTCTTAAAGTTGGTTTTGCAAGTTTTTCACCTTCGCGATGAATATCTTCATCATAAGTGATTATTTTTCTCAATTCCGATATCTTAGTCATTTTTCACCTTTTATTTCATATTTGTTTTGAGTATTTGAAATTTTTCTTACAGTGCCTGTCGTTTCGTTTCCTTCGTAAAATCCAAAAGTACCATGTTTAAATTCTTGTTTATATCTTTCAAGCATACTTCGTTCTGCTGGTAGTAAAACATTATCTAATGGGATTTCTTCCAATTTAAAAAATCTAAAACCTTCTGGCGCAGCGCCGGTCACAGTGCCATTGTAAAAAATCGTGTGATTTTGAGTTTCAGTATCACGGTAGACAGCGTAAATGAAGTGTAAATCAGGTTTTAAATTTAGATTCTCAAGTAGTTTATAAAGGCCAGGTTTTGATTTATTTTCGGTTGGAGCCTTTGGTACTATCAACTTTTGATATTTATTTTCTTGCAACAAAATCTGGTTATTTTGTAATAAAACGCCGCCAACATCTACCGAATTTCCAGTATTGGCAGCTTCGATTAATGCTTGATCATGGTTAACAGAAAAATAATTTCCCTTTAAATAACCAAGGGGGGTACCATCAAAAACTGCATGTTGTCGCACTTTACCAATAAGAATCACATGATCTCCAGCATCAACAAGTTTTTGCCTTTCACAGATAAAGTGAGCAATGCTATTTTCAAAAAGTGGTAGATTTTCTGGACCAGCAGACCATTTTGCTAATTTGAATTTTTCTTCTTCTTTTGAGGCAAAAAGGCCTGATAACTCGCGTTGATCTTCAGATAAGATATTTATAGCAAAAGATTTAGATTTTTTGAATGTATTCAGGCTAAATGAGGCCTTCGATATGCATACTAGTAATAAGGGTGGCTCCAAAGAAACGGAGGTAAACGAATTAGCAGTAAAACCTTTAGGTGACCCCTTTTGATCAACTGTTGTTACTATTGTAACTCCTGTAGCGAAGTTTCCAAAGGTTTCTCTTAAAGCTTTCGTTTCTTCAAAATTTTCAGTTTCTTTTTCAACATCTTTTAGGTATTTTTTGCCATGTTCACCAATCTTTGGTGGTGTTTTGTATTCAGGAGTTGGATTCAGACTGAATTTGATAGGATTAGCTGCTACACGCCAATCTTTTTTTGTTGGATCGGCATGAGGTACGTCCGCTATCATTTCTCGAACAGAAATATGCTCATCTTCAAGAATGTCTTTAATTGTATTAACTGGACCAAAAGGGATTTTTCCTCCTAAGATTTGTTTAAGTTCATTCTTTGTTTTTGTTTTTGTCCAATTAGCTACCAACTTGTTTATCACAGCTGAATATTCTTTTCTTTTCGCTCTAGTACTATATTTTTTATCCTCACCGGTCTTATCTAGGCGCATACATTTACTTAATTTATTCCAAAATATATCATCTACTATTCCTATAGCTACTTGACCATCCTGCGCCGGAAAAATACCAAATGGAGCAAGTAATGGATGTCCATTTCCTTCTGGGCCAGGTATAATGCCTTCATAGTCATGTTGATATACAATGCGTTCGCAAAGGCTTAAAACGGCATCGTACATACTTACGTCTACAAATTGCCCTTCTCCGGTAGAATCTGCTGACCTCAGTGCCGCTATGATACCAAATGACATCATTAAGCCTGTGAAAATATCTCCAACACCAGGCCCTACTTTCGTTGGGGAATTATTGCATGCTCCAGTAATACCCATGATCCCGCCCATGGCTTGAGCAACTACATCATAAGAGGGCCACTTTACATATGGACTCTGCCCAGATCTCGGATCACCAAAACCACGGATTGCTCCGTAAACTAAACGCGGATTTATGGTTTTTAATTTTTCATAATTTAGGTCTAGGCGTTCCATTACGCCAGGCCTAAAATTTTCAACTACAACATCAGCCGTCTTAACTAGCTTTTTAAAGTTTAATTTACCTAGTTCGGTCTTCAGATCTAGTTGAACACTTTTTTTTGATCGATTTAAACTCACAAAATATCCGGCCCATTCCTTTTGGGGGTCGTCATCTCTAAAGGGGCCATTAGCTCGACTGCTATCCCCTTCATCACTTTCTATTTTTATAACTTCGGCGCCATGATCAGCTAGCATCATTGTGCAATATGGGCCTGAAAGCATTCGCGTGAGGTCGAGAACTCTCACACCGTCCAATATGCCAGAGTTATCTTCAATCTTCATTATTGAATCTATCTTTTGTAACTAGATCTAAGAAATCTTTGACCGGCTCATTTACAATATTTGGCGCCTCAGCCAAGGCCATATGTCTCAAGCCATTCAAAATGATTAACTTAGAATTCGGAATTTCCGAAGCAATTGCCTCAGACATTTTTGGCCCATTACCAAAGTCTTCATCAGCTGTGATAATAAGAGATGGACAAGAGATTTTGGGCGTCGGTGCGGTAATTTCATCTAAACCAGTTGCGAGGACTTCATAAATTTTTGGATAAACTTTTGGATCATTTTTTAAAACCCAACTTCGGACAAGATTTAGCATTTGAGGATTATTTTTTCTATACTCATCGGAGAACCACCGAACTAGGGCGTCTTCTACTGTAGCTTGAGGCCCATAATTCTTTAACTGTTCTAATCGACTTAAAATTGCATTTTGAGCAGTTATATCTCTCTTATAGGGTGAGTTTAAAATCACAATGCTTTTAGTTTTTGTGGGGTGGTCTTGAGCAAATCTTCTGCAAATCATGCCACCTAGAGAAAAACCGATTAAATGTGCTTTATTAACTTTAACCAAATCTAGTAGACAAACTATTTGGTCAGAAAAAAGTGATAAAGATGGTTTTCGACTCGGATTTGAAGATGCCCCATGGCCATAAAGGTCATAAGAAATGACATAATAAGACTTTTTTAAATCCAATATGATCCATTGCCACATTAGTTTGTTTAAGCCTAACCCGTGAATTAAAATAACACATGGATTCGTACTCTTTCCATGGGTTTGATAAGATATTTTCATTGTATGTCTTTTCGTACTGTTTAATGTTTTCTATAAAGGTTTATAAGCAATAACCTCTATTTCTATTCTAACATCAACTAATAATTCACTTACGATTGCAGATCTAGCAGGCGGTTCAGTTGGAAAATAATCTCCATAAATTTTGTTAAAACCAGGAAAATCCGCTCTATCTCGTAGCCAAATCATAGATTTCACAACATCATTCATTTCACATTTTGCTTCCGCTAACGTTGCTTTAATATCTTCCAGAATAGTTACTGTTTGATCTTCAATTGTTCCTGAAGTCATTGGCTTTCCATTTTGCATGGGAATTTGACCAGTTAGAAATAAAAAGTCGCCAGCTCTGACTGCTTTCGATAGTGATAATGTTCTACCCCCAATTATCAGAGGCCCACCAATTACTTCTTTTTTTTTACTCATGATTTTACCTCCCAAAAAACCTGTACTTCCTAATAAATTTTAAATAATACAATTGTCATAGAATAAACTGAAATTATATTAAAACTCTAATATAAGAAAAGTATAAGAATCAAATAGTTTACGAGGGAAAAGCATGTCAGATATCAGATCCTATCAAATGTTAATTGACGGTAAATGGGTCAATTCATCAGGTGGAGCTACTTTTGATAGTATCAACCCTGCAAATGGGCAGGTTTGGAGTAGAGTTCCAGAGGCCACAGAGAGTGATGTTGATGAAGCTGTGCGTGCTGCACACAGAGCTTTTATTTCTGGTCCTTGGTCAAAGATGACTCCAACAGAACGTGGTAAATGTCTCAGAAAGTTGGGTGATTTGCTTGCAGAAAAATCTGAGCCATTAGGTAGAACCGAAAGTGTTGACACTGGCAAGATGTTAAAAGAAACGCGCTGGCAGGCCAAATATATTGCGGAATTTTTTCATTTTTATGCTGGGTGTGCTGATAAGATAAGCGGGGAGACTCTACCAATAGACAAGCCGGATTTATTCGTTTTCACAAATAGAGAGCCCTTGGGAGTAGTTGCAGCAATTGTTCCATGGAATTCACAACTTTTTTTAGTAGCTGTTAAAGTTGGACCAGCTCTTGCTGCTGGTAACACGATAGTTTTGAAGGCTTCAGAACATGCTTCCGCGGCCATGTTGGAATTTGGAGAATTGATTGAGGAGGCGGGGTTCCCACCTGGTGTGGTAAATATTGTGACTGGTCACGGGGAGCCTTGTGGTAAGGCTTTAACTAGTCATCCATTAGTCGCCCGAATTTCATTCACTGGTGGTCCCAACGCCGCAAGGCATGTCTTATACAATTCTGCGGAAAATTTTGCAGAAGTGAGCCTTGAACTAGGTGGAAAATCACCATTTATTGTTTTTAATGATGCTAATATTGAAAGTGCTGTAAATGGGTCTGTGGCTGGTATTTTTGGAGCAGCTGGTCAAAGTTGCGTAGCGGGCTCGCGATTGTACTTACAAGAAGATATTGCGGAAGAATTTTTAGAAAGAATGGTAGATATTGCAAAAGGTATAAAAATTGGGGATCCGCTGTTGGAAGACACTCAGATGGGGCCTCTATGTACTATAGGTCAATTAGAAAACATCGAAAAAGAAGTTTCTAACGCAACAAAAGAAGGTGGCAAAATTCTCTATGGAGGAAAAAGGCCAGAGAATATGGATGGCTTATTTTATCAACCAACGATTATAAGCTGTAACAACCAAAATATGAAAATCGTGGATACTGAGCTTTTTGGTCCAGTTTTAAGTGTTCTAAAGTTTAAAACAGAAAAAGAAGTTATTGAACTTGCAAATGATACTGTTCATGGATTGGCAGCAGGAATTTTTACAAAGGACAGTGCTCGTTCTTTACGAATGGCCAAAGCTGTTAGAGCTGGAATAGTTTGGGTGAATACTTATCGTGTGGTTTCACCTATTGCAGAGTTTGGTGGCATTAAGGGATCGGGATATGGTCGCGAAAGTGGACTCCAAGCTATGTATGATTACACCCGACCAAAAACAATTTGGATGAACACATCGGACGAGCCGTTTGGAAATCCCTTCGTAATGCGTTAGACAATAAGAGGTAAAAAGATGAAGTTTCAATTAGCCGTGAATATGGAAAGAATGGATCCAAGTTGGGATATGAATGACGTAGCACGTCATACACTTGATATGGTGCAAATGGCTGAAAGTGGTGGATTTAATATTGTCTGGGCAGCTGAGCATCACGCATTAGAAATGACAATAGCTCCAAATCCTTTTCAAATATTAACTTGGTGGGCGGCTGAAACTGAAAATATAAGATTAGGTACAGCTGTCGCAGCGGCAGCATACTGGCATCCTATAAACCTAGCTGGAGAAGCCGCATTTCTCGACTTAATTAGTGGTGGTCGTCTGGAGTTTGGAATTGGCTCGGGAGCTTATCAAAGAGAGTTTGATCGTATGAAGCCAGGTTTAAAGCAATCTGATGCTTGGCAGTATATGCAAGAGATACTCCCTGCGGTGCTAGAATTATGGGCTGGAGATTATGAACATAATGGTAAATATTGGCAATTCCCAACATCAACATCTGTTCCAAAGCCTGTTCAAAAGCCACACCCACCTCTTTGGGTTGCTGCAAGATCGCCAATTACATTTGATTATGCGATTAAGAATAATTGTAATGTTATGAGTTGGCCTTTGACCCGGGGGTTTTCTGAAGCAGAATTATATAAACAGCAGTTAGATGAAGCTGTAGTTCAAAATAACAATAGTTTTAACCCAATATTTGCAATGATGCGTCATACAGCTTTGTATGAAAATGAAAAAGGAAGAGATCAAGCCATAAAAGCAATTCAAACGTGTCTAGGGCAGTTTGAAAATTTATTTAGAAATTTGGGGGATGTTAGTAACGGCTTTCCTAAGCAAATTCCTTTAGATGAATTGCAGGGTCGAAAAGAGTATGATGCTGATATGTTAGAAGAAAATCTTATGTTTGGCTCTCCAGATGTAGTGATTGAAAAGTTAAAAAGATATGAAAAACTTGGGGTGGATGAATACATATATTATGCTTCCATGGGTTTGGACATTGAAGCACAAAAAAGATCAATGAAACTATTTTGCGATGAAGTAGTGCCTGAGTTTAAATAAGATATTAAAGGAGAGAATTATGGCAAATGGGGTTGAAGTTAAACAAAATGGTCGAATTCTTGAGGTTAAGTTAAATAAACCAAAAGTAAATGCAATTGATATTCCTATGAGCCAAGCCTTAGGAGAAGCCTTTGCTGAGTTACGTGACAATCCCGATTTATGGGTTGGAATTTTAACTGCAGAGGGTGAAAAAATCTTCTCGGCAGGTTGGGATTTGAAAGCATTAAATTCTGGAGAAGTAGAATTAGACAATTGGTGGGAAACAGCTGACTATGGTGATGGTGGATTTGCTGGTTTAACAGAAAATTGGAATTTAAATAAACCAGTTATTGCTGCCTTAAATGGCCTTGTAATTGGTGGGGGATTTGAGTTGGCAATGGGATGTGACCTGCTAATTGCAGCAGAGCATGTTGAGTTTGGATTACCCGAAATGCCGTTGGGCATGGTACCTGATGCAGGTGCTCTTCAAAGATTACCAAGACGAATACCACATAATATTGCAATGGAGATGTTTTTATTAGGCCGTAGGATGTCTGCTAATGAAGCAGCACATTATGGTTTGGTGAATAAGGTTGTTCCCAAAGAAAAACTGCTGGATCAAGCGAGAGAGTGGGCTGAGTCAATAGCCTGGTCAGCGCCCCTAGCTATGCAAAGTGTAAAAGAAGTGCAGCGTGCAATAGAATGTGTGCCATTGGAAGATGCTTTTAATAAGATGAGGACAGAGAATTTACCTGTTTATCGGAAAATGTTAAAGTCTGAAGATGCAGCGGAAGGTGTTGCAGCTTTTGTGGAAAAGCGTGAACCAAATTTTAAAGGTAAATAAAAGTGCTGAAAAACTTAAATGAGATTGAGTTGATAACAAGTATAGGAGCGGGTCCTATTGGAGGTGGTTGGACTGCTCATTTTTTGTCTAAAGGTTTTAGGGTCAATGCATATCTGCATTCAAGGGATGAAATAGAGACTTTTAACAGTATCTTGGAGACAGCGTGGGTAAGTTTGACTGAGCTCGGTTTAGCAGATGGTGCTAGTTTGCAGAATTTGGAAATTTTTACTAATTTGGAAGATAGTATAAGGGGAACTCACTTTGTTCAAGAAAGTGCTCCTGAACGTTTAGACTTAAAACAGCAATTGTATGAAACTTTAGGTCAAATTGTTCCCACTGATGTAGTGATCAGTTCATCAACGTCTGGGTTAACTATGACAGATATTCAGCAAAAATGCAGCACGCCAGAGAGAACAGTGATTGGCCATCCTTTTAATCCGCCATATTTACTCCCATTGGTAGAAATAGTAGGGGGTGACAAAACAAATGCTGAGGCGGTTTCATGGGCTTCTGATTTTTATAGAATGGCGGGCAAGTCACCTCTTGTAATGAAAAAAGAAATTCCGGGATTTGTTGCAACCAGATTACAGGAAGCCTTGTGGCGTGAAGCTTTGCACATGGTAGCTAATGGTGAAGCTACTCCGGCTGATATTGATAATGCATTAATAAATGGCCCCGCTCCAAGAATGGCTGTGCAAGGACAATGTATGGCATTCCATGTTGCTTGTGGAGAGGGTGGTATGGCAACTAATTTGGATCAGTTTGGTCCTGCTTTAAAATTACCATGGACAAGATTAGTAGCGCCAGAATTAACAAAAGATTTGAGAGATAAAATGGTAGAAGGTTGCGCAGAAATGGCAGGCGATAAACATTTTGAAGAGATGGCCGAGGACCGTGATAAAAAAATTGTAAGTGTGCTGAATGCAATCAAGTCAAGCTAAAATTTTTGTGATTGATTAATAAGGAGTAGAGTAAATGAATTTCGAAGTAGTGGTAAGCTGTGCTGTTACTGGTGCAGGAGATACAACTGGGAAAAGTCCTCATGTGCCTGTTACACCAAAAGAAGTCGCTGATGCGGCAATTGAAGCTGCAAAAGCTGGTGCTGCGATAGCACATATTCACGTTCGAGATCCAGAGACCGGTAAAGGCTCTCGTGATCCAAAATTGTTTAAAGAAGTTGTTGATCGAGTAAGAGATAGTGACACTGACGTCGTTATAAACCTCACAGCGGGAATGGGTGGAGACTGGGTTCCTGATAAGGATAATCCTGCAATGCCTGGAGTTGGTACTGATATGATTGGTCCTGAAGAGAGACTTGCTCACGTTAAAGAGTGCATGCCAGAGATATGCTCTCTTGATTGTGGTACTTTAAATTTTGGAAATGGAGACGAAATTTATATTTCAACCCCTCCCATGTTAAGGAAGATGGCTCAGCTAACAAAGGAGTGGGGTGTGAAACCTGAGTTAGAAGTTTTCGAATTAGGTCATATTCGTTTTGCAACGCAGATGATTGCTGAGGGTTTAGTAGCAGAGCCACCGATGTTTCAGATTTGCCTTGGCATTCCATGGGGAGCCGATCAGAGTGTAGATACGATGAAAACAATGAAAGATCACTTACCATTAGGTGCAAATTGGGCGGGATTTGGTATTTCACGAATGCAGATGCCTATGGCAGCAACAGCAGTTGCTTTGGGTGGAAATGTGCGGGTTGGATTGGAAGATAATATTTATCTTGATAGAGGAGTATTGGCTACAAATGGACAGCTTGTAACACGCGCAGTCGAAATTATTGAAAGGATGGGTGCTCGCGCGCTGTCGCCAGCAGAGGCGAGAAAGAAGCTTAATCTGCGGGGTGCTTAATATTTAGGTGGTTAAGGACAGAAATTTAACTATTTAAAATGTAATTATTTTTGAAGAAATCGAGAAAGTGTGAGTAATCAGATGGATCATGAAAATGAGTTATTAGTTAATACTTTGAAAGCCTTTATGGATGACGAGATATTTCCTTATGAAGATGAGGTAGACAAAACAGGTGAAGTTCCAATAGAACTCGGTCGTCAGATTGAGTCTCGTGCAAAAGAGGTGGGTCTTTTTGCTGCTAATCTACCGACAGATATTGGTGGGGGTGGATTAGGTTATCGAGCGATGGCGTTGATGGAAAGAGAGTATGGAAAGACCACTCACGCATTGCAATCTTGGATTGCTAGGCCAACCGAGATCTTGTTGGCGTGTGAAGGCGATCAAAAGGAACAATATCTATTTCCTTGTGTTAAGGGTGAAAAAAGAGAGTTATTTGCTTTGACTGAACCAGAAGCTGGATCAGATGTAATGGGAATGAAATCCAATGCAGTAAAGGATGGTGATGACTGGATTTTAAATGGTAGTAAACATTTCATTTCTGGACCGGTAATGCCCGATTTTGCGATTGTTTTTGCCGCAACTGGTGAAGATCAGACACCAAGAGGTCCAAGAAAAAGGATCACTGCTTTTTTAGTTGATGTTGGCACTAAAGGTTTTGAGTGTCGTGAAGGAAATAAATGTGTAAGTTACCGTGGGTATAAGAATTTTCAATTGAGTTTTGATAATGTGAGGTTGGGTTCCAGCCAAATATTGGGTGAAGAAGGTCATGGTTTGGAGTTATCTGGTAAATGGCTTGGTATGGGACGAATATGGGTTGGTGCAACTTGCTGTGGAAAAGCTGAGCGTATAATGGACTTGGCTGTAGATTGGGCCGCAAACAGAAAGCAATTTGGGAAGCCAATAGGGTCATTTCAAGCAACTGGTTTTAAGCTTGCCGACATGTCGATTAGCTTGAGGGCTGCGGATTTGATGGTGAATGATGCGGTAAGCAAAGCAGAGCAAGGAAATATGCTTGATGCAGACGCTGCTATGGTAAAAGTGTTTTGTTCGGAAATGTTAAATAAGGTTGCTGATGATACGGTACAAATTTATGGTGGCATGGGTTTAATGGAAGAATTACCTATCCAGCGTTTATGGCGTGATAGTAGGTTGGAAAGAATATGGGATGGAACGTCTGAGATTCAACGTCATATAATTACGAGGTCCATTTTGCGGCCTTTGGGAGCATGAGGCTAGCACAAAAAGATAACTTTGAACGGTTAATTAACCCAAGGCATATTGCATTTGTTGGTGGAGTAGATGCTGAAATAGCAATAGGAGAAGCAAAAAGAGCTGGGTTCAATGGTTTAATTTGGCCTGTTAATCCAAGAAGAGAGAAATTAGGAGGTTATGAATGTTTTAAAACATTAGAAGATCTTCCTTCAGCACCAGACGCTGTGTACTTAGCAATTCCTAGAGATCATGCGTTAAAAGCAATAAAAGATTTGGCAAGGTTAGGCGCTGGTGGAGTAGTTTGTTATACTGCTGGATTTGGTGAAGCGGATACACAAGGCAAAGAAGCTGAAGAATTACTTTTTGAATATGCTGGTGACATGGCTATTATAGGGCCAAATTGTTACGGTATCATCAATTACGTAGATAACGTGGCCCTTTGGCCATTTGCACATGGTGGTAGTTGTCCAGGATATGGTGCCGCGATTATTACGCAAAGTGGTATGTTTTCCTCTGATATTACAATGAGTCAAAGATCTTTACCACTAAGTTATATGGTTTCAGCAGGCAATCAAACTGTAATGGGTTTAGCTGATTTCATTGATATATTGTGTGAAAAACCAGAAGTTAGAGCTATTGGTTTGCATATTGAAGGATTGAATGATGTTACTTCGTTTGAGAAGGCTGTATTAAAAGCTCTGAAGTTAAACAAACCAGTAGTTGCTTTAAAAACTGGAACGTCAAAGATTGGATCTACGTTAACATTAAGCCATACAGGATCTTTATCAGGCTCAAAGGAATTATATGAAGCATTATTTCAAAGAACAGGTGTGATTGGCACAAGTAACCCTTCTCAATTTTTAGAAACACTTAAATACTTATGTGTATCCGGATGTCCTGATGACGAAAATTTACTGGGGTTTACTTGTTCGGGTGGTGGAGCAACGATGCTAGCTGACAAAGTTGAAGAAATTGGTTTGAAATTTCCAAAGTTTGAAGATGAAAACACTCAGAAGATCATTCAATTATTGCCAAAAATTGCGACGTTATCTAATCCTTTGGATTATACTACACCAATATGGGGTCAGCCCGAAAAAACAGGCCCAGTATTTCAGGAAGCAATGAATGCTGTAGTAACTAATTCAACAATTTTAGTGCAGGATTATCCAGCCAAGGGCTTAGATGAATCTCTTGTTTATTATCGAAACGACGCCTTGGCTTTTGCGAAAGCGGCAGCTGACAACAATCTTCCAGCAGCTATATGTTCAACTATTCCTGAAAATTTTGATCAAGAAACAAGGGATCTATTAATCTCTAAAGGTGTATCGCCATTGCAAGGTGTCCATGAGGCTTTGAATGCTATCAATCATGCAATAAAATGGAAAAAAAATAGAGATATGATTTTAAAACGTGGGTTTAAAACTGTTTTAAAAGTTCCCACAACATTTAATCAAATTACTGTTTTGGATGAGTATGAAAGTAAATCTCTACTAAAGAGAAATGGTTTTAATATTCCAGATAGCAAGGTTGTTATTTCAGAAGATTTATTATCATCTAATTTGGAAAATCTTAATTATCCAGTCGCGTTAAAAATGGTTAGTTCAAAAATTTTACATAAAACAGAGATTGGTGCGGTTGCTACAAATTTAAAAAGTGAATCTGAATTGAAAAATGCGATCGTAAACATGCGTAGCTCTGTTTTAAACTCTGCACCAGAGTTAGTTACCAAAAAATTTCTTGTGGAAGAAATGGCAAAACAGCCAATTGCAGAATTACTCATAGGTATTAGATCAGACCCTCAATTTGGATTATCGTTGACAATAGGAAGTGGTGGTATTTTTGTTGAGTTAATTGGTGACGCGGTTACGCTCTTGTTGCCTACTTCATCAATGGAGATAAGTAATGCTATAGAGAATTTAAAAATTTTTAACCTAATGAAAGGTTTTAGAGGTAGAGCAACTACTAATCTTAATATTATCTCAAAAGAAATATTGCGATTGTCGAAATTTGCAGAGAAAAATAGCAATTTAATATCAGAAATTGAAATCAATCCTATGTTTATCTATGAAGAGTCGATTTTAATTGTTGATGCGGTAATACATATCTTTGAAATAGATTCTTCTGCAAATAATTAATTAACAAATATTAAATATTTGTTGTAAGAGTGTAAGATTATAAAATGATGATTTTTTTTGGGAGGGGGAATTGAATTATGACACAGCTTTGGAGATTAGATGGGCACGAGCTTAGCAATTTAATTAAGTTAAAGAAAGTCTCCGCTGTTGAAGTGGTTGAGGCACATTTGGGCCGATTAGCTGAGGTAAATTCAAAATTAAATGCAGTTGTTCAGGAGATGCCAGAAGAGGCAATTGCAGAGGCCAAAAAGATAGATAAAAAGATAAATGCTGGAGAAAATCCAGGTGTGCTATGTGGTGTTCCAATTACTATAAAAGTGGTAGCAGATCAAAAAGGCCATGCCACTACAAATGGTTTGAAGTTACACAAGGATTTAGTAGCACAAACCGATAGTCCAATAGTTTCTAATGTCAGAAAAGCTGGAGGGATAATTATTGGAAGAACAAACACACCAGCATTTTCACTTCGATGGTTTACAAATAATGATCTTCATGGCCAGACTCTTAATCCCCATAACAATTTAATTACTCCTGGAGGCTCTTCTGGAGGCGCTTCTTCGGCAGTTGCGAGTGGTATGTGCCCAATAGCACACGGTACTGATATAGGTGGATCAATTAGATATCCTGCATATGCCTGTGGATTACATGGCTTGCGGCCCACTTTGGGACGAATCCCTGCGTATAATGCTTCTTGGCCGGAACGTCATATTGGAGCACAATTAATGGCTGTAGGTGGGCCTTTAGCACGATCTATGAAAGATATTGAGATTTCATTTGAAGCAATGTCTGCAAGTGATAGTCGAGATCCTTGGTACGTGCCTGCACCAATCTCTGGCCCAACTTTTGAGAAACGAGTAGCGTTTTGTACTAATCCTGATGACATGCCTGTTTGTGAGGAAGTGGAAAAAGAAATACGTAATTCTGCAGATAAACTTGCGCAATGTGGTTGGGAAGTTGAGGAGGTGGACTGCCCTCCAATGAAGGATGTAGCTGATATAAATGCGAAGTTATGGATGGCTGAAACACGATATGCAGCTAGTGCATTAATTGAAAAGGAAGGAGAGCCTAATTCAAAATTTGTTTTTGAACAAATGACCAAAAGATCACCTGAGATTGATATCGGTGGGTTATTAGAAGCTCTGCAAAAAAGATCGACTTTTTTAAGAGAGTGGCAATTGTTTTTGTCTAAATATCCAGTTTTAATTACGCCTGTTTCTGGCCAGTTACCATTTCCTCAACAACTTGATGTAAAATCTGAGGATGATTTTGAAAATATTATGAAGGCACAACTTACTCAATTAGCTATACCAGCTTTAGGTATACCTGCATTATCAGTATTTACTGGTTTTGCAGGCATGACCCCAGTTGGTGTGCAATTAATAAGTGGTAGGTATCGTGAAGATATTATTATCGCTGCTGGAATGGACTTAGAAAAGTCAGGGATCTCACCGTTGTGTGTAGATCCTAGCTGGTAAATTTCGACAATTTATAACCTGTTGATAGGTACTTTTAAGTATTGCTGACCGTCGTCTTCTGCTGGTGGTAATCTACCGGCTCGCATGTTAACCTGAATTGAAGGAATAATTAGCTTAGGCATTGAAAGTTGAGAGTCTCTCGTTGTTCTGAAGTCTATAAATTCGCTTTCAGATTTTCCACCACCCACATGAATATTTAATTCTTTTTGCTTAGCTACAGTTGTTTCCCAGCAAAACTTGTCCCTTCCTGGTGCTTTATAATCATGACACAAAAATAACCTCGTATCGGAGGGGAGCGAGAGAATTTTTTGGATGGAATCATACAAATCTTTTGCAGAGCCTCCAGGAAAATCTGCTCTTGCTGTTCCAAAATCTGGCATAAATAGAGTGTCGCCAATAAAAGCAGCATCGTTAAAGACATAAGTTACACATGCAGGTGTATGGCCTGGAGTATACATTACTTGCGCGTCTAGATTACCAATTTTGAATTGATCTCCATCTTGAAAAAGCTCGTCAAATTGGCTGCCATCCATTTGAAATTCAGTACCAGCATTAAAAATTTTACCAAATACTTTTTGAACAGACTCTATATTTGCTCCAATGGCAATTTTACCTCCCAATTTTTGTGCTAGGTACGGCGCAGCGGATAAATGGTCGGCATGAACATGAGTTTCAATTACCCATTCCAAAGTCCAACCATTACTAGTTATTTTATTAATCAACATATCCGCATGAGATGTTGTAGTTCTACCTGAGGCTAGATCAAAATCGAGAATTGAATCAATTACAGCACAAGCGCTCGAACTTGGATCTTTAACAATATAACATGCAGCATTTGTGTTTTCATCAAAAAAGCTGTGTACTTCAGGGTTTAAATTTTTAGGCATTCTAAAATTCTACAACTGCCCTTATCGATTTACCTTCATGCATTAAATCAAATCCTTTATTGATCTCGTCCAAAGTCAAGGTGTGTGTAATCATAGGGTCGATTTCAATTTTTCCATCCATGTACCAATCTACTATTTTTGGAACATCAGTTCGACCACTTACGCCGCCAAAGGCTGTACCTCTCCAACTTCTACCTGTGACTAATTGAAATGGTCTTGTAGAAATTTCTGCACCAGCGGGAGCAACGCCAATAATGATACTTTCTCCCCAGCCTTTATGAGCTGCTTCTAAAGCAGTTCTCATGACTGAGACATTTCCAGTTGCGTCAAAGGTATAGTCTGCGCCGCCCTTTGTTAAGTCGACAAGATGCTCGACCATGTCTCCAGAAACGTCTTTAGGATT
>Ga0163111_10000266_pt1 | contig 31203 bp, 17 predicted proteins | sample CRUFie1St18metaG_FD_109645 | JGI IMG/M metagenome (GOLD analysis project Ga0163111, IMG submission 109645) | Marine microbial communities from the Costa Rica Dome - CRUD Field 142mm St18 metaG | ecosystem: Environmental > Aquatic > Marine > Oceanic > Photic zone | place: Costa Rica: the Eastern... | reverse complement strand
TTTACAAAAAATTCCAAAATTTTACAAAAAAATTCCAAAATTTTACAAAAAAATTCAAAAAATTACAAAAAATTACAAAAAAATTCAAAAATTTTGCCAAAATTTACAAAAAATTCCAAAATTTTACAAAAAAATTCCAAAATTTTACAAAAAAATTCAAAAAATTACAAAAAATTACAAAAATTTAACAAAAAATTACAAAAAAAATCAAAAATTTTGCCAAAATTTACAAAAAATTCCAAAATTTTACAAAAAAATTCAAAAATTTTGCCAAAATTTACAAAAAATTCCAAAATTTTACAAAAAAATTCAAAAATTTTTATATAAATATTGTATAATTATTTATATTAATGCCTATTTATACTTGTAAAAAGTGCAATAAGGAATTTGATAGAAAATGTAATTATAATTACCATATAAATAGAAAATTTTCATGTATAAAAAATGATAAATTAATTCAATGTGACAAATGTTTAAAAATTTTTAAACATAAATCAACTTTATATAATCACAAAAAAACATGTAAGAATATTATAAAAGATACATGTACAAAAAATAAATCTGAAATTAATAAAAATAAAAAAATAATAGATAATGAAATTAATTATAATAAAAATGAACAAATTCATATAACAAATAATTATAATAACAAATTTATAATAAATAATACAATAAATAATATTATAATAAATAATGTATATATATCACCATATAATATAAAAGATAAAATACAATTAAAAAATGAAACATATTTAAAAATTCTAGATAGTGGTTTTAAAAGTATTCCAAAATTAATAGAGGAAAGTCATTTTAATAAAGAATATCCACAGCATCATAATATATATATACCAAATATAAAAGTAAAATATATTCTTGTATATACAGGAAAAGAATGGGAAATAAGAAATAGCGATGAAGTCTTAAATGAACTAATAAATTATAAGATATACGAATTGGAAGAAAAATTTGATGAAATAATGAATAGTTTAGATAAATCAGTTATAAAAAAGTTCCAAAATTTTTTAGATAAAAAAGAAGAGGATTATACAAAAAATTTAATTAAAAAGGATTTAAAAATTTTACTTTATAATAAGAGATTTATTCCTATTGAAACAAGTAAACAATTAAATGACAAAGAATGTATAACAAAAATAGAAAATGATAATATAATAGATAGATTAAAGAAATACAATAAAAATGAGTTAGATTATATATTTAATTTAATAAAAATGTAAGTTAATAAAAATTGATATTATGATTTATTACTTAAAAATATATATAGTATATTATAAAAGAATGTCAGAAAAAATAGAGATAAATACAAAAATATATAATCATTCAGAGTACAATGGTAAAAATTTAGAAAAACTTGAACTCTTATTTTCAGGTAAAGATATTAATATAAAATTAATAAATTCTCTCAGAAGGGCATGTATAAATGGTGTACCTGGATATGGATTTGCAAGAGAATTAATTAAAATTAAAGAAAATACAACTATTGGATACAATAATGATTATATGTCTTTACGATTATCTCATTTACCTATATTTAATGTTAAAAATAAAAAATTAAATTTAGATCCTAATATTTCATATTTACACGAAAAATATTGGAATAATATTAATTTTAATGATTCTGATAGATTAAAAGTATTAGATGATAAAAAACAAGAAATTGAAAAAAATATAGAGATGCAAATTAATGTAGTAAATGAAACAAATAGTGAATTAAATGTTGATACAAATAATAAAAATATTAAAGTTTATATTGAAAATGAACTTGTTGATATGTATGATAAAAAATTCCCAATTTTAATAATTAAATTAAAACCTAAAGAAAAATTTAATTGTTATTTAAAAGGAGTTTTATCTGTAGGAGAAAAAAATAATATTTTTTCTAATTGTACAAATTCATGGCATTATTATGAAGATGAAGAAAAAGAAGAAAATATTATTTTAAGTATTAGATCTTATGGTTTATTAAATGTATTTGATATATATATTAGAGGATGTGAATATTTATTGAAAAGAATATCTATTCTAAGAAAAATTATAAATACTCAATTAAAGAAAATAAAAATAGATGTAAATTCATTTTTATTAGAATTAATTAATGAAGATAATACTATTGCTGATTTATTAAATTATGAATTACAAGAAAATAAAGATATATTATATTCAGGGATATCTATACCAGATAATCTAAAAAAAAATATTAATATAAAAATAAATTGTAATGAAAATTTAAATCAAGAAAAGTTTATAAAAATTATAAGTAATTGTTTTGATAATTTAGAAAAAAAAATTAATAAAATTCATAAAAATATAATAAAATTGAAAAAATAATTATTAATTTCCCAGTATAAATTTATTTAAGAAATTTAAATAATAATATTTTTAAAATAATAAAAATATTATTAAATTTAATTAAAGTTATATATTCATATATATAGAATTGTAAATTGATAATAAATTTATTCTTATATAATAGTATAAAATACCTATAATGTATATTGATAAAATAGATGATTTAATATTTGGAGCATCATCAATAATTGAAGATTTTTATTATATAAATATAAAAAATAATAATAAATTTAAAAAAATATTAAAAGAACAAAATTTTATAAAGTATCAAAATGAAATTAGTACAATAATTATGAATTATATTTTACAAATACCTCAAAATAAAATTAATGAATTAATAAAAACTTCAGAAGGTGATATTTATTTTAAAAATTTAATAAAAAAATATTTGTATATTTATATTTTATTATTTATAAGTTATGATTATAATAGTAAAGATGATATTTATATAAATAATGTTATTGAAATGACAAATAATCAGTCAAATTTTAATTTAAGAATAGAAAACTTTTTTAATTCTGAAAGTAATGCTTTAATTATAGAAAATTTTAATATTATTAATTTATTAAAATCATATTTAAAAAATAAAAATAAAAAAAATTTAGAAGATAAAACTTATGGAAAACATGTTTTAAAATTATTAGATAGTATTAATGAAGAAATTTTAATTAATAAAAACAATGAAATACAATGTCACAATATTGTAAAAATAATAATTTTTATAAATATTTATAATTCATCAGATAAAAAAAATTTTTTTAAATTATTGGATAAATCAGAAAGTTCTTCAAAAGAATATATTTATATTAACATAATAGAACAATCAAAAGATTTTTTTGATTTTAATCAAATGGAAAGTCTCTTATCACAAAATGATATTTTAAAAGGTTTATCTTATGAAATATGGGACTATATACAATATAACCAAAAAGATAAAATAAAAAAAAAAACACATGAAAGCAAAGTATTAGAATTAGTAAATAATAATATTTTAACACCAATAGTTGAAGATTTTATGACTTTTCATAAAGATAGTGAAAAATATGATAATAAATTTGATGATACAACAAAAAAAGATAATACAAAAATTAAATATATTATAAACAAAATTGATCAAGTAAGTGATTTACATTCAGAAAGAATAAAAAAAAATATACAATTATTAAATCAAATAAATAATCATTTTTATCCTCCTTTACATCATAGACATTCAATATTAAGAAATGATTACGAAGAATTAAAGATTATATCAAAGTTTATGAATCAAGGTAAAGTAAATTTAGAAAATACAGAGTATTTAAATGATTTATTTGATTATCGTTCATATCCATATATAAACTTTAAAGATTTTAAAAAAAATGGTTTTTCTTTATTTATGAACAAAAGTATAGATACTATAAGAGTAATATCTTTTTCAAAAAAAAATAAAAAAAATAATAATTCCTCTATTCAGTTTAGAACATCAAGTTTAAATACACAATCAAATATTGTTGGTTTTATGATTAATAATAGAAATTATAATTTAAAAATTAGAAATATGAAAGATTTGCGTGAAAATAAATCTAAAAATTTATATTCAAATATTTCAGAAAAAATAATAGATTTATATTTTAAAAATAAAAATAATAAATATAATTTCTATTGGTTATTAGATATAAATAAAGATATCAAAAATTTAGAATCTAAAGATAATACTTTAGATATATCTTTATTTGAAAAAAATAAACTAGTTATTTCCAAATTACATAATTTATTAATTAATCAATTATATTTAGAATTGACAGAAAAATTAGAAAAAAAAGAATATGTTTATCTTGATAAAATTTATGATTATTTAAATTTAATAAATTCAAAATTTATAAAATTTGATAAAACATTTAGTTTATATTATAAACTTGAAAAATATATTTTTACAAAAAAAATAAAAATAAATAATAATGAATATGATTCTAATGATGATAAATTATTTGGTATATTAGGAGACATTATTAAAAGAATAGATAATCCAAAAAAAAAACCAGAAAAACAAAATAAGATTGTAATTGATATGTTACAAATAGATGAATTTGGAATAAAAGAAAAAAAGAATAAAATAATTGGTGTATGTCAGCATAATATTATATTAGATGATATTAAAGAAAATAAGAAAAATAACCCGTCCGTATATATGGAAAAAGTATTTAATTTTATTAAAAAGTATGTAAATGAAACTATAAATAAAACTTTTGTTTGTAAAAGTTGTGGGCATGAAATATTTTTATCAAAAATTATAACAGATGGTACATTTGATAATAAAACTGGGCAATTTATTACATACAGTATGCCTTTAAATATACCACTACAAGAAATAGAAGAATATAAAAAATTTAAACCTTCAATTAAAAGGTTAGATAAATATATTGAAAGAATATCTTCAATTAATGGAATAACAAATTTTATTGGTGCTACAAATTCAGTAAAATATTTACGCGAAAATATGATAAAAAATATTATTGATTTAATTTTAATAAATAATGATAATTTAAAAGAAAAATATACTGAAAGAAAAGAAAAAATTATACAAAAATATGGAATCAATAGAAATCTAACTTCTTTATTTCATTTTAAATTAGACAATTTAATTTTCCAATATTCAAGTGAAGATAAAGATAAATTTAGAGGTTTTAAAATAAATAATATTATTACATATTTATTTTTAAATATAATTCTAAGTTTAAATCAATCAAATATTAAATATTTATCAATTGATAAAAAATTCTTTTGTGATTATGATAGTTTCAATAAAGTTTATAATATATTGTTCAATGATTTAAAAATAATTATAAATAATAAACATGATACTGTTCCATTAATAAATTACAAGTTATTTTGTTATGTAATATATATTATTTCATGTAAAATAATCAAGCATAAAATATGGATTATTCAAGATAAAGTTATTGCAAAAAAAGATATACCAAAAATACAAAAAATAATTATTCATACATTAATTGATTTAATAAATTGTATTTTAGAAGATAGTTTTGACAAAAATGTAAGATATGAATTATTTATATTTAAAACAAAATTCTATGATAAATTAAATAATTTATATTCAAATAAAGATATATTTAATTTTATAAAAAAACAAAATAATAAATTAGATAATTCAATAGTTTCTTTAAATCTAAAAAATTCATTAATTGATGCTAAACTAACAAAATATATTTTTGAAAAAAGTAAATATAATATATTAAGATGTTCAAAATATATTGTACCATTTGGTAATAAAGATATTATTAGATTTGATAAACAAAATTTAATTACAAATTGTTACAATGGTGAATTACATGAATGGGTTAACAAAAAGAGTACTTTTGTATGTAAAAAATGTAATACAAAATTAAATTCAGTTATAGATGAAAATGATTTTAAATCTGAATCATATGAAAAGTTTTTAAATAATTATAAAATGTATAATTTTAAAAATATACTAAATTCCCATTGTAAAAATAATTCTACAAATTCATTTATAGATTGTTCAAAAATTAATGTTAATAGTGAAAAATTAAATAAAATAAAATCCAAATTAGATGATTTTATACAAACAAATATAGATAAACAAAATAAATTGAATGAAGAATTATTTAATAAAGAACAAAAAAAAATTAAATATATATCTGAAGTAAATAATTCATTAATTAAAGAATTAAAAACTTTTTCAAAGTTTAAATATATTGAAGATTTTATTAAATTAATTAAAAATGTAATTGGTAACGACAAGTTCAATATTGAAAAAAATCCTTTAGAAGATAACGTATTTATAATAGACCACGATTATAAAGGTATAAAATTAGAAAAACCTATTATTATTTTGAGTAATGATAATAAAATACAAATAAAAAAAAATCATTCTTTTTTTAAAACTGATGTAATATATTATACACAAAAAATAGAAAAAACAATTGATGTATTTTATGATATTAAAACAAATATTTTATTAGGTTACAAAGAAATTAGTAAAAATTATGTTATTTATAAAAGAAGTGATAGAAAAATTAAAATAAATTATTCATTATTTAATAAATTATTATTATTAGGATATGAATCAGAATATATTGATATCGATAAATACAAAATAGAAATAGAAAATATTAATGAAGAATTAATTAAAAAGAAAAAAATTAAAGAAATAATTAAAAATAGACATGAAAATTTAAAAAAAAGTATTTATTCATTTCAAAGACTTTTTAATAGAATTAAAAACAAACACTTTAGTTATATTAAAACAGAAAATGATAGTAGTAAAAATGATTTATTTTATGAAGAACATTTTTTTTCAAATAAATTAAATCGAGTTATTGATAAATATATTAATAAATTAAAAGATATAAAAATTGTTGATAATAATAATAATCATAAAATTTTCAAACATTGGAAAGCTTTAATACGAGGTGTTAATATTGAAGAAAATATCAATAATATTAATTTAAATAACTTTAAAATTATTGATGTTAAAGATTTGAATTTATTAGATTCAAAAGGCAATCTATTATTATTTTACATAATTAAAGAGTTTATGAAATTATTAGATTATAATTCAAATAAATTAGTTAAAGCTGAAATAATTAACTTACTTATTGAATATATAGATGTAATTTTTAATAATTTTAATATTGATCATTTATATCATATTCATGAAATTAAAAGATTTGAGTATGTTTTACATTCAAATGAATATTTAAATAATATTATTGAAAAAGAAGATGAAAAAAAAGGAATATATGATGAAGCTACTTATCCCGAAGATGAAATAACTGAAGAAGAGAATGAAAAAATATATGACGATATTGAGGAAAGTCAATCTTTAGATATAGATTATAATTATGATGAAAATTCATATTTTATTACAGATGAATATATAAATTATGAAAAAGAAATATCATGGACACCTAAATTTAATTATAATCCTAAAAAATATAATTATTAAATATAAATAATATATAAATTATATATTATATATATAGATGGATATTGTTGATTTATTTTTAACAATTAGTATTTTATATATTGTATATATTATTTTTATAAAAAAAAAACCATGGTGCTATAAAGAAAATTTTAGTATAGTTAAAAAAAAAAATAATAATATAAAAGATATTTACAATTTAAATGATTCCGCATTAAATAGTATTATAGAAAATTATAATAATAATAGTGATAATGATAATGAATCAAAACATACAAATAATTATACATTTCATGATAATCAATTTAATATAAATTATAGAGATATAATAACAATTATAAATGATATTTCTTCATATCAAAATTTATTTAATAAATCAGACAAGCCTATAAATGTTGTAAAACCAAGTGAGAAAAAAGTTAAAAATCTTGTAAAATATTTAGTTAAAACAATAAATGAAAAAAATAAAGATTTACCTCAAAATTTAAAAATTAATAGTGAATGGAATGATGTAATTCCAAGAGAAAATGTTAAATCTGGATGGGAAAAACAAATGAATAAAATAGGTTTACCAGGATATGAAAAATATTCCAAAAACTCAACTGTTAAATTAATTGAAATTCGTGATTGTGAAGGAGTAGAAATAGATAATGAAAGTTTAATTACTTGCATTGCAGTTTTACAAAAAAATAATATTAAAGATAAAATATTAATTAAAGTTAATTTTTGGATTAATAAATGCAGTACAAATGATAATAGATATTTTTTCGATGATGATATAAAAGATCAAGAATTAGATATTGTAATTGAGAAAATAGATATTTTAGGATATTATACATTAGAGAAAAATTATAATAAATCATCCGGAGAAGAATTTTATAATTTTAAAGGTCTTAATGATACAAAAAATGATATGTTAGATCAAGATGTTATTAATAAAGAACTTGAAAAAAAATATAAAGAAAGAAGTGAAAGAATTAAAAAATCTATAGAAAATTTAAATGAAGAAGATAAACAAATGTATAAATAATTTTTTTTAATATAAAAAATATTTAGATTAATTATAAATATTTTTTAATATACATATATATATATATATATATATATTATGAGTCCACTTGGTCATACACTAATTATTTATATAGCAATAATGGTATTAATTTATTATTATAAACCAAAGTTATTTTTTCATAAAAATGAATTAAAACAATTTGGAATTGGAGAAAATAAAACAATTTTACCTTTACATTTATTTTCAATTTTGTTTTCAATATTATTATATTCTTTATTTTGTTCTTGTAATAAATCTAAAAATGATATTATAAAAGAAGAAATAATTGATAAAAGAGTTACTAAAGAACCAGAATATACATTTAGATTAGTTAGAACTACTCCTAATGGCACATTAGTATAAATATTATTTAAAATATTTTAAGTTTGTATAGAGTTAGATTCTTTATATAAATTTAAAACTCTTGCAGATGGTTCATTTATTTCTCCACACCATTTTGGTAACCAAAAATAAGGAATAACATTAGTTGTATTTGAAGTAAAATATTTTTCATATATTTTTCTAAACATATATTGCTCTTTTGTTTTTGGTAAAATTCCAGTTTTTATTTCTTTTATTTGTTCAGTTGTATATTTTTCATCTGCATTTTCTTTTACAATTTCATACCATGATTTACTATGAGAGGATACTCCATCGCTAAATGCTTCTTTTGGTCTCCATAAAACTTCATCAGGTAAATATCCTTCAAAAGATTTTCTTAGTAAATATTTTTCCATTCTTTTCTCATTGTTATATCTTGGTACTCTTAATTTAGGATCTATTTTTAAATATAAATTAATAAAATTAGAATCTAGAAATGGAACTCTTGATTCTATTCCATTATGTGAGATACACCTATCTGCTCTTTGTCCATCATACTTGTGAATATCTTTTAATAAATTAATATTTTCCTGATGAAATTCATCAACAGAAGGATAATTATGAAAATACATATATCCTCCTGTTAATTCATCACTCCCATCTCCAATAAGTAATACTTTTATATCATAATTATCAGAAATATATTTTGATACTAAATATTGACCTACAGATGCTCTTACAGTAGTTGTATCATATGATTCGAGTGCATAAATTGTATCTTCAATTGAATTTATAAAATCTTCTTGAGGTATTACAATATGAGTATGAATACTGTTAATATATTTTGAAACCATTTTTGCATATTTCTCATCTGTTGAATCTTCTAATCCAATACTAAATGTTCTTAATTGTTTCCCTCTTGTTTGTAAATATTTCGATGCAATAGAACAAATTAAACTCGAATCAAGTCCTCCTGATAATAATGCACCAATCGGTACATCAGAGTTTAATCTATATATTACAGATTTGGTTAATTCTTCTCTTATCATTTTAAGAGCAATATTTTCATTACTAATTTCAGTTTTAATATTTTCAATATTATAAAAATTATTATAATTTAAAGTTCTAGTTTTAATTATATTTTCATAATTATGATTATTAAATTTAATATAATTACCAGGTTGAAATTGATCACAATTTGTATTTTCTAATTGTGGTATACCTTTTAGTAATGAACTAAAACATATAAAATTATCATTTACTCCATAATACAAAGATCTAACGCCTATTTCATCTCTTCCAATATTGAAATTATAAATATTATTTTCTTCATCTATTTCTATAATTATTATAGAATATTCTCCTCTTAATAATTTTAACATTTTTTCAAAACCATATTTTATATATAATTCTGGTAAAACTTTACAATCTGAACTAGAGTTTTCTTTTAAATTATGTTCATTAATTAATTCTTTATAATTATATATTTCTCCATTGCATAAAGTGTATATAATTTTATTATTATGATAATATTCAAATGGTTGTGATCCTTTAATTGATGGATCTATAATTGATAATCTATGAAATCCAATAGTAATATTATTTAAATAATTATTTTGAGATTGTATATTTAAAGTTCTGAAATAATCAGGTCCTCTTGGAGATACATTGTTAAATGATTTAAAATCATTTTCGTTAAATTTATTTTTCGATAATAATAACCAAATACCACACATAATATTTATATTAATAATTAAATATTTAACTATTTAATTAAAAGAATAAATATAAAAAAATAAAAAAAGTTTATAAATAAAATTAAAATTTTACATTATAATTAGTAATAATTGCAGATAGTCCTATTGCTACTGTATCATATTTTGAAAGATCGATATTTTTATAAATATTGTTGTAAGTATTAACACCCTCAATTATATTATTAATACCAGGAAGAACCTTAGAAATATTATTTTTTGTGAGAAGAGTCTTGAAATTATTATATCTTCTAATAAAACTAATTTTACACAAAATATTCTTATTTTGGAAGCAAATTTTAATAATCTGTGATCTTTTTAATTTCCGTATAACTCCTTTCCATAATCTACCCTCAATAGTTTTCTTTAAATTATAAATATAATTAAATGTATCAATATTATTAACATATAGATTAAATATATTATCAGTATTAATATTTTTAATCATATTTATATTATTTTTTATAAATATAAATCGATCTCCAAATGAGAAACTTGATATTCTTTGTAAATATGAAATATGTGAATTTACTAATTTACCGTTATCATTTGACCAAAATACATTATTAATTCCACTTTGATAAATTATATTCGTGCATGATTTACATGGACATGCATCTTTTACATAAATAATATTATCATTTAATGAATACTTGAACGCTATAGAATAAATTGTAAATTTTGAACGTTTATTTTTAAACTTTGAATTATCAAAACCAAATATATTTGAAATTGCATTACACTCTGCATGAGTTGAATTAGAAATTAAAAGATGTGAATTATTTTTTATAATTGATAAATTACGTCCATTCAAATTACATATTCCAAAAACCGCCTTCCCTCCTTTAATTACAAAAGATATATGTAAACTATTCTTAATGGAAAACTTTTGATACTTTGTCACCTTCAAAACATTCAATTAGTGTGTTAAAAACGGTGTTACGCGCTCTACGCGGGAGCGAATTGATAAATGATGTAGCGGTAGTCGAGAAAAGCATTATATAAATTTATAATATATTCTAAAAAAAAAATATCTTTATAAAATTTAATTTTCAATTTTTTTATTACTTTCATCAACATTAATAATATTCATTATTCCTATAATTATTGAATCAAAATGAATTATTGATCTCCTACCTCTTATTAAATTATGTTCTAAATTTGATACTAATTTCATAATTTTAATTTTAATAATATCTGATAATTTTGATTTTAAAATATTCTTAATAATATCTTGTAAAATTTTATTATGATTAATATTAGTAATTGAAATATTAAAAATTATATTTCTAATATTATTAATATTATTATAATTTCCTTTCAAAATATAATTAGTAATTTTATGAATATATAATTCATAATCTGTATCATAATTTATATTCAATGTATATAATTCTAATTTCCATAATACAGATTTAATACAGTAATTACTTGTTGAAATAATTTTATGTATTTCTTTTAATGATATTTTAATATTTTCTTTAGCTATAATATTTAATGTAAATTCAAGTAATTTATATTCAGTTGGTGTAGGTAATCTAATACAAATACATCTACTTTGAACAGGTCTAATAACTTTTGATAATGAATTACATGACATAATAAATCTACATTTATCACTATAATTTTCCATTGTTCTACGAAGAGATGTTTGTGCATAAAATGGAAAATTATCTAAATTATTTATTTGTATTATTTTGAATGTTCTTTTTGTCTTATAAACATCAAATCCTATATGTTTAGCATAATTCTTTACAACATCATGTATTAAATATCTATCATAATTAGTATTTGAAGGTTCTATAATAATATGATAATTGCTTTTTTTAATAATTTCATCATTAACTTTATTACTACTACCTGTAACTTTATAAACAGCATCATATAGTTCATCAACAGTTTCATCAAATAATAGTTTTAAAAATAATTTTATCATTGTTTTTTTTCCTGTTCCTTCTTGTCCATGAAAAATAATATGCGGTATAGATTCATCTTTTGCCATATTTTTTAATAACTCGTAAATGTCTTTGTGAAAAACAACATCATCTATATTTTTTGGTGTATGCTCGTCAATTAAAAACATTAATTATATTTATTTATAATTGATCCAATTTATATTTATATAATTTATATAAGTGTAATTTATAATGAAATCCAATAAAATTGGAATGCATATAAATCCTGATATAAATAGTATTAATTTATCACCATTTATTGGTAAAATAAATAATATTCAATTATTTATCAATTTTTCACAAAAAAAAAAAGATTATGAAAAATTTTCTAAATATTTAAAAAAACATAAAATTGATTGTATAGTTCATTCTTCTTACACTATTAATTTATCTAGGGATTGGAATGAATATAGTTGGTGGGTAAAATATATTTTGAATGAATTTGAAATTGCTAATATTTTAGATGCAAAAGGAATTGTATTTCATGTTGGAAAAAAAAAAGATTTAGATCTTAATTCAGCAATTAATAATATGTTAACTTTGATAACATATATAGATGAAAAAACAAAAAAATATAAAAATATAAAAATATTAATTGAAAATCCTGCTGGTCAGGGAACAGAAATATTTACAAATTTTAAAGAACTATTAAAATTTATTTATCAATTTAAATCAAAAAGAATAGGTTTATGTTTAGATACTTGTCATATATTTTCTATTGGTTATGATATTAGAAAAAAAAGTGTAGTTAAAGATATTTTAAAAGATATAGAAAAAATTATCGGATTAAAAAAATTATTTTTATTACATTTAAATGACAGTAAAAGAGATTTAGGAGAGAAAAAAGACAGACATGAAAATATTGGTGATGGATTTATAGGAAAAAAAGAATTATTTTATTTGGTAAAAAAAATAATAAAATTAAATATTCCCATAATTTTAGAAACTCCATTTAAAAAACATGAAAAAGAAATTAAACTATTAAATAATTTATAATGTTTCATTTTTTTTTACAATAACATTTGAAGTTTCTTTTTTATTTATTAAAGTATTTATTGTTGTTGAAATAAATAATAAATCTGTATGCAATTGAGTTGCTTCATTTAAGTTAAAAATACCTTGTTTACATGATTTATTTAAAGCAATTTCAATATTCTTTAGTGAAATAACTACTTTTTGTGTATCTAAAGTATTTTGATCCATCAACTAGTAATATTATTAAATATATATTATTTTTTAAATATTATATATATATAGATTGATGAATAATAAATATTTATTTATAATAATATTTTTATTAATTATTTTTCCACCAAATTTAAATAATATAAGATTAAATGTAAAGATAATAATTGCATTAATTGGTATTATAATAATTTGTAGAGTAAATGAAGGATTCAGTAATATAGATGCCGAAGCATTGCAAAATATGGCGAGTTTATATAATTCGTCTACCGGTGTTTTAAAAGTTAATAATTTAGAAGCGAGTGGGTATATTAGTACAAATTTAGTAAAACCAACAGATAAAACTAAAGGATTAAATATTTTAGGACCTAATGATCAATCTCTTTATTTTACAGAAGGCCAATGGAAATATATAGATTTAATAAATACAAATGTTCATATTGCTGGTAACCGCAAACCTATTATTGATGGTCAAGAACCAGAAAGATATAGTTTTATAACATCTGTACCTACTGAATTTAAAGAAACTATCACAGCAAATGATATTAAACTTTGGAAAATTGATGGTCTTCCTGATAAAGAACAAATCAAAATTCTTGACCCTAAGACAAACAGCAACAAAACAAAATACATAGATTTATATCAAAATGTAATTGTAAAGGATAAAATAAAAACAAATAATATTGAGTATTATATAGATAAAAATAGTTTTAATATAAAAATGACACCAAAAAAAAGAATAGAAGTATTACCAGATCCAAATAATTCTGTTGATTTATATAAGAGTTCTCTTCATATTGTAGATAATGGTTTAGATGTAAAAAGGAAACAGCGAGTACATTAATAGAAAGACAAATCAAGGTAGTGGGGAAAGCTGGAACCTGTACGTATGCACAAAATAATAATATCGTTTTTATACTAATAAAAAGGGGAAAGTTATTGTAACAACGGCTGCTACAAAATTAATAAGTATATGAAATACCACTTACCTTGACATAAATAATAAATCTGTATGTAATTGGGTTTCTTCATTTAAGTTAAATATACTTTGGTTATATGATTTATTTAATGCAATTTCAATATTCTTTAAAGAATTAACATTTTTACATATCCAAATTATTGTGATCCATCGCACTAATAATATTTTTATTAAAATTTAGTTATATATTGTGTCTGTAATAAACATCAAATCTTTTAAAAGTTCTAAAAATATTATCAGGCATAAATGATTTTTTTTGATAAAAATTTTTATTTTTTTTATTCTTTGTATCAAATGTTAACAAAAACCCATTAATATTCTTTTTTCTAAAAAAACAAAACATTTGTTTCATTAAAATATTTCCTAATCCTTTATTTCTGTATTCAGGAATAACATATAAATAAGTTATATAAAATACAGTTCTATTATCAGAAGGATTTAGCTTTGATAATATTTTTATTTCTCCTAATAGATATCCAATAATCAATTTATTTTCCATAATAGTAAATAAACAAGATTTATCAGAATTAAATATTCTAAAAATTTCTTTTGGTGTATGATTTAAATTTTTATTTTTTAAATCTAAAAAATGTAAGTAAATAATTTTTTGAAATATAGAAGTATTATATTTTGTTAAATTTTTACCATAATTAATATTAATTTTCATTATATATATATATATAATGGATGATAGAATAATTTTTTTATTTTTATTTCTAATAATAATAATTTATTGTAGTAACCCGTGTGAAAAAGTTGAGGGTTTCAATGATAAAATTATAAAATCTTCAGATGAAGCTTGTAGAAATATATGTACTCGTATTTATGATTGTAAAGGATACACTTTTAATGAAAAAAATAATATGTGTTATTTAAGTAAAGAAACAATCTTTAAAAATAAAAACTTGATTAAAGGTTTTTATAAAAATGAGTACGATGAAAATATGAATTTATGTAATAAAAAGGATCATATATCTTTTGATGAAAAAGATAATATTACAACTGAAGATAAAATAAAAAACGCAAGTTATTATTGTATTGGGCCATACAAAAATAAAAAAATAACAATAGATGAAAATGAAACAGATTATGAAATTTCTGAATTTAAATGGAAAAAAGAACCTGTAAAATCTATTCCACCAGAATATAAAGCTGAAGAATATGATCCAGATAATGTAGAAGAAGTATATCAAATGTATCCTGCATCAGCAAATCCTCCGGTACCTGAAGAAAATATACCAAAAGGTATAGAAGATCAAATACTACCCCAAAAAGTGAATTCATATTTGGTATCATCAAAAGATCATATTGGTGAATATATTCATCCTCATCAATGTGTTCAAAATACCCCATTAACAGAGTGTTTATTAGATTGTGATAATAATGATTTATGTGAAGGTGTTGAATGGAATACAACTTTTCCTAAAAAATTAGAAAATGGAAAATATAATATTTATAGAAATGTATGTTGTCCTAAAACTAATATTAAAGAAATTGAACCTCGTGAACAAATATTAAATTATGGTAATTTTTATAAAAAATTAAGTGAAGATGAAAAACATAAAAATATAAATAAAAATCACTTTATTTTAGTTAAATAATTATTTTTTCTTTATTTTTTCCTTAGTACTCTTTTTAGAACTTTTCTTTTTAATAACAATATCTTCTTCGAATATATTATTTTTAAGATCCCATTTTTCATATTCTTTTTCAAGTTCTTTTAATTCTTTCAACCATCTATCATGTGCACTTGTATTTAAGTAATCTTCATATTCTGCTTTACGTTTATCACGTTCTTCTTCTAATTCTTCAATTTTGTCAGTAGTCAAAGATAATAATTGTAAATCAGTAATATATTTATAACTTTTCAAGTCTTCTTTTGCTAGATGATCATAATGTAATTTAGGATAATTATTATCTTCTAATTGCTTAATAACTTTTTCTCGAGTATTACCTTGAATTTTAATTTTCTTTTTAATAACATCATAAATGTATTTAATTTTAAATTCATATATATCAAGGAGATTTTTAAGTTTATTAACCATAAAATTAATTCTTTTCTTATAAATATCTAGTCTAATTTTGAAATATTCATCCATGATATCTTCTATTGAATCATATTTATTAATTTTACCTTCATTATTATATAAATGTAAATTAGTCAAAGATATTGTAGATGATAATTTTAGAAATTTAATTAATTTATCTTGACCAGATTTAATAAATTTTTTCAATTCATTATTTTTAAATTTAACTAGAAATTCTATCTTATTATTTCCTGAATTACTTAGAACTTTTTCAATTTTAGCATTTGTATCTTCTTTATTAACTGCTATTTTAGATTCTAAAAATGTTTTATAATTAGAAATCCATGTATCAATTGGAAGTTCTGTAATTTTTATATTTTGACCATCAACTATTTCATATTTTCCATGAGAATGAAATTTATATGAATCAGTATCTGGAATTATTGTTCCATTAAAACCTCTGTACCATGGTTTTAATTCAATATTTTCTTTTTGTTTCAGTTTATTATATACACATTTAATTATATCTCTAGGATTAAATAGTGGAATAAACGTTGAGAATCCTGTTCCAATACCTTGAGCCCCATTTATTAGAACAGTAGGTATAATTGGATAATAAGTTTCAGGTTCTATAAGAGTACCATCTTCATCAATATAATCCAAAACATAATTATCTTCTTCTCTGAAAATTTTTGAAGTTATAGAATCAACTTCTGTGAATATATAACGAGGACTAGCATGATCTTTTCCACCCATGCTTCTATAACCAAAATTTCCATTAGGACTCAGTAAATTAATATTATTACTCCCAACAAAATTTTGGGCTAGACCTATAATTGTACCTTTGAGACTATCTTCATTATGATGATATTCTGTATGCTGTGCAACATAACCTGCTAATTGTGCAACTTTAATTTCTGATGCATTAATTCCTCTCTTAAAACATGCATACATAATTTTTCTTTGAGAAGGTTTAAACCCATCCATTAATGATGGAATAGATCTAAGATTATCATAATTTGAAAAATGAATTAAATCTTTATTTACATAATCATCAAATGTAATTTTTTTCGTTTTATCAAATTCTAATGTACAACCTTTATCATAATTTGACAACCATATTTTTCTATTATCAGAAAAGTTTTTATCAAAAGCTAATTTAATAGAATTAATAGTTGATTCTTGTAATACATTTTCAATTGAACATTCATCAGAGCATGAATCCAAAGAATCTTTATCATCTTTGTCAGATATTTCACTTTTTACATAATCTATATTTGTAGTATCTTCAGTAAATGTTAATATTTTTTCATAAAATTCATTAAAAATTTCTTTTGCTTCTTTTTCTGTAGATGTTCCCAATCCTTTATAATATTTGATATTCCATTTACTAATATCACCATTTAAAGAATTTTTACACCATTTTTCATAATCACCTAAAGTAAAGAATATCTTAGGTTTAGTTTTCTTTTTATCTGTTTTTTTCCAAACTTTTAAAATAGGAGTATTGATAGTTTGAATAAATCCATCAATTGTTAATAATTGTGGCCAGAATGTTGCCAACATATTAATTAGTAAACCTTTAATATGGGAACCATCAACATCTTGATCAGTTAAAATAATAATTCCTCCATATCGAAGTTTACTAACATCAGTATATTTTTTACCTTGCTGTAAACCTAATATTTTTTTAATATTTTTAAATTCTTCATTATTAAGAATTTGTTTTGCAGTTGCGTTACGAACATTTAAGAATTTTCCTCTAATTGGGAATACTCCATATTGTTCTCTTCCAATAACACTTAATCCTGAAATAGCAAATGCCTTAGCTGAATCTCCTTCAGTAATAAATAATCTAGTTGTTTTAGATTTTCTTGTTCCTGCCCAATGAGCATCTTCTAATTTTGGAATATTAATAACAGATTCTGTTTTTTTACCATCTGTTTTTTTTAATTCATCCATTGCTTTAAATTGAGCATATTTAATAACTTCGTCGGATAATCCAGTTGCAAGAACATTTTCAACAAACTCATTTGATAATACACATCTAGAATCAGGATGTGTTCCAAAATCACTAACTTTTGTATTTAGTGTTTCTTTTGTCTGTGAATCAAAACCAGGATCTTCTATTGTTGCATCAACAAAAACTGAAATATTATCAGTAATTAGAGATCTTTTAATTTTTAGTGCTTTATATTTAGACTGAGAATTAATATTTTCAATAATTTTTTTAACTAATTGATCAACAATATGAGAAACATGTGTACCTCCATTCTGTGTACAAATACCATTTACAAAAGATACTTGATTAAAATTACAATCCTTATCAAATATAATTCCAACATTCCATCGTGAATTTACTTGATTATAAACCAGTTTTGGTTTTACTTCGTAATATAATTTAATGTAGTCATCAAATTTCTTACACTTAATTTCTTCATCATTCAAATATACTTTAACTTTCGATGATGTACAAGCAGCCAAGTCATAAGCTCTTTTTGAAAGTAAGTTATACATATCATTTGTTAAAGATTTCATATTAAATTTTTCATAATCAGGTGTAAATGTAATACATGTATAAGATTTGTTTTTATTGTTCTTAATAATTGGTTCTTCTTTTGAATACATATTATTTGAAAATTTCTGATAATAATATTTTCCTTCATCGGAATCAATAGTTTCAACAATAAATTCTTTTGAATAAATATTTGTTAATTTTGCACCATATCCATTTTTACCACCTGTAATTTTACCTTTTTGATCATAATTTGATGAAGTTAATAGTGTTCCAAAAATCATTTCTGGTACATATTTTTTACTTACTTTATGAAATTTAATAGGTATACCTTTACCATCATTCCATATTTTAAATGTTCCAGTTTCTTTATTAATATTAATCCTAATACATTTACATGTTTTATCAACAACAGTTCTATCTCTACTATTTACACATATTTCATCATATATTTTTTGTAATCCTGGATTATAAGATATAACTTCTCTAGTAATTTTATTATTTGATACTACATATACATTTCTTAATGTAACCAAAATAGATCCAATATATGAATCAGTATTTTGAGGACTTAAAATATGCTCATGTAGTGTTTTCTCTTTATAAACATCTTCGATTGATTTACTTTTATTAGACATATATTAAATATATATATATAATATCAATTTAGGTATTAATTAATTATTTATCAATTTTTTTAATTATAATTAATATAAATATTTGTATATATATAAATATATACAATATGGAAAATAATTATTTTTCAAATCATTCAAATTCTATAAATAATTTTGTTGATGAATCTAATTCTGACTATTCTAATGATAATGAATATATTAAACAACAAGATAATATAATTAATAATAATAGTAAAAAAATAAAAGAAACTAATGATATTAAACAAAAAGAAGATGATGAAAATAATAATCAATTGAATAAATATGACCCATATAACAATTTTTTATATAAAAAAGGTATAAATAATGATAAATTTATAGAAACAAAAAAAAATTATTCAATAAATGTTGATTCATCTCATAGAAGAACTACTCCAATAATTCAATACGATAATTGTATAACTTTAAATAAAAATAGTTTATCACTAGATGAAGATAAATTAAATATACTTTTAGATCATAATATGAGAAAAAATGATAATATAACAGTTTTAGGTTTAAAGTATATTAAAAAAACATTACGTACTTTTGTAAATATCCAAATTGTAGAAAATGGAGAAATAAAAAATATTAATAAATATTATATTGATTTTGTTAAATCATTAGAAACAAATAAAGTAATATTTTTAAGATTTGATATTGATCCAAATATTGATCTAGATGCAATAAATAATTTAGATAATTCTAATAATATAGATAAAGAATATGATTTATCTTATAATGATTTATTTGTAGAGATTTCAGGATTTAAAACAAGTAGAGGTGACACAAGAATCGGAAATATTCCATTTAATATATTAAATAATACACATAGAGTTTATTTTGCACCAAGAGAAAATGTCTCTTCTCCAAATTATTATAAATTAGGTAAAAAAATAATTGGAGAAACTGATAAATTTTTACATAGTGATAATAATATAATTAAATCATTTTATATAAAATTACCATTTGAATTTGAAGGTGATTTTTCACAAATAAGCTTGTTAAATATAGATATCATTTTTAAATATTATGGAGGAATTCCAATAAATAAAATTAATGCATTTTATCCAATTAGTGGTAATAATTTACAAGGTTTTCAAAAAATAAGTGATATTTCTAAAAAATTTATTAGTATTGATTTATTAAGAAATGGATATTACACTAATAATTTTGGAAATTCTAATATTTATATAAAAAAAATAAAACAAATTGATTATGGATATATCAATCAAAATGAATATAAAATAAATTTAAATAAAAATATTAATAATATAATTTCATCAAGAATTATTAGTAGTGAATTTCCAAATTCAGAAAAAGTGTTTAAAGATCATACATCTGATAGTCAAAATAATAAATTATATTGGCAAAATTTAAATGATGGTGATAAAATTTACAGTATTAGTATAGAATCTGGAAATTATACAACAGATGAATTAATTTCAGTATTAGAAAAAAAAATTTATGATGTTGAAAAAATAAACTATTCAATTGATGAAAATGATATATATACAAAGAATAATTATATTAAAGTTACAATTGATATTAAAACAGATATTGTAACATTTACAAGTTATAATGAAGCTATAATTAAAAAACCTTTTATAAAAATAAAACCTGAAATAATAGAAACAGACGGAATAAAAGGTAGTTCAAATGAATCTTATGATGGATCATATGAAATAACAATTAATCATTTAAATCATAATTTATTAGTTGGTGATACAATTTTAATTAGAGATGCTATTAGTTTTTTAGGTATATCTGCAAATTTATTGAATGTATCACATAAAATAAAAGAAGTTATAAGTGTAAATTCATATATTATTGAATTAAATAATATTAATTTAAATACCTTGCGTGTAAATACAGGAGGAGGGAATGGTGTGAAAATTTATGTTCCAAATAAATTTAGAATGAGATTTGATTTTCCAGATACAATGGGATCACAACTAGGATTTAGAAATATAGGAAATATAAATTCTATTACAAAATATAATTTTGTTATATCAAATCAAGATAAATATGATAATGAAATTAATTTAAATGATAATGGAAAAGAATTAGTAATAACAAATAATTCATTATCATTAAGTGGTTCAAGTTACATTTTAATAGATTGCCCAGAACTAAATGGTATATACAATTATGGATTAACAAATTTAAAAAATATTAAAAATATATTTGGAAAAATTAATTTATCAGGATTACCTGGTAAAATAATATATAATTCATTTGTACCATTTAATATTACTTATGAAAGTCCTATCAAATCTATTTCCGAATTAACATTTAAATTTTATACTCCAGAAGGTAAATTATTTGATTTCAATAATTTGAATCATTCATTTGTAATTGAATTTACTTGTTTAGATAAATTACCAGATGACACTAATATAAATGTAAATAGTGGTTCAAATTATTAATTTTTTTTCCAGACTTTGTTATATTTTTTTCTCAATTTAGAATTATCTAGTAAAATATTAATTTGATTTTTATTTAATTTTTTAAATGGTATATTTAAAATATTTGATCCACCAGTAGCACTAGATGAATTTAATATTCTTAATATGTTTTTTGTTTGTTCATCTGTTAAAGAGTTCTCAAATAATTCATTAATATTTTTCTCAGTTAAATTAAAATTATTTATTCTATATACTATTCTATTAATTTCTTGTATAACCGTGTCTATATTCTCTATCTCAGCTGTTTGATATTTTGAGTATAATTTACTTAATGAAGAATATATTTCATTATTATCTTTATATGGGAACATATTCATTAAGATATATATTAAGTCATAAACTGATTTATATTCTTGTATTTTTTCAAATTGTTCAGAAGGATTTAATTTTGTAATATTTTCATTTTGTCCGAGATTATCTTGAAATTTAGTAAACAAAGAACGATGGTCTGTCATTTGTGGTGGTGGTTTTGGTGGGTCTGGTGTTACTACTACTGATGGTTTTGATGGTCCTGGGTTTGGTGGTGCTGGTGGTGGTTTTGATGGGTCTGGTGTTACTACTACTGATGATGAACCTGGATTTAATCCTGGACTAATTCCAGGATTATCATTACTGTCATCTTTATTTCCAGAATCTTTAGAATTTTCACAAGTTAGTTCAAAAATATATTTTAATACCTGTGGATATTTCTCATTAAAATACTTGCTAAATTCTTTTTTTAATTTCTCATCATGTTCTTTTAAAGATTTTTCAACTTGTTGATCATATTCAGCACTTTGTGTTTTTAATTCTTCCATTCTTGTTTGTAATATATCTAATTTACTTGATAATTCTTCTAATTGCTTTTCTAATAAAGGATTATTTTTATTAATTTTTTTTCCCGTACCAAATTCTTCTTCTGACAATTCATTAATTAAATTATCAATTTCTTTTGCATTTCCTTTTTCTTGAATTAATTTTCGTCCAACTTGTATACTTCTTTCAAATTTATCTATTTTTTCTCCTGGTTTGGGTAATACAGGAACAGTTTGTTTAATAAGATTTTCCATAAATTTTTCAAATATATTTTTTTCTTCTTGTTTAATTGTTTGTTGTATTAAATATAATTTATTATCCATATATTTTAGATTACTTCCCTCTAAAATTGCTAATAATAATGTTGACATTGCTTTACAATCTGAATTTATTTCAGGTAATTCATTAGTAAATTCTTTAATTTTTATTAAATGACTTTTCATTGAAGTCTCACCTTCTTTTTTATATTTTATATTTTTTGTGTTTATTTCATACTCACTCATTTTTTTATTCCAAAATTCAGGAAAATAGTCTACAAAATTATCAATAACACATATACTACATTTAAAAGTTTCATTTGTTATACCTGGTGAAGAATATATATCTTGAGAAAATGTTTTAATATCATTTGTTGTTAAACCAAGACCAAGTTCATTATTAATTAAGTTTACTATATTACCAGAAGATTTTCCAGATGGAATTTCTTTACACGGAAATGTACTACCTGGTTTATTACCTTGCTCTAAATAAATATAATAACATTTTCTATCTATTTTAGTAAACATCAAAACAAGTAGGCACTCAACAGGATCTTTTAAAATTATTGATGTTGAATTCATTTCTTTAAATTCATCTATTTCTTTTAATGGACCATCTTTTCCTTCTAATCTACCACCTTGTAATTTTTTATTATTTTCTGAAAGTTCGTAATATAATTGTATATTACTATTATAATTGTAATTATTAATATAAACTGCTTTAATATCATATCCTCTACTTTTAATTTTACTTAAATATGATGGTAATTTGTCACCAGAATTATTAAAATTACATTTTTTTATTTTATCTTCATCTATTCCTGAATTTCTATCTAAAAATTCTTTTGATATAAAGACTGGAATACTTTGTATATCTCCTAATTTTTTAATATGATCAGGTATTTCCATTATATTATATATAATTATATATAATATAATTTAATTTATTTAATTATTAATATGTTGATATTCTTCTAATTGCTTTTGTTTTATTTTATTGAAAATATTTATGTTATTACTTAATGATAATAAACTTTTCAAATATTTATTCACATAATCATTGTTTTCTTTTATATATAAATTAAAATATTTTTCAAAATAAGGGAAAATATGTTCTTTTAAATTTTTAATTATTTTATCATCGTTATTAATTCCAATTTTATCATTTAATAAATAATTTATAGAGTTTTCTAAAATATTTATAACAGATTCTAATTCTTCACTATCATGTTGTTTAATTCCTAATACAGATCTAACTATTTTTGTTGGAACAATATCAGTTAAATATCCTATTGTTTCAGATCTTCTAATAAAGTTTAATATTCCATTATCATTCATTTTTTTTTCTTTTAAATGGTCCATAACTAATTTTATAAATACAGAATTTAGATTCATACATATAGTATGTTTTATTACATGTGAATATATATCAATAATATTTTTAAGGAAATAATTTATTTGCTCTTCATAAAATTGGGGTAAATTGAAATAATTATCTATATTTTTATATATTATATTATTCCATATAATTTGAGTATGATTTATATTTTCCTTTTTTTTTATTTTTTCTAATATATGATTTAATATTTGTGTAGAATCTTTTGTATAATTATGATTATTAAAAAGATTTATCCATAATTGAAAATATTTATTAACACTTATTTTTCTATTTCGTGTTTTAATTCGATTATAGATATCATCATAAATTTTTAAGAAAAATTCTTCATTCATAGATGTTCTTAAATTACCCAAATTTATTTGCAATGGTTGATTTGGATTTACTACATTAGGTAAACTATTTAACCTATCTCTTAATTGTTGTATTTGTAAAAGTATTTTATTTTGATATTTATTATTTGTTGGTAAATTTGCTCCTAATAAATTTATTTTATTTTGTATTTCATCTCTTTCTCTTATTTTATCATCAAGTTCTTCAGCAGTTTTAACATTTAAATTACTAATTAATGGTAAATTTTGATCATCAAGTTTAAAATCAGTTAAAAAAGAATTGTCAATATTTTCAGATTTTTCAACATAAAAATAACTTTCAAATAATTCTCTAAAATAATGATTTAATAAATAAATTGTCATTTTAGTTATATAATCTGCTCTTTTTAAATTTTTAGGATATTCAGTTAATTTTATAATTTTTTCTTTTAATTCTGTATTTAAATGATCAATTTCCTGTTTTTCACAAAAATTTATTATTTCATTTAATTTATTCTCTGAATGTTCATAAGGAGTTATTCTAGAACCTGTCATATAATTCATATTATTCATATGATAAACTGTTTTTTCATTATTTATAAATGAATTAATAATTTCATCATGTTGTAAATCAATAGCATAAATAAATGGTGAATTTTCAGAATTATCTTTTTTATTTGGATCACATCCGTTTCTTAATAATAAATCTATAACATCTTTATCTATATTATCAAAACAAATTAGATTATTTGATTCGTTATTTATAATTTTATGTTGTTCGTCTTTTTTTTTATTAAATGGGGCTCCTGGTATAGCATCTTTTATTATACTATATTGATTGAATGTTATATAAATTCTTCTGTCAACATCATTTTGTAAATTCTTACTTAATTCTGGATATTCATCTAAATTTGTAAAAAAATTTGGAGGGGTGTATCTAGCTTGATTCAAAGATAAATTATTCCGGAATATTCTATCAACTGTAATATTTAATGTCGAATCAATGTATTTTGAAAATAATTTTATAAATAAATCTTTAAAAACAGATAACACTATATTGTAATCATTATTATCTATAAATTCATTATTAGCGATATTTTCATTATGGAATTTTTTTAATTCTGTAACAAGTTTATGTTGTTGATTTTGTTGACCATTGTCTATACCAAATGACAAATAATATAATAATTTTCTTAAACTTTTTCTCAAGATTATATCTCTATAGAAATAAATAAATTCATCACATATACTATAAAGAACATTTTGATGATCTAATATGTATTCTTGGTCATTCTGATTAGGCGGTTGTATATTTTGTTGATAATACCCTAATATATCATTTTTTGTAAGAATACAATCTTGACAATTTCGTGGTGTAAAACTTAAATTATTATTCTGTTGATATTGAAAACCAAGATTATCCATAAAATTCATATTTAAATATATTTTAACATTTATATCTTCGAGATTTTTTATTATTTCATCGTTACTCACATTTTCCTCGAGTGTTCTAGGTAAATTTGTAAAAGTATAAATTTTATATTTATTTATTTGATTTTGAATTTGATTTGTTAAAATACCTTCAGCTTGTCTATCAGCTACCTGTGTTCCTTGTTGGAAAATTTTAACGTCACTTATTAATTTATAGGCTTGAAATTTATTATTATCTTCAATTATATCATTTAATTCTTCAAATATATTATAGATTTGTGTATATAATTCATTTTCAACTTTATCTAATATTTTTGTTTTTTCTTTTAATAAATCATTGAATAATTTATTGTATTCTAGAATTAAATTTCTTGTTTTTCTTTGATTATCAATATATTCAATATTTTGATACCATGGATTATTTTGAATATTAATTTGATAAAAAAATTGATTATTTTCTAAGGTTACCAAATTATCTCCTAAACCGATCAAAGTTTGTTCAATATTTTGATTATTATTAACATCAGTTTGTATTGGACCTTTATCTAAAGGTCTATTAATATTTATATTAAGTTGTAAATATTCTAATATTTTAAAAAATAATAAATACTTTTTTTTTAATTCATGTATACACACAATTATATTTAGTAAATCTGTATACACATTATTATACATATTAATTTGAATACCAGGATCATTATAATCAATTTGATTAAATATTCCGATAAGTCTATCTTTATAATCCTTGATTTTATCTATATAATGTTTAATTATTATAAAAATTGTATATTGATTGTTAAGAAAAGCTGGATTGATTACTCCATGTTGTCTGAATGTTTCATTACCTAAAGTTTGATTACGACTATCATAATAAATAAAATTATTGTCATCTATTTTCATTTGATTTATTTTCAATAAATTTTTTATGATATATTTGAAACTTAAAATTAATCCATTACAATTGTCCTGGTTCTGTTGATTATTTGGATATCCATTATGTTGTAAAATCCTATTTATATTGTTGTAATAATCTTGAGATATATTACTAATGTTACTCTGTTGATCTGTAATATTAATAACAGAGATTTCATTAAATATTTGATCTAAATTTTCAATAAATCGGTCCAAACTAGTTTTTATATTTTCTTTTTTTTCAGGTAAATTATTATTTAGAATTTCGTCTTTTTTATCTATAATTATTTCATAATTAAATTTTTCTGGTAATAATAAATAATCTTTTTGAAAATTGGGATCTCTAATATAATTCGGATTTGCATTTTCATACTTTGAAATATTAAATAAATTATTATCTTTATTATTTGAAAAAGATAAAGTCAATTCTGATTTAATATTCGCTTTCAATTCTTTTTTTTTATTATTAATTTGTTCTTGTTTTTTTTCATCAGGTAATTGATAAAAATCTTGAGTTAATTGTTGTGTTTTAAAATTACCTATTATGTCATTAATTTTATAGTTATTATAATTTACTAAAAAGCTATAAATTAAATTTATATAATCATTTTGCAAGTTAGTTAATCCATTATTATAGTTAACTGGAACAGGAGGATTTGGAAGATTAATTAATTGATTACCTGTAATAGTATTTGGCAATATTATTTTCAAATTATCCATATTTGATATAATATTTTTAAATGATTCATCAAAACTTTTATAATTTTTAACTTTTGGAATTAAAGATTTTCTATTTTTAAAATTATTGCAATTTACAGAATTTGGTAATACAGCATAATGTAATGGGGACATTTCATTTGCATCACCAACATTAATATCTGGAGTGTATTTTATTAGTTCTTCAACAATTTCTTTTAAATGTTCTTTTGAAGCTAAGTGTAATGGACATACATTATCCTTGTTAAATATACAAGGAGGTGCACCACGATTTAATACAAATTTACATAATTTTGTTTTTTCATTTTTACTTATATTTGTATTTCTCAAGATATGATGTAAAGGTGAATCATCATTTTCATCTTTTGCATTCAAAATAGCATTATTATCAATAATAAATTTATTTATAGAATCATAATCTACCAATGTAGATAAAGAATTAAATAATTCAAGTGTTTTATTCATATCTTGTACTTTATCAGGTTGTAAATATTTTTGATCTATATGTGAAGGTTTTTTATAAGGAGGCTTTTTTATTGTATTTTTATTAAACATTTTTAAACTTATATAATATTAATTAAGTAAAAAAAAATAAATAAATTATTATGTATATATTATAATTATTATGAGTAAGAGTATATATAATAACTTTGGTAATCAAGATATTGGAAAATCTATTTATTATAATGACATAAAATCTTCAAATATATCTTCTAATAATTCATCACAGTCATCAGGAGGAATAATTGATTCTTCAATAATAAATTTTATTGATAATTTAAAAATTTCAACTGCTCAAGAAATAGATTTATCAGAAGTTCAAACTGGTGAAACTTCTACGCAAAATGAAATTGATTTATCCGTTATAAATTCTTCAAATATTACTTCAAATTTTGTTTCAACTTCTTCTTTAATTTCAACAAATATTTCATCGTCTTCTATTAGTACAAATTCAATATCAGGTAATAATTTATCTATATCATCAATTGATGGTTTTGAATCAACAGGTGATATCAGTTTAAATTCTAATATATTAAATATATCAAATATTAATTTCAATGGAAGTAGTAATAAAATAGAATTAACAGATAATATTGAAAATGCTTTAGATATTAGTGAAAATTCTAATTCTTATTTAAAATTTAATACATCTGATGGTAATGAAAAAATAACTTTTGGAAAAAATGTTTTATTTTCAAGTCCAATTGAAATTACAGAAGGGACAATTAATAAAACAAGTATAGGATCTACAGAAGCTTCGACTGCGGAATTTACATCACTAAAAGTTGGAGATTATAATTTTCCAACAACTGATGGTTCAAATGGTCAAATACTTCAAACAGATGGTTCAGGACAATTAACATTTGTAAATAATAGTGGTGGTGGTGGCGGTGGTGCGGGTAATTTTACAAGTTTAAATGTTAATGACGGTGATATTCAAAATGTAGGAGATATTTCATTAGATACAATTAGTGCAGATAATGGTAGCTCTTTTTCAATTGCAAGTAATTGGACTGCTGGGGGTAGAACTTGTACTGATTTGGGATCAATTACTACGATTGATATTAATGGTGGTACAATTGATAATACGACAATAGGAGGAGTCAACCCAGTTTCAGGATCATTTTCAACATTATCAGCTTCAAGTACATTAACTTTAAACACAGTATCTTATACATTTCCAAATAGTGATGGGACTTCTGGACAAGTTTTAAAAACTGATGGTAGTGGAAATTTAACTTGGCAAGATGATTCAACAGGAGGTGGAGGTGGAGGTGCAGGTAGTTTTACAAGTTTAAATGTAAATGAAGGTGACATAACAAATGTAGGATCTATTTTTGCAGATATTATTAAATCCGATTCAACTACATCAGGTTTATCTATTGATTTTGATAATTCAGGTACAAATGAAATAATTATAAAAAAAGAAGTATCAAATGCACTAGAAATAAAAGATAATAATACAACTCCATTAATGTATATGCAATTTATAACAACAGCATTAAGTGAATCAATTAAATTTGGTAAACCTTTAAACTTTGATAGTCAAAGTATGACAAATGTAAATATAGATAGTGGAAATATAGACAATACAACAATAGCCACGAGTGATGTAACTGTTGGAACAGGTAAAACATTAGATGTTTCTGCTGGTACTTTAACTTTAGCTGATGACCAAATAAGTGGTGATAAAATAAATGGTGGTACTATTGGTAGCATAACAATTAGTCAATTAGCAGGTGCTATTGATTGTAATAGCCAAAACATGACTAATGTAAACATTGACAGTGGGGAAATAGATGGAAGTGATATAACTGTTGGAGCAGGTAAAACATTAGATGTTTCTTCTGGTACTTTAACTTTAGCTGATGACCAAATAAGTGGTGATAAAATAAATGGTGGTACTATTAGTAGCATAACAATTAGTCAATTAGCAGGTGCTATTGATTGTAATAGTCAAAGTATGACTAATGTAAATATAGATAGTGGAACAGCGGTTCTATCGAGTTTAAATTTAAGTACTATAAGTGGTTTAGGGAAGAGTGAAGTTAATATAAGTAATGCAAATATAGATGATGCTGCTATTGGACAAACAACTCCTAGTTTGGGAACATTTACATCACTAAAGAGTGACAGTTTAGCTTCAAGAAACAATATATTACTTATAGATTTTGATGGTTCAGATTCTAATAGTATAATTAGATTAACTGATAATTATAACAATGCTCTAGAAATTAAAGATAGTTCAAATATGTATATGCAATTTATATCTACTACTGGGAGTGAATCGATAAAATTTGGTAAATCTATAAATTTTGATAGTCAAAACATGGCAAATATAAATATTGATAGTGGAAATATAGATAATACAACAATTGGAGGGGTAACTCCAGCAGCAGGATCATTTTCAACATTATCTGCTTCAAGTTCTGTAACATTAAATACAGTATCTTATACATTTCCAAATAGTGATGGAACTTCAGGACAAGTTTTAAAAACAGATGGAAGTGGATTATTAACATGGCAAGATGATTCAAGTGGTGGAGGTGGTGGTGGTGCAGGTAGTTTTACAAGTTTAAATGTAAATGAAGGTGACATAACAAATGTAGGATCTATTTTTGCAGATATTATTAAATCCGATTCAACTACATCAGGTT